>JABAHQ010006920.1_pt1 | contig 27298 bp, 27 predicted proteins | sample 7062091 | NCBI WGS metagenome assembly JABAHQ01 (sample SAMN14534359, study PRJNA622989) | marine sediment metagenome | biome: marine biome [ENVO:00000428]; feature: marine pelagic biome [ENVO:01000023]; material: deep marine sediment [ENVO:00002113] | place: India: Gulf of Kutch | collected...
TCTGGGGGTGAGTGAATCCGAGGCGCATGCCCGCACCCTCTCATTGCTTGAAATGGTGCAAATAGCTGATCCAAAGCGCGTCGCTCGCAGTTACCCTCACCAGTTGAGTGGCGGGATGCAGCAGCGGGCCATGATCGCCATGGCCCTCTCCACCGGCCCTGACTTCCTGGTGCTCGACGAACCGACTACCGGATTGGATGTAACCACTGAGGCAACGGTGCTGGATCTGGTGGGGGATTTGATCCAAGATGTCCGCGCGGCCATCCTTTATGTCTCTCACGATTTGGGCGTGGTGGCCCGCATTTCCAACCGGGTGGCCGTGCTCTACGGCGGCGAGTTAGTCGAGGATGGGACCACAGAGGATCTATACCGCCGACCGCTTCACCCCTATACCCAAGGCCTCTTGGACAGCGTGCCCCGCCTGGGACAGAACAAAGCAGACATCAAATTATCCTCCATGCCGGGCCATATCCCGGCGCTGGATGCCCTACCTCCGGCCTGTATATTCTCCCCCCGCTGCCCGCTGGCCCTCGAGCGTTGCCTCAAGGTGCGCCCATCACTGGAGTTCGCTCCGGTTGGAAGCCAAGGCCGCCGCATTCGTTGCCATCGCTGGCGGGAGATTCACCAAGGCCGGGTGAGCCCGAGGCGGGCTGCTCCCGCCGCGAGCAAGAGTATTCCCCCGCAACGGGATGCTGGAACCGTACTTGCGGTGCAAGATGTCGAAAAACATTACCCGATACGAGCCTCATTGGGAGAGCTGCTCCGGGGCAGGCGCGCTCCGGCTCTGCGGGCGGTGGACGGAGTCAGTCTGGAGATTGAGCGCGGCAGGACGCTGGGACTGGTGGGGGAAAGTGGGAGCGGCAAGACGACCCTGGCCCGAGCAATCATCGGGCTGGTGGGGAGCACCGGCGGCTCCATGGAACTGCTGGGCATACCCTTGCCCCGGAAGCTCTCGGCGCGAAGACTGGAAACGCTGCGCCGATTGCAGATAGTCTTTCAAAATCCGGAGGAGGCCCTCAATCCTTATCTTTCCATCGGGGAGGCCCTGCGGCGCCCCCTGGTGAGTCTGCTAGGAAAATCGCGGAAAGAGGCCGATGCTTCGGTCATCGATCTCTTGAAGATGGTGAGGCTCCAACCCGACTACGCGCGTCGTTTGCCAGCTCAACTGAGCGGCGGGGAAAAGCAGCGCGTGGCGATCGCCCGGGCCTTCGCTGCCAATCCGGAGCTGCTCATTTGCGACGAACCCGTCTCCTCCTTGGATGTCTCGGTACAAGCGGCGATTGTCAACCTGCTCCACGAGCTCCAATTGGATCGAGGCAGCGCCTATCTGTTTATCGCTCACGATCTGGCCGTGGTCGGCTATCTAGCCGACGTGATTGCGGTCATCTACCTGGGACGGCTGATGGAGGTGGGGAGGACCAGGGATATGTTTGCCCCGCCATATCATCCTTACACCGAGGCGCTGCTCTCCGCGGTTCCCCTGATCGATCCCCGTGCGGAGCAGGTCCAAATCCGGCTGGAGGGCGAAATTCCAAGTCCGGCGAGCATACCGAGCGGCTGCCCCTTCCACACCAGATGTCCCCGGCTGTGGGGAGAGGTCTGCGTGGAGCGGGAACCGCCTTGGCAGGAGGGAGAAAGGAAACATCGCATTTACTGCCACATCCCGCTGGAGGAACTGCGGCGAGCGCAACAACGGGTTTTCCTCTTTCAGGAGATAGAGGAGGGCCGCGAGGGGAAGGGTGAGTAATGGGTAGATATATCCTGCGTCGTCTCGGCTTCCTGGCGCTCACATTGCTGCTCACCTCGATCGTCATCTTCCTGGTGACCCAACTTCTGCCCGGCGACGTGGCCCGGATCATTTTGGGGCGGGAGGCTGGGGAGGCCGCCTTGGAAGAGCTGCGGGAGAAGCTGGGGCTCAACGACCCCTTGCCCGTGCAGTATTTCGATTGGCTGAGGGATTTTCTCACCGGGGACTGGGGGGAGTCCTTCAGCACCAGGTCGGATATCCGTCCCGTGGTGATGGAAAGGTTGAGAAATTCCCTCATGTTGGCCTTGTTCACTCTGCTCATCGCCGTACCCCTGGCGATTGGGCTGGGGGTTTTAGCGGGCCTAAACGAGAACAGGGCCATCGACCATGCGGTAAGCATTGCCTCATTGTCAGTGGTCGGATTGCCGGAGTTCGTCACCGGGCTGGTCCTGATCCAAGTTCTGGCCCACCAGTGGGGGCTCTTCCCGGCCAGCTCGGCGCTGCGCCCCGGCGCGCCCCTGTGGGAGGCGCTGCCCTATCTGGTTTTACCGGCGCTGACGGCTACGTTGGTCATGTTGGCCTACGTCGCCCGCCTCACCCGCGCCGGCGTGGTCGAAGAACTCAGAAAACCCTATGTGCGTACGGCTGCGTTGAAGGGGCTCCCGCGGCGGAGGGTCGTCGTGAAGCACGTCCTGCGCAATGCCTTGTTGCCGACGATCACCATTATCGCCATCAGCTTCAGTTGGCTGATCGGGGGAATCATCGTCATCGAGAACGTGTTCAACTTCCCGGGACTGGGAAGGTTGTTGATCTTCGCCATCGATCGCCGCGACCTGCCGCTGCTGCAGGCGATCACCATGGTGGTGGTGATCGGCGTGGTCTTGGCCAATCTGATCGCCGATCTCTTATATGCCTATCTCAATCCACGAATTCGATTGCGGTAGTCCTGCGCTCGTAGTAGGCCAAATATTCCAGCGCTACTTGACTCCCCCTACTGCGATCCTCTATAATTTCGGCAATCTCGAGTTGAAAGGGAGGCTGAAATGGCTGAAGTAAGGGACAAGTTAAGCATCTATATCCCTCAGGAGAAGATGAAGGAGAAGCCCGTCGAGCGGCTGATGAAGCTGGGCAAGGAGCGCGATCGCTCGGTCAACTATCTCGTCGTCCAGGCTCTCTTGGAATATCTGGACCAGGAGGAAAAGAAATAATAGCCAGCCACGATAGACGAGGAACTAGCTAGCCGCAAACAAATAAGAATAGCTTTTTCCGGTAAGCAACAGAACCGGTATTTTGCTAATGGCCCCAGGGGAGATATTTTGACACCCTCACCGTGCCTTTGAAAGCAGCTCCCGCGCGAGGATCTCTTGCTATTTAACGGTGCAGCCCGGCACTCGATCACCAATGGCCCGGAGAGTTCAGGCGTCTCACCTCACGCTTTCGCGTAGCGCGGCTACATTCTCGGCCACCGCGGCCTTCCCGTTGAAGATGCTCGAACCGGCCACCAACACCGTCGCCCCCGCGTTCGTCACCAGCGGTGCCGTAGTCCGGTCGATGCCCCCATCCACGGCGATGGGGGTATCCAGCCCTTGCTCAGCCAATATCCTTCGCAGACGGCGGATCTTCTCCAGTTGGCTATGGAGGAATGCCTGTCCGCCCCAGCCGGGGTTGACCGTCATTACCTGGATCAGGTCGGCTAGGCCCAGCACCTCCTCCAGGACAGTTAAAGGGGTTCCCGGATTGATCGATACCCCGGCCTCAATCCCCAGTTCGCGGATCGAGGCCAAGACAAGGTGGAGATGGGGGCAGGCCTCCTGATGGACGATCAGCCGGTCCGCCCCGGCCTGGGCGAACGCGGTTAGGTGCCGCTCCGGCTCGACGATCATCAGGTGTACATCCAGGATCAGGTCCACCAAAGGCCGAAGCGCCCGCACCACGCCCGGCCCAAAAGTGATCTCGGGGCGGGGACGAACCGACCATCCATCACGTCCACCTGGATGGCATCGGCGCCGGCGGACTGGGCCGCACGGGCCTGTTCCCCTAAATGGGCGCAATCGGCAGCCAGGATGGAGGCCTCGATCACGACCATCGCGCTTCGCTCCTCGGTTCTCTTTCCATCTCCCAGAGGTTAAGCCGGAAGTTAGTATTCCTTTATCTCTACTCCTTTTGCGAAGGCTACATATCTCAGGATCTGCTTGGCAGCGTCCCTCGCAGAGGGATAATGCCAGGCGGGGCTTGGTTGGCTTGGCCCCCTATGGCGACGTTGTAGTAACTGGGCACCCCTTTCCAGGGGCAAGTGGTATACTAATATAGCCCCGCGCCAGATTGCCTTCATCGCCTCACCCCTTTCTAGCATAAATATGATACTCTGATCGAAGGGGCCGATGGAAATCCGTCCCAGCCTCAGCGGGGAAAGCTGCAGGGAGTAGATTGGAGGCTGCAAGGAGACAATGCTAACATCGAGCCTGGCTATGTCCCGGCCTAAGTTGGAGAAGTACGGCGTTTTCCTGGTCGATTTGGACGGGGTGCTCATCCGTGGGGCGGCACCGCTCCCCGGGGCGCGCGAGGCGCTGCGGCGGTTGAAGGAGATCGCCCCCGTGATCATCCTCTCCAACAACTCCACCCGCTCGCGGCGACAGTTCGCCGCCCGGATGCGGAGGCTCGGTTTTTTCATCCAGCGGGGAGAGATAGTGAACAGCGCCTACGTTGCCGCTCGGCACCTGTTGAAGCAGGCCGGACCGTCTCCTGTATTTGTCATCGGAGAAGGGGGGTTGCGGAGAGAGCTGGAGCTTGCCGGGCATCGGCTGACCGGTCCCGAGGAGGCGCGGTTCCTGGTGGCGGGGATGGACCGCCAACTTGTCTACGAAAAACTCTCCCAAGCTCTCCAGGCGCTTCTCCACGGCGCAAGATTCATCGCCACCAATGCCGATCGGACCTTCCCCGCCCCGCAAGGTCAAAAGCCAGGTGCAGGGGCTATCGTCGGGGCGATCAGTGGAATGGGCTTCCCCCCGGAGGAGATAGTCGGAAAACCCTCGCCGATCGCCCTCCAGGTGGCCTTGGAGACCGCCGGAGTTAGCGATCCTCGGGAGGGCCTGCTCATTGGCGACCGGCTGGAGACCGACATTCTGGGAGCCCAACGTATGGGGATGGATTCCGTCCTGGTCTTGACCGGCATCGCTTCGCCCGAAGATCTGGAGGGGGGCGAGATCCGCCCGACGTGGACCGTGGAGAGCTTCGCCGCGCTGGTCGGGATCAAGCCGTGCTAGGGTCGATATCTTCCGGACGATGGAGGACCCGCCCCTCCATACCCCCGGAGACGGTGATGACCTCGCCGGTGATGTGTCCGGCCAGCTTGTCCGAGGCTAAAAACAGGATCGCCGGTGCAATCTCCTCCGGACGGGCGATCCGTTTGATGGCCTTTGTTTGAAGCGCTCGGGCCACCTGGTGTCCATTCTGAAGGGCAGTGGAGGACATGCGGGTGAGCGTCCAGCCCGGGCAGACCGCGTTGACCCGCCCGCGGGGGGCGATGCGGACAATCTCATTCTTCAGCGATCTGGTCAGGCCATAGGTGATCGCGGCCTTGGCCGCAGCGTAGTCGGCGTGGCCCTCCTCTCCAAACACGGCGGCGGTCGAGCCGACAATGACCACCGCGGCCGTCTCCTGAGCGGTCCGGTTCAGGCAACGCAAAAACTCCCTCGCGCAGAGGAAAACAGAGGTTTGGTCGCAAGCGATGGTCTCATTCCACCGCTCTAGGCTCATCCGATGAATCGGCAAGTCCTCCTCCGGCCAGATCCCGGCGTTGGCAATTAAAATGTCCAGCCTGCCAAAGCGCTCATCTGCCCGGCGAAAGAGGTCCTGAACCTGGCCCTCCGAAGTAAGGTCGGCCTGGAGGGCCAAGCTCTCCACCGCCAATTCATTCTCCAGCGCTTCAAGTTTGGCCATGTTCCGATTTCCCTGCAGCACAAGCTTTGCCCCCGCAGCGGCGAAAACCCTCGCCGTGGCCGATCCAATCCCGCCCGAGGCGCCGGTGATCAGGGCGGTCTTTCCCTTCAGTCCCGTGTCCACTTCTCCTCCTTTAATCCGGCCCAAGCAATGAGTAGCATCAAGAATGTAGTCAATCCCCTGGAGGAAAGACAAGTAAACATCCCATGCAACGGATTGGCGCTAGTGATGGTGTAGGCCGACGATCAAAGGAGGTCCGTGGAACAGCTTCCAACCATAGTTGCTTATAAGGAAGGGGCAGTATATAATAACAATACTTCCCAAGGAGGTGAGCCCATTGCCTAAAGAGGTAATGACTGCCGAAGATCTGGCCCAATACCTCGGCTTTAGCAAGAACTGGGTCTATCGGAAAGCCGAGACCGGAGAGCTTCCTGCGACGCGGTTGGGCAACCGCTGGAGGTTCAAGAAGTCGGTGATCGACCGCTGGCTGGAAGAAGGTGCGCTCAAGAGGGCCAAGCCCTCCCGTCGCGGTGGACGGGCTTTGGGCGCGGGGCGGGGACTGGAGGGACGGCTGGCCAGCGGTCTCAATTTTGTCAAAGAAAAGGGCGAGGTGCGCTCCACCGATTATGCCGCCAAATTCAAGATTTCGCTGGCCACGGCGCGGAAGGATCTCAACGAGCTGATCAAAAGGAGGCTGATCAGAAAACTCGGAGGCGGCCGCAGTACCCGCTATGGCCCAATCAGATAGCTCTGGGAATCCACCTTTCGTCGCCTGCCGCCTTTTCCGTTGCCCAGTTGCCGGATGGGAAACTTGAGCTCGAGGAAGAGGGGCAAAATAAGCGCTATGCAGGGTGGTTCAAGGCAGTTCGCTGGGTCAGCCTTTTGGCGGGCAGGCCATAGGGAGATCGCCAAGCCGCAGCCAACGAAGGAAACTGAATCTGAGCCTTGACCTATCCCGTAAACCGAGCTTATAATTTTTGCTGTGCAATCTCACTGGAGGGGGGATCGAGGTGGACATGGAGGAGATCGGAAAGGTATCGCACTATTTCTCCAAGATCAGCGTCGGGGCAATAGAGCTCAGCGGCGAGCTCAACGTGGGGGATAAGATCAAATTTCAGGGAGCGACTACCGACTTCGAGCAGATGGTTGGGTCAATGCAAATTGAGGGAGAGAACGTTGAGAGAGCGGGGCCGGGAGATTCTGTTGGCCTGAAGGTTGAGCAGAGGGTTAGGGAAGGGGATATTGTCTATAGGCTCTAGCGACGTTGTCGCGAGGGATAGGCATGGAGGCCCGGATTGGGGGAGCGAAAGTGGAGTGCGTTCAGGGCGACATTGCCCGCCAGGAGGGCCTTGATGCCGTGGTCAACGCCGCTAATGCGAAGCTCCTGCCCGGAGGGGGAGTGGCCGGGGCGATCCATCGAGCGGCCGGGCCGGGGTTAGCTTTGGAATGTCGTTCCCTTGCCCCCATCAAGCCGGGCCAAGCGGTGATCACCGGCGGCCATCAATTGCCGAACCGCTGTATCATCCACTGTCTGGGGCCGGTATACGGAGTTGATGAGCCATCCGGCCGGTTATTGGCTGACTGTTACCGCAATGCCCTGCAACTTGCCGAGGCCCACGGGCTGGAATCGGTGGCCTTCCCGGCCATCTCCACTGGGGCATTCGGCTATCCCTTGGAGGAGGCGGCCCGCATAGCATTAACCACCGTTTTTGACACTGCTCCCGGGCTCCGCTACGTGCGGCTCGTCCGCTTCGTGCTCTACCGGGAGAAAGACCTGGAAACGCACCAGCACGTACTGCGCGAGCTCCTCGAAGGGCCTGCCCGAGAGTGATTCTATCCCAAGAGCTAGACCTGCTGGAACAGTTTTCGGCAACGGTAGAAGTAGTCAACCCCGGAGACGATAGCCATGAGAACGGCGAGGATGATGAACAAATCCTTGGCCGCCTCGCCCGCTGTGCCCCATTCAAAGTAGCCGTTCCCCAGGATGACGAAGACGAGTCCGATGTGAGAGAGGGTCTTCAGCTTTCCCAAAGGGGAGGCCTTGATCGTCACATCTGCTGAGATGGCCAAGATCCGCAAACCCGTGACCAGGAACTCGCGGGCGAGGACGGTCATCACGATCGCCGCGCCCCAGTTGCCGAACTCGCCCAGTTGCATGAAGGAGAGCAGGGCCGAGGCGATCAACAGTTTATCGGCGATCGGATCGGCGAATTTACCGAAGTCGGTCACCTGCTCCCAGTTGCGGGCCACATATCCGTCGATGGCATCGGAGATAGCGGCCAGAGCAAAGATAAAGATGGCCACGATCTTTCCCCACGCCGGAGGGACGAGGATGAAGGTCATCAAAAGGGGAATAACCGCGATCCTGAGCAGGGTAATCCGGTTCGGCAGATTGAGCTCCATGGCGCAAAGAAGTATACGAAAGCGTCTAACAGTTTGCAAAGCTGTCTGGGGCGATGTAATTGTGGAGGTCAATGTCTAGGAGGGGAGAATGAGGAAGACCATTGTCCACGGCGGGGCCGGAAAGGTCCCCCCGGAGATCCAGCAGAAGAGGGAGCCCATCTTAGCGGAGGCGGCACACGCTGGCCTAGAAGCGCTTAAGGAGAACCCGGAGCGGGCGGTGGAGGCGGCGATCAATGTCTTGGAGGATTCGGAATGGTTCAATGCCGGCTACGGTGGAGCGATCCAACTGGACGGTCAGGTGCGCCTGGACGCTTCGATTATGAATTCCAGGCTGGAGTGCGGCGGGGTCGTCTCTCTACCGGGAATCAAGCATGCCATCTCCGTTGCCCGGCTGGTGATGCGGGAGTCGCCGCACGTGCTCCTCTCGGGAGAGGGGGCGCTCCGGTTCGCCGAGGAGTTCGGGTTCATCCGGGAGGACCTGCGGAGCCCCAGGGCGGTGCGGAGGCTGGGGGAATTGCAGGAGGAGCTCGCTGAGCTGGGCTACAAGGAACGCCTGGGGAAGCTGCGGCAGCGACTCCAGCGCCAGCCTGGAGGGACGGTCGGGGCGGTTGCCGCATGTAATGGAGAACTTGCCGCGGGTACCTCGACCGGCGGTCGCTACCGAATGCTCCCCGGGCGGGTCGGCGACACTCCAGTTATCGGCGCGGGAACCTATTGCAACGAGTGTGGCGGGGCCTCAACCACTGGAGCAGGCGAGGAGATTATCCGCGTGTGCTTGGCCCGGGAGGTCGTCCGCTGTATTGAACAAGGAGCCCATCCCCAAGAGGCGGCGGAACAGGGGATCGCGATGCTCGCCAGGCGGACCGGAGCGGTTGGCGGGGTGATCGCCCTCGATCGGCTTGGGAATCACGGCGCGGCCTTCAATACGGAGCAGATGGGCTATGCGGTCCGCGATGCTCTCTGAGTTGCGAAAGTAATACGGATCACATTCAATTCAGAACTGGATTAATCCAACCCTTTTGGTATAATCTAAAGGGGTCGAGCACCTACCTCGATGGACATGCTTTACCTCTCACCCCCAGATCTAGAGGGGTNNGAGGGGTGCTCGGCCCCATTTCACTTATCATAGAACGAGCTTCCCCCAGAGGCCAAGTTAACGTTGTGTCCCCTGCGGCGAATCATGGCCTGCCGGTCAACTATCCTCACCTTTGTCCTGATCCGGCTCGATATCGATGACCTTCTCCGGGCGGCGGGCTTGGGACTGCATCTGGCGTTTTTTCTCTTTTAGCTGCTCTCGGCGCCTTCTCGCCGAGTTCCACCACCAGATCCCGGCGACAATGAGGAGGATCCAGATCAGCGCTTTCATTCCTCACCTCCATGGCTATCCTACCGGAAATCGCCCCGCTTCTCCACCAAGGCGGTCTCCCAGTGAGCAACCAATTATGTCCGCAGGGCAAGTGGAGTTGCGGGCCGCGGTTGGTCAGTCCTTTGTCCAGGCGGGCATCGCCTGCATGAAGTAGCCTGCCCGCTTTAGCGCCTGCTCCTCGGTAATTCCCTCCTGCCAGCTTCGCAGCCACATGGCGATTCCCTGCTGGACTTCCTCCCGAGGTTTGAGGTTCCCCACCTCATCGGTGCAGTGCTTGCAGTATTCTTTTGATGGACCGCGGGCCTCGGGAGAGTCCAGGGGCATCGTGCAGGAATGACAGAACTTGGCCATCATCGGCCTCCTTTCTTAATATGCGGCCCACAACTCCAGCTCCACGATAGGCGATCCCAGAGATGGAGTGCAAATTTCGCAGTGTTTATTTCACCACCCGGACATACTCTTTCGGAACGCCACATAGACGTCCCCGGCTCCCAGCCCTCCTTGCTAATGCGCCAACGTGCACACTTGTCAACGTTATCCAAACTGCGGGTTTCAGGGGTATGAGAAAAGGGACGCCGGTGGACTTGTTGGATCGCAAGATCAGACCCCCGACCGGCGGGCTCGGGCGGGGAAGGAAGTCGTGCTTCAAGGGTTAGTACTTGAGAGCGAAATAGCCTTTTCTATGAGGCTTTCTTCTCTGCCCGGCCCTTCTGGCCCCTTAATGCCGGGGCCGGCCATCACTCTCCACAAGCAATCATAGCATAGAATGGGCAAGTTGTCAAGTGATCAGCTTAAAGTCAAGTAGGGAGATGCTTTCAGGTAGCTACGCCAGAGGGGCGATCTTGCCTGGGGGCTCCAAGTTCTTCGCTCTGCTCCAAGCTCCCTTCAACTCTTCCTGGTGCTGTGCAGCCCATTCAGCTACCAAGCCCATGGCACGCGGCGGCAGCCTACCTGCTACGAGGGCGAGAGTCTCGATGGACACCAATGCTTCGTTTTCACCGTAGATAGCATGAAAGTGAGGCGGCAGATGGTCGTCGAAGTACATCCGGATCACGATGCCGTAGAATCGGGAGAGTTCAGGCATCGGCTCTGGCCAGGTTCAGATTCGGGAATACCTCCTCGGGCGACTTTCCGGTCAGCCTGAGGTAGAGCGCATCTGGACAGAGGTCGATCTCCTCCCCCCACGCGATGGCCCCGGCTTCATCTATCCTGACGGCCTCGAAGAACGCCCTGTCTTGCCAGGCTTTGAAGATACCCCGCCCGATGAGGTGCGACAGATCGACCTCGCCCTCGACGCCGTCCGAATACCGCAACCACAGCCGGTAGCCTTCCAGCGCCCTGACTTCTTTGGGTCTTATCATCGCTCCTTCCTCCTTCCGAAGCTATTATCTCCCATGCCCTCGGTGAATCGCAAGAGTTGCGTAATAACCCCCAGTTCAGGCCCTGCACGGGTTTGACATCGGTTGACTTGCAACAAGACAGCTTACAGATGTCAGGAGCCTCGGTCAAACTGGTTCCCGGCCCCTTCTCCCTTGATGGGGAAGTCCGGGATTAGTGATGATAATACCGCTCACCTCAATCCTCTTCCGCCAGGGGAGAGGAAGCTTCTCATCGCGGCATTGACGCAGCGCTGGTGCGTTCTAGGAATTAAATTAGGAAATTAGGCCTTGGGAATGGCCAGGTCCGGCGGGCCTTGCTCGGAGAGCACCCCCTCGGGGAAATTCTCCTGAATCGTCTCGTGGATGATCTGGGCGTACTTCACTTTCTCTCGGGCCCAGTCGGCCAGGACCTTTCCGCTCACCCAGGGCTTGTAAAGCGCCTGGGGGCCGGCCGCACAGGCGGGGCCGGGTTCGATCTTGAAGTAGCAGGGCGCGGTCACCCGGGCCAGCTCCGGCCCGTCGTAGATCCGGATGTAGCCGCCAAACGACTCGGTGAGGATGATGTGCACGTCCAGCGGTATTGAGATGGCCTGGCGGATCGCGGCGAACTGCGGAAGGGTGAGGTCGGCCACCGGGTTGAAGGAACCGGCGCCCAAGGACTGCAAAAGCTTTCCACCTGCGGGATTGGCATGCCCGGCGTAGATAGAGACCTTAAAGACCACCTCCTGGGGAATCTCCCCACTCCCCTTTAGCTCGTTGAGCAGCCACAGCAGGCCCTCATCGATGACCAGGAAGCCGCGGAAGCCCAGATCGATCGCCCCCATGATGTCGGCCACCACCTGTTTCAATCCCTCCGCGCCGCGGAACCGCAGCCCCGAGAGGGCCCCCTCGGGAGTGACGGGCTGCCTGCCGATGTCCCAGGCGGCCCGCGGCCCCGGGGTCAGGATCACCTCCAACTGGGCCTGGGCGGCGGCTTGAGCGAAGTCCTTCAATTCCTTTCGATCGAGGAGCGTGGCCCCCATCACGGCAGAGATGACCCGATGGATGGGGACCTTCCGCTTCTCCATCTCGTCGATCACCGCCTCCAGAACCTCGGGCCGCTCCACTCCGGAGATCTCCATGCGATACCAGGCTCCATCGGAAAACCGCTGTCCTGAGGTGGGGAGATCGTGGGCATCGCCTCCGGGGATGCCGTGTTTTTCCATTAAGCTTGCAACGTTGCGAAGTTCCATCGATTCCTCCTTTAAAGTCACCCCCACCCCTTCCCTCCCCCTTCAAGGGGGAGGGCGAGGGAGAGGGTGTCACAACACTAGTAGCTGGCTGCGGCGGTCCTGGCAGGTGAGCAGGACCTCGATGCGCCCGTTGAGGTGGCTCTGGACGGTCTGCAAGGCCAGCTCGGGGCGGTTATTATATTGGGAGAGGTGGGCCAGGAGAGCAGTCTTGAGCCGCCCGCCGCGGGCCAGCTCGGCCAGCGCCTCCCCCGCATCCTGGTTGGAGAGGTGGCCGATCTGGCTGCGGATCCGCTGCTTCAGCTCCCAGGGGTAGGGACCATTCCGCAGCATCTCCAGGTCGTGATTCGACTCCAGGATCACCGCATCGCAGGCCGCAAGGCTATCCAGAATGGCTCGAGATACTACCCCGAGATCGGTGGCCAGCCCAACGGAGTGCTCTCCATCCCGGATTAGATAGCCACAGGGATCAATAGCATCATGGAAGACGGGGAAGGCTTCGATCTTGAGACTATCGATTTCCAGGTTTAACCCCACTTCGAACGGTCGGAGCCCCTCCCGACCCTTGAGGAACCAAGATAGCGCCTCGAGGGTCCCCCTGGTACCGTGGATCGGACAACCGAGCCTCCGGGCAAGTTCTCCAGCAAAGCGGCAGTGATCAGCGTGTTCGTGAGTGAGGAGGATCGCGTCGACCCGCTCTGGGTCGATGTCGAGCATCGCCAATTCTCGTCGCACGCGAAGGTAGCTCAGCCCGGCGTCGAGGAGAATCACCGTCCCTCCGCCCTCGATGAGGGTGGAGTTCCCGCCGCTGCCGCTGCCCAAAACGCAGACTCTCATCGTTATCTACCCAGACGCAAGGATTATAGCCGGACCCCCGGTCGTCCCCAAATCGCCCACCCTGATCGAGATCAGCTCGGCGGCTGAGCTGCGCCATTTCCATCCGGGCCCGGCTAGTGCTATAATTCAGGACCACAAAGGGGGGCTTACCCCGATCATGCAGGAGGAGAGATGGCTGAGGCAATAATAGAAGAGCTTAATCCGTTCAAAATAGCTCAGGAGCAACTGGACGAGGCCGCGGAGGTGCTGAAGCTCGACCCGGCGACCCACGCGGCGCTCCGCGAGCCGATGCGCGAACTCCATGTTCTCATTCCCGTGCAGATGGACGATGGAACGGTTGAAGTTTTCAAGGGCTTCCGCGTCCAATATAACGACGCCCGCGGCCCGACCAAAGGTGGAATCCGCTTTCACCCTCAGGAGACGATCGACACTGTCCGGGCCCTGGCCGCTTGGATGACCTGGAAGACAGCCGTCGTCGATATTCCGTACGGCGGAGGGAAGGGCGGCGTGGTCTGCAATCCTAAAGCGCTGTCGCAGCGGGAACTGGAGCGTCTCTCCCGGGGGTATATTCGTGCGTTGGGCCAGTTTATCGGCCCGGAGAAGGACATTCCCGCCCCCGACGTCTATACTAACCCCCAGATCATGGCCTGGATGATGGACGAGTTCTCCCGTATGCGGGGTTATAATGCGCCGGGTGTGATCACCGGGAAGCCGATCCCTCTAGGGGGATCGCTCGGCCGGGGCGACGCCACCGCCCGCGGCGGCATCTACACCGTCCGCGAGGCGGCCAAACATCTTGGAATCGACTTAAGTAAGGCAACGGTCGCCGTCCAAGGCTACGGAAATGTGGGGAGCTTCGCGGCAATCCTCTCCAAGAAGATCTTCGGTTCAAAGATCGTCGCGGTGAGCGACTCCCGAGGAGGGATCTACTCCGATGCGGGTCTCGACCCCGATCGGGTGGTTGGGTACAAGCAGGAAAACGGAACGGTAATCGATTTTCCCAACACTGAGCCCATTACGAATGAAGAATTGCTGGAGTTGGATGTCACCTTGCTGTGGCCCGCTGCCCTGGAGAACGTAATTACCCAGGAAAATGCGGGAAGGATTAAGGCCCGGATTATCGCCGAGGCGGCCAACGGCCCCACCACCCCGGAGGCCGATCAGATCCTTCACGAGAAGGGAATTTTCGTTATTCCCGATTTCCTTTGTAACGCCGGCGGCGTAACCGTATCTTACTTCGAGTGGGTTCAGAACGTCTACGGCTACTATTGGCCCTTGGAGCAGGTTCACCAGCGATTGGACCAGAAGATGACCAGGGCCTTCCATGCGATTACTGGGATGTATGAAGAGAAGAGGGTCCACATGAGGCTGGCGGCTTATCTGGTGGCCGTCCAACGGGTGGCCGAGGCGATGAGGCTCCGCGGCTGGGTATGAAAGTCTAACCCCCTTTCTTTCAACCGAGGTCCAAGGCCTTCCAACCCCGGGCCTTGGGCCTCACCCCTCCCTGATCCCTAAGCCCCAATGTCCCCTTACCTGGGGAAGGATGGGCTTTCTCTTCGATCCTGTCCGGGTATAATTCTCGTGGGTGATAGGATGTTAGAGCTGCAGATGACGCGGGAATGGGAAGAGGCCTTCAAGTTCCTTTATAGCGGGGATTCACTGCGCGCCTATCAAAGCTGGACTTGTGTCAAGTGCCGCCAGGAGTTTGATTCCCTCCTCCATCGTGGTCGCTGCCCCTACTGCGACCACCGATCCATCCTGGCCGGCTTCCTGGAGAAAGCAACTGCGAAGGTGGAGCAGTTTCTGGAAGGGGAGGCCTGCGGGGTCCGCTGAGGTCAAGCAGTTAGAGAACCTTCCCGTCCCCGAACTCTCCGCCGGTCAATTGCCCTTCTAGTTCCCGATACCTATACTGAGGGCATGTTCAAATCGATCATCGCGCCGATTCGGGAGGAGCTCTCCGGTGCCCGAGCCCTCGACCTGGTAGCCGCGATCACCAGATTCCATCGGATTCAAGCCAGTCCGGGCTTCCGTGCCGCAGCGCAATTTGCCCTCTCCGAGCTCGAAGCGTGGGGCCTCGAGACCGAACTGCCCGCCTTCTCCGCGGACTATCACACAGGATATTGGTCACTTTCGATGTTCCAAGAATGGGAGGCCGAGCGGGGGAGACTCTTCTTGCTAGAGCCGGAGGAGCGGAAGCTCGCCGACTACGGCGAGTCCAAGCTGGCGCTGATCCAGCGGAGCGGTGCAGTAGATCAGGAGGCGGAGCTCCTCCCCCTCGAGGATGGCGAGGAGCCCGAGGAATACGAGAGCCTGGACCTACAGGATAAAGCGGTCCTGACCAAGGGAGATCTCCAACGGGTCTACCACCTGGCGGTGGAGCGCCACGGCGCGGCGGGAATCGTCTTTGACGGGCTGAGAGAACTTCCGACCCGCCAGCGGCTCGATCTGCCGGACGCCCAAGGATACTCCTCTTTCTGGTGGAGCGGCGATGAGCGCCGCTGTTTTGGCTTCGTCATTCCCCCGCGGGAGGGCCAGCGGCTCCGCCGGTTGGTCAAGGAGGGAAGATCAGTCAAGGTCTGCGCCGAGGTGGAAAGCCATTTCTGGGACGGGAAGCTAGAGGTCGTCTCCGCGCTCATCTCCGGAGAGACCCCTGAAGAGGTCCTAATTATCGCCCACCTCTGCCATCCGAAGCCCTCGGCCAACGACAACGCCTCCGGCGCGGCGGCTGCGCTGGAGATCGCACGAGCCCTGCAAGTCCTGATCGAACGAGGAAAGCTCCAAAAACCGAAGCGAGGTATTAGATTCTTGCTCGTCCCGGAGATGACCGGTACAATCACTTATCTCGCTACCCGGGAGAGGTCGATTCACCGGATAATTGCTGGGCTGAACCTGGACATGGTCGGGGAGGATCAAGAACAGTGTGGGAGCAGCTTGCTGATCGACCGTCTACCCGGGGCGATGCCCGGCTTCGTCGTGGAGTTGTTGAGAAGAATTCGGCACGAGTTTGCCCAAGAGTTGAAGGGCTTCACCGGCCGCGGAGGTTTTGCTTCGTTCCGTTTCGGGGAGGTCCCCTTCTCCGGGGGGAGCGATCATTACATCTTATCAGATCCCACGGTCGGCGTCCCCACGGCGATGCTTATCCAGTGGCCCGACCGCTTCTACCACACCAGTTCCGACACGCTCGATAAAGTGAGCCCGAAGATGCTTCACCTTTCAGGGAGCATTGCTGCTTCCTTTGCCTACTTTGTCGCGGTCGCCGGGGCGAGGGAGGCCCGCTGGCTCGCCGCCGAACTGGTCGCCCAGTTCAAGGCCGAACTCCTCGAGCTGATCCAGGGACGTCTGGGGGCGGTTATCGCTGCGGAAGATGAGCAGCAAGTTCAGCGGATTGCCTCAAAGCTTGCGGGGGAGGGCAAATACTTGCTTGGGCGCCGGGTGCAGGCCCTGGGAGAGGTTTTGCGCCTGGCTTCCTTGGACCTCGCCGGTGAAGAACGTGAATTGACCCAGTTTACAGAACGCGAGCTAGGCCGGGCCAGCGAGTTCATCGCCTGCGAGACCAAGGTAAAACTCAAGGGGGAAGCTCAACGGAAAGAGCGGGCGGCCGGACTGGTCCCGGTGCGCCGTTACCGCGGCCCGCTGGCCCAGATCCGCCCCTACCTGCGAAAGCTTCCCGAAGAAGACCGGGAGACTTGGTTCAGGCTGGGGAAAGAATTCAAGGATAGATCCCCCATTCTGCCCACGTTGGCCCTCTACTGGGCCGACGGGAAGAGGACCTTGGCGGAGATAATCGACCTCGTGGAGCTAGAGAGCGGCCAGCGGGCAGAGGAGTTTCTGGTAAAACACTTCGAGCTGCTGGAGAAGATGGGGCTGGTGGAACTTCGGGAGTGAGAAACGGGCTTCTATCTCGGACCTCCGAAAGCGTTTTACCAGGCTGCGCTCCGCGATGCTATGCCATGTAGCTCGGGTCCGCAGGCTCCTCGTCCTCTCCGAACAGCCCATCCAAGATGGGCTCCAGCCGCTGGGGGAAGTTGGTGAAGATCCCGGTCACCCTGGAGCGGGCGGCTAATTCTATCAGCCTGCTCGGCGCATCATATGGTCCGATGTTGACCCCGAAACCCTCCCGGCGGAGCTCCTCAACATCCCGGGGTTTGAAGGCCAAGAAGCTCGGGTGGTAGGCGTCGGCACCGAGCCCTTCCAGGTAACCGAGGAGGTCGCGCGGTCGGAAGACGGCCAGCGCGGCGATGGCGACCCGCGAATCGAGCCGCTTGATCTCCCGCAAGATCCGATGGTCATAGGAGGAGACGATCACCTGCTCTCCTAGTTCCAGTTTCCGGATTGTTGCGAGCAACTTTCGAGCAATCCGTTCCGGAGAGAGATAGCCCATCCCCTTCACCTCGATATTCGCCCGCCGGCGGTGCTCCTCCGTGAAGCGGAGCGCTTGCTCCAGGGTGGGGATCGACTCTCCCCGATAGGCCTGCCACTCGGCTTTAGGGATGGCACCGGCGCGGATCTGGCCGAAGGGATCGACGCGGGCGAACCAGGAGCCGGCATCGAGTCGTTTGATGTCCGGAAGTGAAAAATGTTTGACCCACCAGGGCGCGCGGGTCGGAAATCGCCGATAGACGTCGGTCGTCCGGCGGAGGGTGGCATCGTGGATTAGGATCGGCACACCGTCCTGTGTAATCCGGACATCGAACTCCCACAAGTCCGCGCCGCGCTCGAAGGCCTGCCGGGCGGCAGCGAGGGTATTCTCCGGGGCCAGGGAGGCGCCCCCGCGATGGGCGATGTTGAGCACCGGCCGGGGGAGGGCCGCCCCGCGCCGGAAGATGTTCTCACCCTGTTCCCCTTGAATTTCCATCGGTAAGCTCCCCTTCGTCAACCCCTAGCGCTTGAGGATGTTTCTCAAAATGAACAGGAGGTTGGCCGGGCGTTCGGCGAGCCGCCGCATGTAGAAGGGGTACCACTCCTTCCCATAAGAGACGTAGATCCGCACCCGATACCCCTCGCGGGCCAATTGCCCGGCGAGCCTTCCTCGAATTCCGAGCAACAATTGGAACTCAAACTCCTCCCGGCTCACCCCGTTTTGAGCGGCCAGTTTCTTGGCTTGGGCGATCATCCGCTCGTCGTGGGTGGCGATCGCCGCATAGCCCCCCTGGTTCCGTGCCTCAGAGCTCAGGAGCATCTCCATCAGCCTGGCGAAATTGGCATCGACCTCCCGTTTCTTGGAGAAGGCGATCTCCGGCCTTTCTTTATAGGCCCCCTTGCACAAGCGGACATTGGCCCCAAGCTCGATCAATTTTTCCAGATCGGCTTCGCTTCGGCGCAAATTGGCCTGGAGCGCTACCCCGACGTTCTCGTATTCCCCGTTCAGCTCGGCGAACAGGTCGAAGGTCCTGGTGGTATACTCTGACCCCTCAATGTCGATCCGGACAAATTTTTTTAATTCTTTGGCCTTGGCAACGATTTGCTCGACGTTTTCCTTACAGAATTCCGTCCCCAGGTCCAAACCCATCTGGGTCAGCTTGAGGGAGACCCCTGATTGTAGGCCAAATTCGGCGATTCTGGGGAGGAGCTGCAGGTATTCTTCAACAGCGGCCCGGGCCTTCGACTCATCGGTGACGTTCTCCCCGAGGTGATCGACGGTGGCCAGCATGCCGCGATCGTTCAACCCTCTGATTACCCGAAGCGCTTCCTCTAGGGATTCACCGGCGACGAACCGCCGGGNNGATTGACCTCTCCAAGCGCTTATTTCGCGAGAGATATACCAGGAGCGACCTGAACAACACAGCTCACCCGCTTTCAGCCCCGACGGGCTTTGTCCCTCCGGGAATCCTTGGGCGCAATTTTAGTATAGTTAAAATCGAGAGTCAAATTTTCCTTTTTGAGATTGGGGAATGCTATAGTCTTGACGGACCAAAATTATTACAGTAGCATGGAAAATTGAGGGGGCAGAGGGCTGAAAAACATTGGGACTCAGATACGGGAACTGAGGAAGGACCGGGGCTGGACCTTGAGCAGGCTAGCTGAGCGGAGCGGACTCTCCGTAAGCTTCCTCTCTCAAGTAGAGCGCGGACTATCTTCGCTCTCCATCTCGTCACTGAACGCCGTGGCTGAGGCCCTGGGGGTTCCCTTGTCCGACTTCTTCATGGTCACCTATAACCCCTCCGTGGTGACCCGGGCGAGGGATCGGGGGCAATTCAAGATCGAACGATCGGAAATAGCTTACAGCACTCTCAGCGGCCCCTTAAAGAACAAGACCCTCGAACCGCTCCTCGTCGAGGTTCCACCTCGATACGAGGGGACCCCTCCGTTCGCCCACAAGGGCGAGGAGTTTGCCTACGTCTTAGACGGCTCGATAACTCTGACCATTCAAGGCAGGGACTACCAGCTCGAGCCGGGAGACAGCATTCACTTTGCCTCTGAGGTTCCCCATACTTACAGGAACAATAATGCAACGCCGGCGAAGGTGATCTGGGTGCTGACACCAAGACTGATAGAAGGAGGCGAGGTAGGGAATGGCAAAGAGATTGGCGATCGATATCGGGGGTACATTCACTGATCTCGTCGCGTTGGACGAGGAGACAGGAGCGATCCTCTTGGGGAAGGACCATACTACCCCAGATGATTTCGCCCGTGGGGTAATTGCGACCATCGATAAGAGCCGTCTCGATCCTGCGGAAGTCAGCCAATTCGTCCACGGCACTACCGTTGTGATCAACGCGATCACTGAGCGCAAAGGGGCTAAAGTAGCACTAATCACCACCAGAGGGTTCCGGGATGTCCTGGAAATCCAGCGGGCTAACCGCCCCGATATGTATAACCTCTTCTATAGGAAGCCGCAGCCCTTCGTCCCGCGTCGCCATCGCTTCGAGGTGGAGGAGAGGCTCAACTATAAAGGAGAGGTTCTCCAAGAGCTGAACGAGGGCGATGTCAGAGAGGCAATCAGCCGCTGCAAGCAAGAGGGCATTGCATCTATCGCTGTCTGCTTTGTCCACTCCTATGCTAATCCGGATCACGAAATAAGGGTCAGGGGGCTGATCGAAGAGCTCTATCCCCAGGCCCATGTCACCCTGTCCCACGAGATAATCCAGGAGTGGCGGGAGTATGAGAGGACTAACACCGCTGTTCTCGACGCCTATGTCAAGCCCTCAACCGTTCGATATCTCCAATCCCTGGAAGGTGATCTCGACGGCAAAGGCCTCATCGCTACGAAGTATGCCATGCAGTCCAATGGAGGGATGGCCACGTTCGCCCGGGGGCGTAAGGTCCCAATTTATCAGATCGAGTCAGGGCCTGTCGGTGGTGTGATCGGAGCGGCCATGCTCGGAGAGGTCCTTCAACAGGAGAATATAATCTCATTCGACATGGGGGGGACCACGGCCAAGGTCTCCCTCGTGGAGCATGGTAGGCTACAGATCAAGACCGATTACCACATCGAGAAGACGGCGACCTTCGCTGGCTATCCGGTCAAGATCCCCGTGGTCGATATCGTGGAGGTCGGCGCCGGCGGCGGCTCGATTGGCTGGATTGACAAAGGCGGAGCGTTGAATGTCGGGCCGCAGAGTGCCGGCGCAGATCCAGGCCCAGCCTGCTATGGCCGCGGGGGAGCCGAGCCCACCGTGACCGATGCCAACCTCCTGGCTGCCAGGCTCAACCCCGACTATTTTCTGGGCGGCGAAGCGAGGCTCGACGGGAAGAGGGCAGAGAAGGCCATGGAAAAGATCGCCCAGCATTTCGAGATCGACACGGTCAAAGCTGCCCACGGAATTATCCGCGTGGCCAATGCTAACATGCGCGGGGCCCTCGAGCGCGTCAGCATCGAGCGGGGCCATGATCCGCGGGATTTCACTATGGTGGCCTACGGCGGTGCGGGGGGGCTCCACGCCCCACTCCTCGCCCGGGAGCTCAATATAGGGAAAGTTGTCATCCCCCGTGCACCGGGCCAATTCTCCGCTTGGGGAATGCTGATGACCGACCTGCGCCATGACTTCATCAGCACTCAGATCATGCCCTGCGACGAGACCTCTTTAAGCCGAATGAACGGAATATTTGTTGAGATGAGTGCCGAAGCCCTGAGGCAATTCTCGGAGGAGGGGCTGCCTGTGGAGATGGTCCTCCTGGAAAGGCTGATGGACATGCGTTACCGGGGCCAGGAACACACGGTGCGGACCCCAGTAGCGGTTGAACGACTGGAGCGAGAGAACCTAGGCATAGTTCGAGAGAAGTTTCATGCATTGCATGACCAAGCTTACAGCTTCAGGCTCGACGATCCCATTGAGGTGGTCAACTTTCACGTCGTCGCCTGGGGCAGGGTGGAGAAGCCGCGGTTGAAGCCGCTCTCCCAGGACTCAAAGGGGATCTCCAAAGCGCTCAAGGGGGAAAGGCGCGTGGATTTCGACGAGGGCGGCCTGCTTAAGAGCAGGATCTATGAACGGGACCTTCTTCCCCTCGGAGGGGAGATCGAGGGGCCGGCAATCGTGGAGGAGCCTGCCTGCACCACAATTGTCTACCCCGGGCAATCGCTGAAGGTGGACCAATACGGCAACCTGATCATCACGGAGGTGGACTGAGATGGTCATCACCAAGGTCGATCCCTTCACCGTGGAGGTCGTCAAGCGGGCGCTGATCTCTGCGGCGGAGCAGATGTTCGCTGCCCAAGGGCGGACCAGTAAGAGTTCTGTCATCTATGAGGTGCTCGATTATGGTTGTGCCATTACTGACGCCCGAGGGCGGATGATCGCGCAAGCCAACGGTATTCCCGGCTTTATCGGGGTGCTCGGTCACGCCGTCGAGGATGCGCTGGGCAAGTTTGGCCCGGAGGGATTAAATGAGGGTGACATCATTATTATGAACGACCCCTACATCGGCGGAGCCACGCACCAGAACGACGTCGTCTTGGTGATGCCCGTCTTCTACCGGGGCCGACTGATCATGTTTACCGGGAGCAAGGCCCATTGGAGCGAGGTGGGCGGCAAGGACCCCGGGAGTTGGACCACGGACGCCACCGAGATCTATCAGGAGGGGCTGCAATTTCCCGCGGTCAAACTCTTCGAGAGAGGTGAAGAGGCCCAAAGCATCGTGGAAATCCTGGAGAGGAATATCCGCACTCCCGACATGACCTTGGGAGATATGCGAGCCCAAGCGGCATCGATGAAGGTCGCCGCAAAACGCATTGGAGAAATATGTGATAAGTACGGCCTTGACACGGTGCTTCAATCGATTGAGGCCTATCTCCGGCAGGGGAGGCAGGAGGCCTTAGAGGAGTTGAAGTCATTGCCCAAGGGGGAATTCACCGCCGAAGAGTATATCGACGATGATGGGATAGGCGGTGACCCGGTCTTGGTCAAGGTCAAGGTGACGATCGGCGATGACGAATTCGTCATTGACTTCACCGGCTCGAGCAAGACCTGCCGTGGCCCGATCAATAGCCCGCGTTCTGCTACCCTGAGCTCCTGCAAGACTGCTTACAAGGCGGTCGTAGGCCCCCATGCCCATTCCAACGAGGGCTTCTTCTCCCCCCTGAGGGTGATCTTGCCCGAGGATACGGTCTTCAACCCCAAGCGTCCCGCGCCAGTAGGCACTTTTTGGGAAGGGACGGGCCATGCTACCGATCTGGTGTGGAAGGCCCTGGCCGAAGCCGTGCCCGATAGGATCACCGCGGGCCACTTCCTCAGCGTCTGTGCGACGACGGTCAGCGGGATCGCTGATGAGACGGGGGAGCAATTCATCTTTGCCGAACCGAATGCCGGCGGTTGGGGTGCGGGAAAGGGAAAGGACGGGGAGAGCGGCCTGGTCTGCAGCGGCGATGGCGATACATACGTATTGTCCATTGAGGTCGCGGAGACCCGCTATCCGATAATCGTAGATCAGTTTGCCTTGAACATCTCCGGCACCGGGCACGGCAAGTACCGCGGCGGTTTCGGATTGATCAAGGATTATCGAGCGGCCAACTCCGAGGTCCTGGTGACGGGAAGCTTTGGCCGTTCGAAGTTTCCTGCCTGGGGGATCAATGGCGGTGGGAGAGGAACTCCCAATTATATTGCAATTATCCCCCAAAACGGTCCTGAAAAATCTTGCAGTCGCATCACGGTCCACCCCCTGAAGGAGGGCGATGTGGTTCGTTTCTTCACCGGAAGCGGGGGCGGCTATGGGGACCCCAGGGAGCGGGGTCCCGAACAGGTCTTAGGCGACGTCCTCGACGAATACATGAGCCTGGAGGAGGCCAAACGGATTTACGGTGTGGCGATTGATCCGGAGACGATGACTGTCGATGAGGAGGAGACCCGGAGGCTCCGCCAGGGATGAGCGGGAAGTGCAAGAGGCAATCAGAGGGCGAGGAAGCGTCAGGAAATTTGAGGATAGAAGGATCGACGAGGAGTTCCTTACGCAGTTGGTCGAAGCCGGAACCTGGGTCTCTCGCTCACCTGTACAGCCCTGCGTCTGCCGCTCAGTCGGTCAGCACTCAGTGAGGCAGCATCGCCCGGGAGAAAACCCCGCCGAGACTCCTACAGTCTGTGCTTTCTTGTTCAATTAGGAAGTGGGGAATCCCAGTCGGGAACTTGACAAGTGAAAAATTCTCTGCTATACTAAAAATTTCGGATGGAGGACATCGGCAAGAAAATTCGGGCGGTTCGGCAGGGACAGGGCGTGACTCTGGAAGAGCTATCATCCCGCTGTGGGCTGTCCACTGGCTTTCTATCACAGATTGAGCGAGGCATCTCCTCTCTGTCTATTGTCTCTTTGAATGCTGTCTGTGAAGCACTGGGCATCCCCCTTACCGAGCTATTTACATATACTAAAGAACCTTCAACTGTTACTAAAGAAACCGATCAACCGCAGATTCGCATCACTAACTCGGCTATCTCGTATCGATACCTGAGCGGAGCGTTCCCCGAGCGGGTGATCGAGGTGCTGATCAATGAATTTCCCCCTAATTATCGGCACCCCCTTGCTCCACATGAAGGAGAGGAATTTGGCTACGTCTTGGAGGGGCACCTAATGCTGCGAATAGGAGAGGAGGAGTATCCACTCAGCCCCGGCGATAGTTATCACTTCCTGGCCACGAAGCCACATGGTTACGAGACATCCGAAAAGGAGGGAGCAAGAATCCTAGTGGCAACAACTCAAAAGTTCATAGAATGGCATACTGAAGTCAGGAAGGAATCCTTTGTAAAAAATAAGGCAAAATAAATGCCCCTGAAATAATTTTGCAACTGCAGGCATTTACGGGGGTTTGGAGGTGTTAATGTATAGGCTAAGCACGGACGTAGGCGGAACTTTTACAGACGGTGTCTTGCTCGACGAGACCACCGGCATGATCAAGGTAAGCAAGGTCTCCTCCACACCCCAGAATCCCGCCATTGGAACGATCCAAAGCATTGAGAGATTCAAGATTCCCCTGGACGAAGTCGCTTTCCTGGTTCACGGAACGACCGTGGTGATAAATGCCCTGATCGAGGGCAAAGGGGCTAAGGCAGCTTTGATAACGACTGAGGGGTTCAGGGATGTGCTGGAGATCGGGCGAAGCAATCGCACCGAGATGTACGACGCTCTCTACGGGAAACCTGCGCCGCTCGTGCCCCGATATCTCAGACTGGAGATCAAGGAGAGGGTCAGTTCCGATGGCACGGTATTAGTCCCCCTGGATGCAAGCGACCTGGCGCAGATCATCCAATTCCTGCAGGAGGAGCAGGTTGAATCGGCCGCGGTCTGTCTCCTCAACGCCTATAGGAATCCCAAGCATGAGCAGGAGATAGGGCGATTGCTGGGCGAGCAATATCCTGGGGTGGCCGTCTCCCTATCGCACAATATCACCAGGCGTTACTACGAATATGAGCGCACTAGCACTGCCGTGCAGAATGCGTACGTCATGCCCGTGGTGCAGAGATATCTGCGAAGCCTAGAACAGGAGCTGACGCAGCGCCATTTTCAAAGCGATCTGCAGATCATGCAGTCCAATGGCGGCGTCATGACCTCGGCCGTCGCCCGAGAGATCCCCGTGGCCATGGTGGAGTCCGGCCCTGCAGCCGGCGCCATCGGAGCAGCCCAGCTCGCCACCATGATCGGATATGATAATGTTATATCATATGATATGGGCGGCACTACCGCCAAGACATCGATTATCACGGAGGGGTTACCGGAGACGACCGATCAATATCTGGTCGAAGGGCGTCCGATCTTGCTTCCCGTCGTCGATCTGCGCGAGATCGGAGCTGGCGGGGGGAGCATCGCCTGGATCGATGAGGCCGGAGCTCTCCACGTGGGGCCGCAGAGCGCCGGGGCTGAACCCGGGCCAGCATGCTACATGAGGGGAGGCGTAGAACCGACAGTCACAGACGCAAATCTTCAACTGGGGATACTTGATCCAGGGTATTTCCTCGGAGGCGAGATGGAGGTCTCGACTCAACTCGCTGCTGAGGCGATCCAAAGGATCGCCGCTTACTTCGGGATCGGGGTGGACGAGGCCGCGCAGGGAATTATCAAGATCGTCAACACCAACATGTCGGGATTGCTGCAATCGATGACGATCAAGCGCGGTTATGATCCGCGGGACTTTGCCATGGTCGCCTTCGGCGGAGCGGGGCCGGTTCACGCTGTGGCCATCGCCCGGGAGCTCAATGTCCCCAGGGTGATCATCCCCCCGTCCCCCGGGGTCTTCTCTGCCTGGGGAATGCTGATGGCCGACTTGAGGCATGACTTTACCCAGACTTTTATCGAGCTTATGGGAGACGCCGATCCGGGGACGATCAACGGGATATTCGCGGAGCTGGAGGCGCAGGTAAAGGAGCTCTTTGAGCGCGAGAATATCTCGGAAAAAAATATCGTAATGATCCATGAGATGGGGCTACGATATTATGGCCAAGAGCATACCTTGGACGTCTCCGCCCCCTCTAGATTGACCGCTGCTGACAAGGAGGCGTTGAGCAGAGGCTATGATGAGCTCCATCTTCGGGTATATGGGCACAACGCGCCAGAGGAGCCCAAAGAGATAGTCTCGTTAAGGGTCACCGGCATGGGCAAGGTGAGAAAACCCGCCCTACAAACTATTCCCAGTGGAAGCAGGACTCCGGCGAGGGAATCCATGGTGGGGCAGAGGAAAGTCTATCTAGGCGACGGCAGGCATCGGGCGTTCGACATCTTTCAGCGTGGTAGGCTGCTAGCAGGAAACGATATTCTGGGACCGGCGATCATTGAGGAGCCGACGGCCACTACGGTGGTGGAAGACGATCTCACCTGCTCCGTTGATCAATTTGGCAACCTGATTATCGCTCTGGATTAGGAGGTGATATGAAGGTAGATCCGATAACCCTTGAGGTTATCCGCAATCGGCTGATCGCGGCCAGTCGGGATATCAGGAGGGTCATCGAGAGGGCGGCTTATAGCCCCGTGCTTTATGAGGTGGTTGACTTTAGCTGTGGCGTGCTGGATAGCGAGGCTAACCTCATTGCTGAAACCCCGGGTTTGCCTATCTTTCTTGCTAATTTATCCGATGCGGTCACGGCTACTTATAACACTATTGGGCGTGAGAATCTAAAGCCCGGGGATGTCGTCCTCTGCAACGACCCGTACAACGGAGGCGGCACGCACTGTCCCGATATCGTCGTACTCTGCCCTGCTTTCTTTGAGGGCGAGCTTCGCGGCTGGGCTGCCTTCCGGGGGCACACGGTCGATATGGGAGGGATCTACCCCGGAGGGTGGTACAGCAATACTACTGAGGTCTTCCAAGAGGGATTCCGTCTCCCGCCGGTAAAACTCGTGCTGGAAGGCAAGCCGAATGAAGACGTCTTCCGCCTGATCCGGGCCAACACGCGTGTGCCCGATTCGGTGCTCGGAGACATCCGGGCGATGATTGCCGGAGTGCGAACGGGGAGCAGGCGCCTGGCAGCGATCCTCGAAAAATACGGCCTCGGTGTCACGCAGGGAGCGCTCCAGGAGATCCTCGATCAGGGAGAGCGGATGTCGCGGGCGGCCATCCGCCGCATCCCTAATGGGACCTATTCGGCGGAGATCTACCTCGACGGCGACGGCAATGACGATGCGCCCTTGGACGACAAGCTGCGGCTGAAGATCACCATAACCGTTGAGGATGAGCGGATGACCGTAGACTTCACAGGAACTGACCGTCAATGCCGCGGCCCGATGAACGTCCCAGAACCCTCAACCATCTCTTCCACCAGGTACGGATTTAAGATCGTCACCACGCCGGATCTGCCCAACAATGAAGGCTTCTTCCGCCCGCTGGAGGTCGTTATCCCCGAGGGCAGCTTGCTGAAGCCGCAATTCCCCGCTGCATCTGCGATGTGGCCCACGCCGACGACCACGATTCCCGACCTGATTCTGAAGGCGCTGGCCCCAGCGATACCGGATCGGGTGAGGGCGGGACATTTCGGCGATGCTATGG
>JABAHQ010001788.1_pt1 | contig 27271 bp, 18 predicted proteins | sample 7062091 | NCBI WGS metagenome assembly JABAHQ01 (sample SAMN14534359, study PRJNA622989) | marine sediment metagenome | biome: marine biome [ENVO:00000428]; feature: marine pelagic biome [ENVO:01000023]; material: deep marine sediment [ENVO:00002113] | place: India: Gulf of Kutch | collected...
GGGATGCCGTTGCCGAAGGCGAGCCCGCGCATCGGACCAAACGGCAGATAGCTAATGCCCGAAGCAACCGTCTCGGTGACGCCGTCCAAGGTCGTGGTCACCCCTTGTATCTGCCCGATGGCGTCTCGGACGTAATCCACCGTGCGTCCGCTCGGGTAGGTGATGTGCACCAATCGGTCCGCCGCATCGTAGGCATAGCTGACTGTCTGGGTGACGCCATCGAGGGTGGCGCTCTGGCTGATGAGATTGCCCCGGGCGTCGTAGGCGAAGCTGGTGCTGCCGCTCTCGTCCAGCATCCCCGTCAGGCGCCCGACGCCGTTCGCGCCCTGGTCGTAGGTGAAGGTCACGTCCTCCGCATCGTCGGGGTAGTCGATGGCGGTCAGGCGATTCAAGGCGTCGTAGGTGAGCTGGGTGGTGACGCCGCGGGCGTCGGTCTCGGTGATGCGATTGCCCGCGGCATCATAGGTCATGGCGGTGGTGCCGGTGTCGGGGCTCGTGCGCTCGATGCGGTTGTCGAGGCCGTCGTAGACGTAGGTGGTGGTGAGCCCGCGGGGGTCGGTGACGCTGGTNNCGGTCGAGCGCATCGAACGCCTGCGTCGTCGGGTTGCCGAGCGGGTCGGTCACTTGAGTCTGGTTGCCATTAGCGTCGTAGGCGAAGGTGGTGCTCTGGCCCTCGCCCCCGACGCGCTCTATCAGCCGGCCGAGACTGTCGTAGACGCGCGACTGGGTGCGGCGCAGCGTGCCGGCGGGGTCGCGCACGTCCTCGCGCGTGCGGTTGCCTGCCGCGTCGAGGGTGAACGCCATGCGATTGCCGAGGTTGTCCTCGATGGCGACCAAGCGCTGGGCGGCGTCGTAGGTGTTCTCCAGGAACGAGCCGTCGGGAAGGGTGGTGCGCGTCAGGTTCCCCGTGGCGTCGTAGGTGAAGGTGGTGGTCTGCCCATCGACGGTGCGCGAGGCGAGCCGCCCGCGGGCATCGTAGGTCAGCGTCGTCACGAGCCCGTTGGGGTCCTCGACGGACAGGGGTCGGCCCGAGGCGTCGTGGGCCGTCATGTGCGTCACGTGCCCGAGCGCATTGGTGGTCTCGATGAGGTTGCCCTGCGCGTCGTAGGTGCGGGTCGTGACGTCCGACACATCCGTGCGTGGGCCGTCGGTGGTGGCGAGCAAGCCCTCGGGGGTGTAGGTAAAGCTCGTGGTGCGCGAGTCGCCGGTGGCGGTGTCGGTCACGGTGCGCGAGAGGAGCCGCCCCTGCGCGCCGTAGGTGAAGGCCGTCGTCTGCCCGGGCTCGGTGATGAGCGTGGGGAGCCGGAAGGTCGGGTGCCAGTCGGTGGTAATCGTGCGCTCGGCGGGGGTGCCCACGGCTTCGGTGCGGCTGGTCTCCAAGCCCCGCGCGTTGTGCGTGAAGTTCGTGACGTTGCCGTTGAAGTCGGTGCGGCTCGCGAGGAAGCCGTTCGGGTCGTAGGTGTAGCTCTGGGCGAGGCCGCTGCAGGTGGTGCAGGGGTCGCCGCTCACTGCGCTCGGTGTCACCACCCCGTTCAGCGTCGTCAACGTGTAGGTACGGCTCGCGCCCAACGCGTCGGTGACCGTGCGCGTGCCGTCCGTGTTATAGGTGACCGTGACTCTCTCGGCGCCGCCTGCGTGCTCGCTGGAGAGGGCGCGCCCTTGTGTGTCGTAGGCCCAGGTCGCGAAGCGCACGCTGTTCTCGTCGATGATGCCGGTCAGCGCGTGACGATAGTCGGGGTTCTCGTAGAGGTACTCGCGTCTCGGATTGTCCGCGGGGTCCGCCGGCGTCTGGTCCGGATAGACGACGAGCTGCAGCCGTCTGAGGTCGTCGTACTCGTAGCGGTAGACGTTGCCCTCGGGGTCGCTCATCGTCTCGAGAAATCCCTCCCAAGGCACGCCCGGCGCGTAATAGGTGAAGGTCAGGGTGCGCCCGAAGGCGCCCGTGACGCTTTGCAAGCGCCCATCCGCGTCGTAGCTCAGCGTCTGCGCGAGTCCCGAGCGATCGGTGATGGAGGCGAGCTTGCCCGCGGCGTCGTAAATTTCCACCTCGTCGTTCTCGCTCACGTAGCGCCAGCCGCTCGGCTCGCCCGCCGCATCGGTGAGCTGCTCGAGACGCCCCACGACGTCCGAGTCCGAGACCCAGGCCCCGCCCTGCAGGCTGAAGTACAGCACCCGCCCGTCGGCACGGCGCACCTCGGCCGTGGGAAACGGATCGCTCGCCACTTCCTCGACGCTGCGATCGTAGAACCCCCGCCAGTTGTAGCCGAGCGCAGTCAGCGTGTTGTATTCGAGGTAGTTGTCCGAGGTGGCGAGGCTGTTGTAGTAGCGCACGTAGCGAAGGGGGAAGGGTCCTTGACCGGTGTAATCGGGCTCGCGCTGGAACTTGTTGCCCACCGCGACGTTGATCGGGTTGCCGACCAACGGACATTGGCTGGGATTCCCGCCGAGATTCTTGGGCAGGTTGGGGCTCCCGTCGCGGACACAAGTCTGCCCGTCGGCGGAGAGCGTGTAGCCGGAAGGGCAATAGCTGCGAAAGCCCACCCACATATCCAACGGCCCCCAGGGGTCGTTCAGGCAGTCGTACCACCAGTGGTACGCCTTCGTGGCGTTCGGCACGAAAGAAGCCACCGGCTTCGATTGACAGGCAAGCTGCGGCAGCTCCTTCACCGAGGTGGCGTAGATCGGGGAGAGCTCTGCCGTGTGCTCCATCCAGCCGCCGTTCATGAGCTGCATGCGGGTGAACGGCGCCGTCGGCTGCACATCGGCGCGCGCCAGGAGGGGTCCGCCGATCAGGACCAGCAGCAGCGCGGCGTTGATGCCCCGGCTTAGAAACCTGCGTCGTTCTCCTCGCATCCCGCTCACCCCATCGTTGTGATTGTGTGAGATACCTGCAGACCCCTCGTGTGCACGCTGCATCCGCGGCGGTGCTGCCAGCGGCGCAGGTGCGAGAGGTCGCGCACGCACGCGGAGAGACGCCATCGCGTGTGCGCAACGCGCCTGTTGAGTCAAATCAGTCAGCTTAGCGCCAATGCGGCGCGCGTTATGCTTGTTCTAGCAGCGGAGGGATATGAGCGAGTGCGTTGAAGTGCTGCGCTGGATCCCTGCCAATCTCGATTGCTTGAAGCTAACCAAATAGACCAAGCAATCCGTCGAGTCAAATTTCGTTACGCGGGTGACGCATGCTTGTGCAATCAGGCTCCGCCGTATCCTCCATTTGAAGGGGCTCGACTCCGCTCGACCATTCGGCCATTTCCCTTGGGGTCTCCTGAAGACGACTATCACGGGCAGCCCTCAAAGATGAACAGACTTTCGCCCGCTTCATCGGCCCCCTTCGAGCGCTCGACTGGTACGTCGATGCCAGACCCCCGTTTGCCGGACCCGCCGCTGTCCTCGAGTATCTCTCCCGCTATACCCACCGCGTCGCTATCGCCAATTCACGTCTCATCCGCTTCGATGAACACTGCGTCACCTTTAAGTGGAAAGACTATCGGGCAAAGCAGGAAAACCGCTACAAGACCATGTCACTCGACACCCCCGAGTTCATCCGACGCTTCCTCATCCACGTCCTACCCCGCGGCTTTCACCGCATCCGTCACTACGGCCTCTTTGCCAATGGACAACGCACCGAGAACCTCGCCAAAGCCCGAACACTCCTCGGCGTCAAAACCACCACGCAAAACGTGAACGACACCGACGACGCCGACGACACACTACCGCCCGGCTGGCTGCTCTGTCCGTCTTGCGGGGCAACGATGCGCATCATCGAAACCTTCGAGTCCGCTCATGCACCGTCCGCTCCACCGCACCGCGGAGGCGACCCACCGTGACATGCACGCGTTCTCACTTAACACCGTGCACGATGATGTACCCCCGAGTCCCAACTAGCGACGGCATCGTATTGCTCCGCTCCGTGACGAGGCTACTCACAGTCACCGATTCACCTCCTGAACGTCGTGCTCCGCTCCGAAACCAATGCCCACTGACTCGTTCTCACCGACCACAGCGGTTGAACTCCACACCTGATCACACAAACCCCGAACACAACGCCGTGTTCAAATCCCCATAGCACCGTCCCGTCCCCGCCCCCGGCGTTCTTCTTTCGCGGTTTCCTTCCTCGAGGCTTGTCAGACGCCTGCCGACCATCCGCGGCGGCTACCTATCGTCACTGCCACGCGGCAGGCATCTGACAACCCTTAACACTCTGAGACATTCCAGGTTCCCTACTGATGTCGCTATCGTTTGACACTTCTTCAAAACCAGCTCTGGGGTCTGTTCGATGCTGTAAGGCGCAAACCACCTGTTCTCCTAGCCGCGAGCAGCCGTACCTGGCGGTTTGCCTTATTTCGCGGTGGAATCATCGGTTGGGCAGTCCCACAACTTTCCCGCGCTTCTTGCCGCTCAATATCTCGTCCAGACGCCGGCTCCAGCGGCTGAGCGCACGACGTTTCTCGCTGTCGAACGAGTATTGGTTGTAGACTTTCCCCGTCCCGGGCAGGGCGTGACCCTGCACGCGGCGGATGTCGAAGTCCGACACCCCGGCCTCGGCCATGATGGTGCTCGCCGTGCGCCGCAGGTCGTGCGGGGTGAAGTCCTCGACGCCGAACGCCTTGAGGTTGCGTGAGACGGCGCGAGAGAGGGCGTCTTTGCAGATGGGGTGATCCCCGCGGGGGGAGGGGAACACGAAGTTCTTGCCGTCTGAGAGCCCCTTGCCAACGGCGTACCTGAACATCCGGGAGAGCAGCCGGTAGGTGCGCCGGGCCTGCACATCGGCGCCGCGATCACTGATGCGCTCCAGCAGCTTCGTAATGTCACGGCGGGTGATCTCCCGGGCCTTGCGGCTCCCGAGCACCGGGTTGATGTCCTTCTCGATTTGGCGCTCGTCCTCGCGCCAGGAGCGTTTTTTCTCCTTGGCATGGCGCTTGAGGTATTCGCTCGCCATGTCGCGGACCGTCTCCGCGTGGCGGGTCGCCCGTTTCTCCGCGTTCGGCCGCCGACCGGCCTGGATCTTCTTCAGCACCCCGGCGACCTCCTTCCGGGCCTGCTCGATGGTCAGCGCTCCCGGGTTCTCCGGGTCGAACTTGCCCAGGGTCACCCGCTGCGGACGGCCTGCGCCCCAACTGTAGACCTGGAAACTTTTGCGGCCGCGGTCGGTGATCTGGATGTACAGCTGCGGGTAGCGTGTATCGCGGTAGTAAGCCCGCTTCCCGGCTGGGGCGCTCGGCAGGGCCGAGAGGGCGTCTTTGGTGAAGGGGATCTGCTCGGCGGGCAGGGGGGATCTCCTGGTGGTATGTGAGCCCCAGACCAACTGCTGTCTCGGGGCCCAGACCAACTGATGGCACATAATCCCCCGGGGCGACTTTACTGACCGGCGGCGGCTCGCAATGAACCGGGTCGGAATCCGTGTCACGGCGGTGCTCGCCGCCTTCAGCGTCACGTTTTCCCCGAGCGGAGCCGGGTGCGCTGTCGCAAGTGAACGATGCAGCGTGGGCGTGCGGTTCAGCCCCCCAGCAGGCCAGGCATTTCCAGCGTTGGATCGTCGCGAGCTCGGACCAGCACGAAGTCGTGGTGAAGCTGATCGGCCGCGCCCGCTGATACCCTCGCTGGCCGGCGGGTGCCGCACCGCTCAGTCGAGGAAGCGATCAGCGAGATCGTCCTGCGGCGTCCAGCAGCTCTCGCGCCTGCCGAACCATCGGTAGCGCCGCCTGCCGATCCAATCGTACAGCGCATCGCGCAGAGGTCTGGGAACTGCGATGAGCCCGTATAGCAAAGGCCACAGGCCGTCCAAGCGCCTCGCGATCTGAAGGGCAGCGGTGGATTTACGGTGGACCCGCCCATCCAGCACGAGCAGCATGGATTCGAGCGTGCCCGGATCCCGCCCTCGGGCACGCAGCAGTTCCCGCGCGGTCGGCGACTGCAGGGGCGCAAAGCGAAATTTCTTACGCGAATCCCGCTCGATCACGAAGCGCACGCTGGCGGTGCACAGGTTGCAGACGCCGTCGAACAGAATGATGGGGCGGTCTCGCTCGGCGGATGAATCCACATTTTCGGAGAAGGGCGGTCCCAAATTGACATTGTAAGACGACGATCTGACGTCGGGTCGGGCCCACGCAACCCGTTGAGATCCGTGATGTTGATTCCCAATTTCGGCCTATTTTCTACGCTTGCCTCACTTTTGCACGCCAAATGAGCGCTTTAAGGCCTCGGTGCACCGTACAGGCGGCACGGAGCCGTCTTAAGAGCCTCCGTTTCACGTCGAAAAAGGGCGCTCTAAGCCGAAATCCCGGGCTGATTTTCATAACATCTTCCGTGAATTGAACGCGTTGCGGGGGTCCGACCCCTAAACGCCGGGGTCAGACGGTGTGCCAGGTGCCGTCGGGTTGTCGGCACGCGGTGCCGGTGACGGTCTCGGGTTGGCCGTCGATGTAGGCGTCGACGGTGTACTCGCGACACGGGGACGCACCGGATTCATAGGTTCGCGTCGGCGTGGCCTGGTAGCGCACGCCGCTGTCCGGGTTGCGCCACGCGGTGGTGCGACCTGTCGGTGCGTGCTCGAGAGTCGAGGCGAGCTTCATTCGATCGACCTCGTCCATGGTCCGCCCGACTTCGCCTCCGATCATCGCGCCGAGCACGGCGCCCGCGGCGGTGGCGGCGAGCTGCCCCGTCCCGTGGCCGATCTGAGAGCCCAGGAATCCGCCGACGGTGCCGCCGACAACGGTCCCCACGTGCTGTTTCTTGACACCGTAGGTGTCCGCGCCGCAGCCGCTCGCCAGCAGCGCCGACGCTGCAAGCGCGAGAGCGATTGCCAGTCGTGTCACTTTGCTCATTGCCGGCTCCTCTTGCTCGAGGTTTCTTGCATCGACCATTGAACGCGCGGCCGGTGCGCCAAACTGCGCTCCGGCGCCGCGCTTTGTATGATGAAACGGTACGTCAACCTCGCTGAACGGGCGCTGAACGCCAGGGACGGAAACGGGAAAAAGGGCCAGCCACGGCCCGAGGCGCGGTCGGACACGGCTTTGACGCGTAAGAACCGTGTGTTTGCGCGGGTTTTGAGCACGTTCTCTCTTCCATGCCGACGGGGTTGCGCCTATCATTGTGCACCGCAGCGTCGGGGTTCCCACGTCGAGAAGCCGCGCATCGCGCTCACCTCCAAACCCCGCTGTGCGATGACATCGCGTCCGTGGTCTCAGGCGCCGCGGGGTCGATGTCGTGCGTTCGGAATTCGATGGATAGGACCGAGGCGAGATGGTGAGTTTGATGCATCGTTGGCTTGCAGTGGTGGCGCTCATGGCGGTGGGAAGCGTCGGGGTGACGTGGGCGCAGACCACGGCGCCCGTATCCGAGCCGCCCGCGCCGTCCGCGGAGGCGCCTCTGGTGCTCACGCCGGATGAGATTACCGCGAGGCTGAAGGAGATCGAGGAGGCGGTAGGGCGCGAGCCGGCCGCGAAGGCCGAGGTGCTCGAGCTCTACCGGCTTGCGCAGAGTCAGCTCCAGGCGGCGGCGAACTTCGCCGCAAAGGCCGCCTCGTACGAGGAGGCCATCGTGTCGGCCCCGGCGCAGATCGCCTCCCTGGAGGCAGAGCTCCAGAGCGTTGGTGAGGGCCCCCCGGTAGGCAGCAGGCGCGGGCGCAGCGACGCGAGCCTCACGCAGCTCGAGCAGCAGCTCGCCGCGCAGAAGGCCGAGCTCGCCACGCTGCGCGGGAAGCTCGACGAGCTGGAGAGCCAGTTGCGGACGCAGCAGACCCGTCCGGCGGAGGCGAGGGCGCAGCTTGCCGAGGCGAAACAGAAACGCCAGGAGCTCGAGCCCAAGCTCGACGGTCAACTCCCCGCCGATGCAACGCCGATGTTATCGGAGGCGCGGCGCGCGGCAGTGCAGGCACGGCTGCGCGCGCGGCTGGCCGAGATCAACATGCTGGAGGCGGAGCTTCTGAGCCACGACGTCCGTGTGCGGATGCTCACCGCCCAGCGCCATCTCGTAGCGCGTCAGACCGCTGCGGTCGAGGCCCGGGTGAAGACTCTGGAGGATCGGGTTGCGGCACGGCGCCGGGCGGAAGCGGAGCGGGCGAAGGTGGAGGCGGAGCGCGCCAAGCTGGAGGCCATCGGCAAGCACCCGGCGAAGCGCGAGCTCGCGGACCGCAACGCCGAGCTCGCCCGCGAGCTGGAGCAGGTCGTGGCCGCGCTCGAGGCGACCGCCGCGCGACGCGACGCGCTGAGCAAACGGGTCGAAGAGATCCAGCAGTATTTCCAGAGCGCCGAGCAAAAGCTCGAGATCGCCGGTTTGAGCAAAGCGCTCGGGCAGATACTGCGCGATCAGCGCCGTAAGCTGCCGGAGCTTCTGCCCGCGCGCGGGTCGCAGTCAAAGCTCGAGAAGACGCTGAGCGAGGTCGGGCTCAGTCAGCTCCGGGTCGCCGAGGAGCGACGCGAGCTGGGGGACATCGACCGGGCGGTCGCCCGCATCATGGCCGAGAGCGTCGCGGCGAGCACCCCGGCGTGGCAACAGCCGGCCATCGCCGCCGAGATCGCCAAGCTACTCCGCGACCGGCAAGGGCTCCTGGACAAGCTCGGCGCCACCTACGCGAGCTACCTGCAGACCTTGGGCGACGTCGAGTTCGAGCAGGGCCAGCTCCGCGACAATGCCGAGCGCTTTGCCACGTTTCTCGACAAGCGGCTCCTGTGGATACCCAGCACAAGCCATGTCGGTCTCGGCACCGTCACCGATTTGCGTGCGGCACTCGCCCGCTCGTTCGTACCGCAAGAATGGGTGGAGAGCCTGCGCGTGGCGCTTCGCCGGTGGGAGCCCAGGCCGGCACTGGACCTGGCGGCGGCGCTCCTGGTGGCGGCTCTCCTCGCGCTCCGGCCTCGCCTGCGCCGGACTCTGAGGTCGCTCGGCGAGAGCGTGCGCAAGCCGTACAAGGACCGCTTCGATCTCACGTTGGGGGGGCTGGGCTTGACCGTGCTGCTCGCGACGCCGGCCCCCTTCGCGCTGGCCTACCTGGGATGGCGCCTGGGGTCGGGACCGCAGGCGGTGGCCTGGGTGGACGCACTGAGCGCTGCGCTCATCGCCGTCGCGCTGCCGCTCCTTCTGCTCGACGGGCTGCGCGTGCTCTGCGTCCGTGACGGCGTGGCCCAGGCGCACTTCAAGTGGCGGGCGACGCACGTCGGGCCGCTGCGCAGGCACCTGGCATGGCTCATGGCGCTGCTCTTGCCGGCCATATTCGTCACCACACTGGCGGAAGGTCAGCCCGAGTCGTTTCGTTACAGCGTCGGGCGGCTCGCCTTCATGGTGGGCCTGCTGGCGGTGGCGGTATTCAGCTGGCACGTGCTCCACCCCAGCCGGGGAGTGGCCGCCGAGTACATGGCGCGCAACCCGAAGAGCTGGACGGCGCGTCTGCGGTACATATGGTATTTCGCCGCCGTGCTCCTTCCGTTGGCGCTCGCGGTGCTCACCGGGTTCGGATACCACTACACCGCACTCCAACTGTTCGGCCGGATGACCGCGACCCTGTGGCTGGTCGTGGGCGCGGTGATCGTTCGCGAGCTGGTGGTGCGCTGGGTCAACGTGGCGCAGCGGCGGCTTGCGCTGAGTGAAGCGCGCAAGCGGCGAGCGGCCTTGCAGGAGGTGCGTTCGGCCGCGCAGGGTGCGGCGGAACCCCACCCGGCGGGTGAGCCGGAGATCCCCGAGATCGACCTCGCGACCATGAACGAGCAGACGCGGCATCTGCTGCAGACGCTCATCGGGTGGTCGGTGATCGTGGGTCTGTGGCTCATCTGGGCCGACGTCATGCCGGCGCTGGGGATCCTGGACGATGTCTCGCTCTGGGAGCACACCACAATGCGCGACGGTCAGGAGGTTGCCGAGCCGTTCACGCTGGCGGACTTCGGCCTCGCCGTCGTGGCGGGCCTGATCATCGCCGTCGCCGCACGCAACCTGCCCGGCGTGCTCGAGATCGCCGTGCTGCGCCAGCTCGGCATCGCCCCCGCGACCCGCTACGCCATCACCACCATCGCCCAGTACGCGATCGCGGCGGTCGGTGTCGTCGTGGTGTTCAGCGCCATCGGCGTGGGATGGTCGGACGTGCAGTGGCTGGTGGCCGCCCTCAGCGTGGGGCTCGGTTTCGGGCTCCAGGAGATCTTCGGGAATTTCATCTCGGGGCTCATCATTCTGTTCGAGCGCCCGGTGCGCATCGGGGATACGGTCACCGTGGGCGATCTCACGGGCACTGTGTCACGGCTGCGGATCCGTGCGACCACCATCACCGACTGGGACAACAAGGAGATCATCGTCCCCAACAAGACCTTCATCACCGAGCGTCTCGTCAACTGGACTCTGACCGACTCGGTGACGCGGGTCATCGTGCGGGTGGGTGTCGCCTACGGCTCGGATACCGAGCTCGCGCACCGTTTGATGCTCGAGGTCGCCCGGGATAACCCGCACGTGCTCGCCCGGCCGGAGCCGAGGGTGCTGTTCATGGGGCTCGGTGAGAGCGCGCTCGATTTCGATGTGTACGTCTACGTGAGGGAGCTGGCCGATCGCCTGCCGTTCATCCACGAGTTTCACATGGCCATCGAGCGCAAGCTGCGCGAGCACGGGATCCAGATCCCGTTCCCGCAGCGCGACGTGCACATCCGCTCGGGGCTCGCGGACCCCTGGAGCGGGCTGTGGCGCGCCTCGACCCGCGGCGCGGAGGGTATGGCCGCGGAGTGACCCGGCGCAGTCACCCGTTGCGCCCGGTCTCGCGCGCGGTGCCCCTGCCTGCCTGGCGCAGTCACCCGTTGCGCCCAGTCTCGCGCGCGGTGCCCCTGCCTCCCTAAAGTCTCCCGGCGTTGAGACGACTACACTTTGAGTCGGTGCTCCGTGAGGGAATGCGGTTGCTCCGCGCCGACGACGGGGTAGGGGAAACGTTGGGGGACGCTCATCGGCAATCTTTTGGCTGAGCCTTTGATGCGCTTAACAACACGAGGATCAGGGCTCGTCGTCATTACGATCCTGGTGTTGCCGCTGCTCGCTTTCGGGGACGCCGGCTATCGACGTCCGGAGCCCGAGATCGTGAGGTTGCTCGACGCCGCCCCGCCCCCGGTCGTATCACCGGATCCGACCGGACGATTTCTGCTCTTCGCGCACCGCGATGCCTTGCCCCCGGTCCGCGCGCTAGCGGAGCCGTTGCTCGAGATCGGCGGCGCACGCATCAATCCCCGCACGAACGGACCCTATGCGCCCCTTCGCTACGCGTCGTTGACGTTGGTCCGCATCGCGGACGGGACCAGCAGCCCGGTACGACTCCCCGCGGAGGGGATCCTGGGCTTTCCCCGCTGGTCTCCGGACGGCTCCCGGTTCGCATTCACGGTGACCCGGGAGAACGGCATCGAGCTTTGGATCGGTGACCCTCGCAACGCCAGCGTGCGCCGTCTCACGGGGCCCGTCCTCAATGCCACGCGCGGAGCGCCCTGCGCGTGGACCCATGACAGTCGTCACCTGGTGTGCCGATTCGTGGTCGCCACGCGCGCGAGCGTGCCCCCTCCCGGTTCGGCCTCCGCCCAGCCGATCGTCAGGCAGAGCGCCGACGAGCCCGGCGCCGTGCATGCTTCTCTCCCCGTTCGCCGTGATGCGCTCGATCGACAGGCTGTCGAGTATTTCATGACGGCGCAGCTGACCATGGTGGACTCGGGTTCGGGCGGCCGCCGACCCATCGGGACACCGGGGCAGTTCGATTTCGCGAAGCCGGCCCCCGGCGAGCCCTATCTCCTGGTGTCGCGGAGACTCCCCGATGGTTCGCCCGAGGCCCGCGCGATAGAGGTCTGGGACGAGCGGGGCCGGCCGATTCGGGCGCTCGCGCAACTGCCCTCTCCGCGGGGAGACCCGCGGTCACGGGCCTTTCGCTGGCAGGCTTCGGCGCCGGCGACGGTCGTATGGGTCGACGCCCGAACCGAGGGGAGGACCGGCGACCAGGCGCCCGGAAACGACGCTCTCAAGGCACTATCGGCGCCCTTCTCCGGCAGGCCGCGGACACTGTACCGCACCGAGTTCCGCTTTGCGGGTCTTGAGTGGTTGGAAGGGGGACGGTTCGCGTTGGTGCACGAGTATCATCGCCTGCGACATCGCAAGCGTTCCTGGCTCGTAGACATCGACGGCGGTGATATACGGCCTCGGATGCTCTGGGCCTGGGACGTCGATGCACGTTACGAGGATCCCGGTCAGGCGGTGAGGACACGTAACCGCTTCGGAGCCGAGGTGATAGCTGTATACGACGAGTCCGTCTATCTCGCCGCTCGAGGCGCGGGTCCCGAGGGTGAGCGTCCCTATCTGGACCGAATGAAGCTCGACACGCTCGATACCGAACGTGTGTGGCAATCGCCCCGCGAAAGTTACGAGGCATTGGTACGGCTTCTCTCGGACGATGCAGGTCTGATCCTCACCCGACGGGAGACCCCGACGACTCGACCCAACTACTTCGTGCGCAACCTGAAAGATGGCTCCGAGCGCCAGCTCACGAATTTCGAGCGCCCGCTCCCGGATTTCGTGCGCACCAAAAGCATTCGACTCGCCTACGAACGAGAGGACGGTGTCGCTCTCTCGGCCACCCTGCGTCTGCCGGTCGGCTACCGGGGCGGCCGCCGGCTGCCCATGGTTCTGTGGGCCTACCCCAAGACCTATCAAAGCGAGACCGCAGCCGGACAACGTACGCATTCCCTGTACCGCTCCATGGATGTCGATCAGGGGCTTCGGCTCATCTTCCTGCTGCGCGGATACGCGGTCATGGACGACGTGGCGATGCCGGTGATCGGCGAAAGGCAAAAAGCGAATGATACGTTTGTCCAGCAGATAATCGCTAACGCCGAAGCCGCCGTCGAGGCGGCGGCGCGGCGGGGGATCGCCGACCCGGACCGCGTCGGCGTCGCCGGCCACAGTTACGGCGCGTTCATGGTCGCGAACCTCCTCGCTCACTCGGATCTCTTCCGGGCGGGCGCCGCGCTGAGCGGGGCGTATAATCGAACGCTCACGCCGTTCGGATTTCAGACCGAGAATCGCCATCTGTGGGATGCGCCCACCACCTATCTCAGGATGTCGCCAATCCTGTACGCTGATCGGATCAGGGCGCCGCTGCTGCTCATTCACGGCTTGGATGACGATCACGCCGGTACGCCGCCGATGCAGTCGCGACACCTCTACGAGGCCATCGAGCGTACGGGCGGCAACGCGCGGCTCGTGCTGCTGCCCCGGGAAGGACACGTCTACCGGGCACGCGAGTCGGTGCTGCATAGCGCCGCTGAAATGCTCGATTGGTTCGACGCGCACGTCAAAGAGGGGGCGCATCGCCGGAAGCGACCCATCCTGGCCCAGCAAGGTGACGAACTCGAAGACATGCCCCTGTTGCCGGTCAGTGCGGCGCGACCCGAGGCGACACCCCTCTCTCGATGAGTCGGGGGAGCATCACTCGAGCGCGAGCCGCATTCGTGCACGCGCACCTCTGATTCCGATCGCAGCGACCCCTACCCATCCTGCGCAAAAAAAAACCCCGCGCTGGGCGGGGCCGGGCCATCTGACGTGGGAGCCTGGAGGACAACGGCCCGAAGGGGGAAGAGATTACGTATCGGTACGCCCGAGGACGCCTGCCGCCGAACCCTCGATGCCATTCGGCGCTTCGCGCCGTGGCGGGGAGCCTGGCACGTCCCTGTGCGACCGATGCTTCTCCTTGCTCTGCTTGCTGCTCCCTGCCTCGAGAGGCGTTCAGGACTTGGTTGCCGCTTGGTACTCCTTCTTGCTGAGAGCGCCGTCCTGATTCGTGTCTGCCTGCTTGAAGTCCAAGCCCTCGACGGCGCCAGCCTCTCGCTGCGAGATGGCGCCGTCAGCATTGGCATCGACGTCCTCGAAGGCCGGTGGCGCGGCGAGCACAACGCCTGAGCACATGGCCAAGAGCATTGCGGTGATCAGGGATCTGGTCATCTTTGCCTCCTTGGTATCGCTGCGTTGTTCTGCGTCGTCCTCCTTCTCCAACACGCAGCGGCGACGAGGCCACCGCGCAGCCACTTCCCTGTCGGCTTACCGGAGTCGGAGCAATCACCATGCCAAGACGACTCGGCGAAACGGCAAGACGCCGCGAGAGGCTCGGACACAGGCTTTCGGGGATTGTCTTCGATGCGGCGAGAGCCGGTGGTGCTCAGAGATCGATCATTACCACCGCGTGCCTGTCGCCTGTCGGCGACAGCCAAGGCGGCGGCATTTCACCGACGGATGGTGTATCGGGCGGCTTGCGCTCCTCCGGGCGTGCGTCACCGATCGACGACAGGCGGCGCGCCGCAGGTCCTCGCGGCGGATGCCGTCGTTGGTCTTTCTTGCCCTCGACTCTTGCGGGCCCGGTAGCTTGGTTAATCCGTGCTCACGCTTCAGTGCAGTCAACTTTTGCGAAGGGTAAAATAGAAAATTGCGCCTTGCGACGGCTGCGATCGGACCCAGATCTCGCCGCCGTGACGGCGCACTATTTTCCTGCAAATCGCGAGGCCGACACCGGTACCCGGGTACTCCTCCTCCGTGTGCAGACGCTGGAACATCACAAAGATGCGATCGGCGTGTCTGGGATCGATGCCGATGCCATTATCCTGTACGGAAAACAACCAATCCTCCTCGCGTTCTTTGGCGACGAGTGATACACGCAGCTGCCTGGTTCCACTGAATTTGATGGCATTGCCGATGAGGTTCTGAAAGAGCTGGACCATTTGCTGCTCGTCCGCCAGCAACGTCGGGAGCGGGCTCGTCGTGATGTGGGCGCCGGCGGACTCAATGGCGTTGCGAAGATTCTCGATTGCAGCCGCCGCGGCCGCTCCCAGATCGACCGCTTGGAGACTGTCGTCTCCTCCAGCCTCCAGACGAGTGTAGTGGAGCACTGCATCGAGCAGGGTCTGCATGCGTTCCGCGCTTCCGACGAGATAATCGAGCATGAGCCTGGAGTTGGCGCCGAACTCGTGAGCGTGGCGCTCCGACAGCAGGCGGGCGTAGCGAACGACGAGCTGCAGGGGCTCTTGCAGGTCGTGTGCGACGGCGTGAATGATCTCGTCGAGTTCCGCCCGGAGGGGGGCGAGTGAACGGGCCCGATGGTGTATGGTCGAGCCAGTTGAGCTGCTTCGGTGCGCTTTGGTCGAGTCGGTATTCATCGCGGATCCTGAAGGGTCCGTATCCCGCGCGCACGCGGCCGCGTACTCCCCCAGCGCGACAGCTGATGTGACCCTTATTGAAAACCTATGACACTGTCAGCAACTGACATGCCAATTCGCCATTCAGGCCTCAAAATCGGGGTGTGCGCGGCGCGCCGGCGTCGGCGAACCCCCGGGGGGACGCCGCGTGCGCCCGTGCCGGCGGGCTGGCATCGGTTTCGGCTGGCGCCGCCAGCCCACCGCGACGGGGTGAAGTGGAGGCCAAGGCGTGACCGTGCGGCGACAGGTGGACCAACCGATCGGCGGTGGCTGAGCCCCCCGAGACCCCGCTCGCTCACCGGGTGGGGAAGCGGGGTTCGGTCCGCGTGCGTGCGTACTGGGCATCGGCACAGCATGTAAACTTAGCGCGGATTCGCCTTACGACTCGCGGGGTGGGCGCGCCTGCGGCGCTGGCAGGAGGGCATGCTCGGTGAAACTTTTCAGCTCGCGAACCATCGTCCAGCTCGATGTCTTCGGGCTCGTCCTGGTCGCACTGCCCTTGATCACCGTACTGGTGACTGCACTCATAGCAGTCGATGACCTGATCAAACGAAGCCAGCGAGCGATCTTCGTCTCCGCAAACACTGTGGATGCGAGCCGCTTGCTGGTCGAGCAGACCAACGACATGGTGCGCAGTGCGCAGCAGTTCCTCGTGCTCGGCGACGAGGAGGTGTATGAGGTTTACACCAGCAAGCGGGAACAGTTTCGCGCGACTCTCGATGAGCTGGCTCGACTCGGACTGGACGAGGCGCAGCGACAGATCTTGGAGCGGTTGAGCACGCGCGAGCGCAGGCTCTTCGAGGGCTTGGAAGAGTATCGTGCCGACTCGGAAGGCGCGTCGCCTCCCGAGTTGGATTTTTCGGAGCTGGGGAGTCTTGCCCGCGCCACGCTCTTCGAGGCAAGCCACTTGATGGGGCGACGAGCGAATGATCTGCGCCGAGCGGCTACCGAGCTTGAGCGCAAACTGGTGATGCAGTCATTCGCCGTCATTCCGTTGGCGCTCGTGCTCGGGGCCGTGTTCACCTTCTTCGTGGCCAAACCGCTGCGGCAGATGAACCGAGCGATTCGCCAGCTCGGCCGCGGCGAGTTCGGAAACCCCATCGAAGTGAGCGGCGCGCGGGACTTGGAGGAGCTGGGTCAGCGTCTCGACTGGTTGCGCACGCGCCTGGTCGGACTCGAGCAACAGAAGGTCAATTTTCTGCGCCACGTCTCGCACGAGCTCAAAACGCCCCTCGCGACGATGCGCGAGGGCACGGAGCTCCTCTGCGAGCAAGTCATCGGCCCGCTCAACCAAGCCCAGGCCGAAGTCGCCCAGATCTTGAGCGAGCGCAGCCGCCGGCTCCAGAAGCTCATCGAGGATCTGCTCCAGTTCAGCGTGGAGGAGCCGCGCGAGCGCATGAGCGAGGCGCGGCCGTTGGCCCTCGAAAAGCTCGTGCGAAGAGTCCTGGTCGATCACAAAGTCAGCCTGGCGGCGAGGAAACTGAAAGTGTCCCTGGGCCTGGAGCCGGTGTCCGTCACGGGCCGCGAGGAGCAGCTGCGTGTGGTGCTCGAAAATCTGTTGTCCAACGCGATCAAGTACTCCCCGCGCAGGGGACGGGTACGGGTTACGCTCAAGGCGCAGGATAGCCGCGCCGTGCTGGACGTACAGGATGAGGGCCCCGGGATCCCGCCCGAAGACCGCGAACGGATCTTCGAGGTGTTCTACCAGGGTCAGGCGACGAGCGGATCGGTCAAAGGCACCGGTCTTGGCCTCGCCATCGCCAAGGAGTACGTGACGTTGCACGGCGGGACCATCGAAGCGGTGAATGAACCCGGGGGCGCCCACCTGCGGGTGTCGCTCCCGTTGCGGGCCCCGGAGCCGCAAACCGCCCCCGGGGAAGAGGCGGGCGCATCGGCTGCAAGCGTGCCCGAGGCCCTCAATCCGCCGAGATGATAGGTGTGGCACCGGCAGGGTGAAGCGCGCCACACGGGACGGCCATGTGTGCGCCGGCTCGAAGCGCCGCTACTTCTCGGTGTTCGTCGCCCCCGATTGTGCTTTGCGCGCCCGAACAACCGGAGCCAGTTTGTCGCGTTGCGCCGCGGCTCGCTCGAGGGCCCGGTGGACCGACTCGAGCTCCGCCATCTGATGGGCGATCGCGATGCGCTGTCGGGCCAGATAAACGTAGTGGTCCAGCTCTTCGGCCTCGGCTCCGCTGCGCCAGAGCTGCTCGGCGACCGCCAGCGCCTGCCTGGCCTTGCGGAGCTCATCGGGGGCGTTCTGCGCCACCTCCGGATCACGTTCCGCCGTTTGATAGGCTGCGCGCGCCACCTCGAGCTGCGGGTGTTCGACCTCCGTCGTCGAAGAACAGCCGCCGAGGGCTGCCGCAGCGGATAGGACCATCGGTTTGAGCATCCTCCACTGGCCTGGCTGAATCATGAGCTGCCTCCCGATTCGCCCGCAATCACTCGTTCAGATCTTCGCGCAAAGCGTCGATGAGCCTGTCGATGCTTGCGCGAACCGCGTCGAGGGCTTGTTTGCTTTGCGCCGTACGAGCCTTGAGATCGGCGAGCTCCGCATCGAGCTCTGCTTGCTCGGCCAGGCGCCTGGCTTGCTCGTAGTCTTCTTCCCGTACGGCGCTTCGCGCCTCCGCGAGCTTGCGCCTCGCACGCTCCAGCTCGACTGCCGCGAGCTCTCGCGCATCGCTGCGCTCCGCCTGAGCGATCGCGGTCTCCGCCATCACCAGTGGTCCTTTGTGCTTGGTCGTGCTGGCGCAGCCCGCGAGCGCGACGAGAACACCGGTCACTATGGCCACCCACCTAGCCCGCATTTCTAACCTGCGCGCGAAGCGAGGGCGTGGAGATGCCCGTAGATACAAGGCGCGCGAGAGCAAAGGCGCGCAGGGACACTTTGGCGGTACGTCGGGAAAAACTGGGGTCAGACATGGTCAGACACTACTTTCCCCTCCGCTGGCCTACCGTCGCGGCACTGTTCACAGGAAAAATAGTATCTGACGCCACTTTTTCCAACGCCGTAGATTCGGGCAGACCCGCGTCCGCAGCCGTGAGCTGGTAAGAAATGCGGGCTAGAGGTCCTGGCCGGGCCGCGGCTCATTCACCGTCTCCTGCTTCGAGATCCGTCGGTCCAAGGGGGGGTGCACAAGCCGTGCCAGAACCGGCTTTTGCACCGTCGCAGAGCGGGGCCCTGCGCCGGCGAAGGGAACGGGGCGGGAGCGGAAACGGCGTGCCATGCGCCGTGGCACGCTCGACGAGCCCTGCGAACGGGTCTTTTGCAGGCGCCGTGTCGCCGTTCGGCGACACCGGGATTGGCGAACGGACTCGGGGCCAGTAATATCCCTTTGAACTGATATTCATTCCGCTTGATGGTCGCCATCGGAAGTGCGCGCCCGGGTCCGATGGCGAGGATTCTTGCATGCAGGAGGCGTCTCCCGCGACAGTGTGCATCGTCGTCGAGTACCGTCGCTAGGGAGGGGGGCGTAACGGAGGGTGTCAGCAGACACGGTGTCTACGTGCGTGTCCGGCCTTGCAGCGTGTGTTCGCAGCCTGTCCCTGGGGTTGCTTGCGGTCTGGGGCCTCAACGGCTGCGAAAGCTTGCCATCGTGGCAGGGCGTCGCGCGGGAGGCTACGACGCAAAAGCCGACGACGGATGAACTGAACTCCGTGGTCCGCTACGCAGCGGAGGTCCAGGGTCTCTCGCCCCGCGGGCTGGAACGCGAATACGAGCGGCTCGCGGGTGGAGAGGGCGAGACGCATGCGATCCGCATGGCCTTGCTCCTGAGCCACCCGGAGGCGCCGTTCCGAGACCCGCACAGGGCGGAGCGCCTGCTCGAGGACTATCTCGAGCGACCCGGCTCGGACACGTCCTGTTGTCGCGAGTTTGCTGCTTTTGTGCGCGATTCCCTGCTCGAGCAGCGACACACGCGCGCCCAGATGAGCAACACGCTGGTGGCGCTGCGCCAGGAGCGTAAGGCCTTGGAACAGGAGGTGCAACACTTGCGCTCCGCCGTCGCGGAGGAGCGTGCGAAGCGCTCCAAGCTCGAGTCGCAGATAGAGGCGCTGAAAGCCATCGAGAAGAGCCTCGACAAGGTCCAGCGCGTCGAACAGCGGCTGCAAGACTAAAAGCACGCTCTCCCGCGTGCGCACCATTCCGATCCTGGCCACGGCAGCCTCCGACGAGTCGCCGAGAGCTAACCCCGCGTTTGCCCACCGGTGGCGGCCCGCCGTTAACCGTCGCCTGCAGGCGACACCACGCAGCCGCCGCGCACGAGCCCGCAGCGTGCGTGTCGTTCCGGGTCATCGATTGTCGCGTAAGTAGATCCCATTGATTGCGGACACGAGCCTCGTGATGCCGCGATCCGCGCCTGTATCCGAACGCGAAGCTTGGATGGCACGTTTTGTGCTTCTAGGTCGAGCACGGTGATTGCGATTATGGATCGTCGGTTGCTGCAACCAGTACGTCGTATCGCTCTTCGGCAGGGTGCACGTGAGACTCCCCCGACACGCTCATGCGGACATGGAGGTATGAAGTGGGTGCGACGAGAGCACCGGTTTTCGTTGCATCTGCGGCTCCGGGACACAAGCGCGCTGAAGACCGGCGGCCGCTGGCGGCGACGCCTGGCGAGGCCCGTCGTTGGTTGCTGGCAGCCCGTCCGCTGGAGGATCAGCTGCTGGCCCTCGGGGTTCGCGGTCGAGTACGGCGTTGGCTCGCGCTCGAGATTCTCTCCAGCGTTGCCAGCGAGCAGATGCAGCCGCCGGAGGAGGCGAGTGCGCAGGCGGTTCGGGAGCTCCATGGGTGGTGTGCGCAGCGATCCTACAGCGATCGCTGCGTCTCACGCGTTAGCGACGCCAAGGGCGCGACGGCTTGGCGGTTGACCCTATGGCTCGCGTGCCGTCGGCGGAGCGCCGCCGAAGCGGGCGTAGCCGTACGGGTGGCAATGGGAGATTCGGTGGCGGCGTGGGAGCGCGCCGAACGGGGTCATCAACCAAGCGCCCGGAGAGTTCCGGGTGCCGGAGCAGAATGAACTGGGATCAGAATGATGACGATGCCGGCTAGGGATTTTCAGCCCGGGGAGCAGGTCAGGGTATCGAGACTCTGCCCCATCGACTTCGGAGAGATGGGCCCTGGGCCCGGGGACGTCGGCCGCGTCACTGCCGTATCGAAGTCGAGCGACCTGTTGCGGCTGTGCGCGGTTCGCTTCGACTCGCCGCGGTTCGAGTGGCTCATACCCGACGTGTTTCTCGAAGTCATGAAGGACGACCGTTGAGGCGACACAGAGCTCAAGCCGTTCGGCTCGGTAGGTCGTTCGGGAAGCGAATTCGCGTACCAATCCTTTCGACAACCGACGCGCTGTGAGTGTGCGGGCGGACTACAGACATTGCAGGACGGCTGCGCTAGCATGATCGCGGGTAGGGGTGAGAATAATCACAACAAGAATAATCACGAACGGAGGAGAACCATGCCCGACGGCGTTCTGCCCAGCGAGGCGGAGGAGCTCGTACGGAGACTCGCCGCGCTTCCCGAGCGCAAGCGGCGCAACATCGAGCGTGTGCTCCTGCGGCGCGCGGGATCCGACGCGCGCATGCTGGAGCTGCTGCGCCGCTACTCCAACGGCGAGCTCACCGGCGCGGAGCTGGACGACGCGCTGCAGGAGACGGGATAGGCGCCGCCGCTCGGACCGCCGCGGGTTTGAGCTTCCGGGTCCACTCGGCGAGTCCCGAGAGGAGCTGCCGGATGAAGTCCGCGGTGGTCTCGTCGGTCCGTTTGTTCCACTCGCACATCGTCGAAGGTTCGAGAATCCGTCGTCCTGTCGGGTTACGGTCCCGCTCGGGTCGGGGGCAGCCGCTGCGGGGCGCGTTCGCCTGCGCGCGAGAAGGCGAGGGCCGCGAACAGCAGCGAGATGACGGTCACCGCTCCGATCAACCCGTTCGGCTCCCACAGATCCATGGCCCCGCCGGCGATCCCCGGGCCCAGGAACGATCCCGACTCGTAGAGCATGATGAAGGTGGCGTTGGCGACCGCCAGGTCCGCGGCGCGAAAGCGCTGTCCCAGCAACGCCAGCCCCACCGTATAGAAGGCCAGCACCGCGCCGCCCAGCACGAACACCAGAATACCCAGCAGGAGGTCGTTGCCTAGGGTGAGCGGCAGCAACAGCGCCCCGAGCCCGCTCAACACCCCCAACGCGCCCAGCGTGAGATGGCGATCGCCGCGATCGGCCAGCCAGCCGATGGGGAACTGGAGTGCAATCCCGCCCACCAGCAGCACCGTCAGCAGGTGCAGGGAGAGCGCCTGCGACAGGGCGTTGCGCAGGGCGTAGAGCGGCAGCAGAGCGTAGTAGGCGTTCTCGAGAGTGCCCGCGACCAGCGCCGCCATGGCCACCGTGGGTGCCGCCCACACCACCTCCCGCAGGCGCAGCACCGGCTTGGCCGGCATGGGGGGCGCGAGACGCCGGGCGAGCAGCAGCGGCACCACGGCCACCGCGACGGAGCCGGCGGCCAGCACAAACGGCGGCCAGCCCTCGACGCCGACCCCCTCCAGCAGCAGCGGCCCGACGGCAAAGCCCGCGAACAGCGCGGCGCCGTAGATCGCGATGACGCGCCCGCGGCTCGCCTCCAGCGCCACGGCGTTGATCCACGTCTCGCCCACCAGCCAGGGCAGCGCCATACCGGCGCCGATCAGGAAGCGCAGCAGCGCCCATGCGCCGACCGAGGGGAACAGCGGATGCAGCAGAATGGCCACGATCCCCAGGGCACAGCCCCAGTACATGGAGGGCAAGGTCCCCAGGCGCGCGATGACCCGCGGGAAGAATGGCATGAACAGGAGGATCGCCGCGGCGGGCATGCCCGCGACCACACCGATGAGCCACGTGTCGGTGCCCCAGCGCTCGAGAACCAGCGCAGTGAGCGGAATGGTCACCCCCATGGTGAGCCCGATGCCCAGCATGTGCAGGATGACCGCGGTCAGGCTGCGCCGGCGCTGCGCGGGCGTCAGGGTGAGGAACGCAGCGTCCATGTGACCTTCTTTCACCGCCATACCGCGCTCGGCCTCGGGATGAGGGCAGTGTTCAGCGAGTCGGCCGCGCAGCGATCGCGCGCTCGTCCACTGCTGCGCCACGAAGGGATCGAAAACCCGTTAGTCTAACAGCCGCGCCACCCTCGCGCCCCGCGCGCGGTTCACCGGGCGCCCTGCAAGGCCTGCCAGACCTTCAAGGGGGTGGCCGGCATGTCGATGTGCCGGGTGCCCGTATCCGCGAGGGCGTCGACCACTGCGTTCATCACCGCTGCGAGCGAGCCCACGGTGCCCGCCTCTCCCGCGCCCTTCATGCCCAGGGGGTTGTTCCGGCTGGGGATCTCGACCGTGGAGAAATCGATGGGCGGAAGATCGTCCGCGCGCGGCATACAGTAATCCATGAACGACCCCGTCAGGAGCTGTCCGAACTCGTCGTACACCGCGTGCTCCATGAGGGCCTGGCCGGCGCCCTGCGCGACGCCCCCGTGCACCTGACCCGCGAGCAGCAGCGGATTGATGACGCGTCCGAAATCGTCCACCACGGTGTAGCGAACGAGGCGCACGGCGCCGGTGTCCTCGTCGACCTCCACCTCGGCGATGTGACAGCCGTTGGGGAAGGTCCAGGCTTCGACCTTGACCTTCGCCTCGCCGTGCAGGCCACCCCGCAGCGCCTCGGGGAGCTTCGGCGTTTCGTGAGCGCTGCGTGCGAGCTCCATGATGCCCACCGCACGATCGGTTCCCACGATGCGAAAGCGGCCCGCTTCGAACTCGATATCCGCCTCGGCCGCCTCGAGCACGTGTCCGGCGAGACGCTTGCCTTGTGCGACGACCGCCTGCGACGCGTCCCCCAGGGCCCACCCCTGGATGGTCACCGAGCGCGAGCCGCCGGTGCCGCCGCCCATCGCGATTCGGTCGGAGTCGCCCTGTACGATGCGCACGGCCTCGAGCGGCACGCCGAGGCGTTCGTTCACGATCTGCGCGTACGCGGTCTCGTGCCCCTGCCCGTTGGACTGGGTGCCGACGAGCACCTCCGCGATACCGTCGGCGTCGAAGCGGATGGCTGCCGACTCCTCGGGGGCGCCCATGGTGGCCTCGATGTAGTAAGCGAGCCCGATGCCGCGCCGCACGCAGCGTTCGCGCGCGGCGCGTCGGCGTTCGGCGAAGCTCGCCCACTCGGCGCGCTCGAGCGCGGTGTCCATGACGCGCCCGAAGTCTCCGCTGTCGTAGGTCTCGCCGGCGGCGCTGGTGAAGGGCATCGCCGAGGCGGGGACGAGATTGCGACGCCGCAGCTCCGGCGGGTCGAAACCGAGCTCGCGGGCGGCGGCGTCCATCAGACGCTCCACGACGTAGATGGCCTCGGGCCGCCCTGCGCCCCGATAGGCGTCCACCGGCACGCTGTTGGTAGCGACGCCCTTCACGCGGTAGTGGAGTCGCTTCACGTCGTAGATGCCTGGCAGAACCTTGAGCGCCGCCCGGGTGGGAACGAACGGCGCGACCTGGGACAGGTACGCCCCCAGGTTGGCGTGGGTGGCGACGCGCATGGCGAGGATGCGGCGCTCGGCATCGAAGGCCATCTCCGCGCGCGTCACGTGATCACGGCCGTGCACGTCGGAGACGAACCCCTCCGAGCGCTCCGACGTCCACCGCACCGGGCGGCCGAGCTTGCGCGCGGCCCAACCCACCAACACCTGCTCCGGATAGTCCACGCCCTTCATGCCGAAACCGCCGCCCACGTCGGGGGTCACCACGCGGATCTGCTTCGCCGGCACAGCCAGGTTCTCGGCCAGCAGGTCCTTGAGCGACCATACGCCCTGGGTGCTCGCGTAGACCGTGAGCTTCCGGTCATCCGCGTGGTAGTCGCCGATGGCCGCTCGCGGCTCGATGGGGTTCGCCACCACGCGGTTGTTCACGAGCTCGAGCCGGGTGACGTGTGCCGCCGAGGCGAAGGCGGCCGCCACGGCGTCGGCGTCGCCGTACGCCCAATCGAAGAACACGTTGCCCGGAACGCCGTCATGCACCAGGGGCCGTCCCGGTGCGTCGGCGTCACGCGGGTCGACCACGGCATCCAGATCCTCGTAGTCGACCTCGATCAGATCCGCCGCATCCTTCGCCTGGGCAAGCGTCTCCGCGACCACGAAGGCCACGCCGTCGCCCACGTAGCGCGCCCTGTCGGTGCAGAGTATCGGGCGCTTGGGCTGTGCGCAGCCCTTGAGCGGCGCCAGGCAGGGGATGTGGTTGGTGCTGTTCGCGCCGAGCTCCGCCCCGGTGATGATGTCGATGACGCCGGGTGCGGCGCGCGCGGCGGCCATCTCGATCCCGTTGATGCGCGCGTGCGCCAGGGGGGAGCGGACCACGTATCCGTAGGTTTGCCCCTCGAGCTGGATGTCGTCCACGTAGCGCCCGGCGCCGGTCACGAAGCGCGCGTCCTCGACCCGCCGCACGGGCTGGCTGATCCCGAATTTGCTCATGATCGTTCCTTCGCCATCCACAGGGCGTTCCTTCAAAAGTCCTTAATTAATGTGAAGACCCCGGTCCGGGCAACCGGGCCTGTGAACGGGTAGGGTGGGCGCAGGCGGGGGTAGAGAAAGTGGTGTCAGACACTACTTTTCGACGGGGCGACGAAAAGTCGTGTCTGACACTACTTGCCGTTCAGCGGCTGGCTTTGGCTTCCCGCCGGCGTGCGTGCAGGATCCACTCGGTGTAGCCGTTGGGCTGCTCGCGGCCCTTGAACACCAGGTCGAGCGCGGCCTGGAACTCGACGCTCGCATCGGGATCGGGCGCCATCGGGCGGTAGTCGGGGTCGCCCGCGTTCTGACGATCCACCACCGCCGCCATGCGCTCAAACGTCTCCTGTACCTGCTCGGGGCTCACGACCCCGTGGTGCAGCCAGTTGGCGATGTGCTGGCTCGAGATGCGCAGGGTGGCGCGGTCCTCCATCAGGCCCACGTCGTTGATGTCGGGCACCTTGGAGCAGCCCACGCCCTGGTCGACCCAGCGCACCACGTAGCCGAGAATGCCCTGCGCGTTGTTGTCGAGCTCTTCCTTGATCTCGCGCTCGCTCAGGTTGCGCCCGCCGAGCAGCGGCAGGGTGAGGATGTCGCTCAGGCGGGCGGCTCGCTCCCGGCCCGCGAGCTCGCCCTGGCGCGCGAGCACGTCCACCTGATGGTAGTGGATGGCGTGGAGGGTGGCCGCCGTGGGCGAGGGCACCCACGCGGTATTGGCGCCCGCCTTGGGGTGGCCGATCTTCGTCTCGAGCATGTCCCGCATCTTGTCGGGCATGGTCCACATGCCCTTGCCGATCTGGGCCTGTCCGCGAAGACCGCACTCGAGCCCGACGTCCACGTTCCAGTCCTCGTAGGCCAGCAGCCAGCATGCGTTCTTCATCTCCAGCTTGGGAATAACCGCGCCGGCCTCCATGTCGGTGTGGATCTCGTCGCCGGTGCGATCGAGGAACCCCGTGTTGATGAAGATGACGCGCTCGCGCGCGGCGCGGATGCACTCCTTGAGGTTGACCGTGGTGCGCCGCTCCTCGTCCATGATGCCCATCTTGATGGTATTGCGCGCGAGCCCGAGGGCCTCCTCCACGCGCTCGAACAGCGCCACCGTGGCGGCCACCTCCTCGGGACCGTGCAGCTTGGGCTTCACCACGTAGATGCTCCCCGCGCGGCTGTTGCGCACCTCGCCCCGGCCCTTGAGATCGTGGACGGCGGCCAGACACGTGACCATGGCATCGAGGAATCCCTCGGGGATCTCCGCGCCGTCGACGGTGGTGACGGCGTCGGTGTACATGTGCAGCCCGGCGTTACGGGTGAGCAGCAGGCTGCGGCCCGGCAGCACCAACGGCTGTCCCTCGGGGTCGGTGTAGGTGCGGTCCGGATTGAGGCGGCGTTGCACCTGCCGGCCGCCCTTGCTGAAGGTGGTCTCCAGCGTGCCCTGCATGATCTGCAGCCAGTTACGGTACGCGTGCGTCTTGTCCTCGGCGTCTACCGCGGCGATGGCGTCTTCCAGGTCCTCGATGGTGGTGACGGCCGCCTCCAGCACCACGTCCTTGACCCCGGCCGGCTGGGCGCGGCCGATGGGGTGCTTGCGGTCGATGTGGAGCTCGATGTGCAGCCCGTTATGGCGCAGTAGGACGCAGGTCAGACGCCCCGCCTCCTCGCGGTAGCCGGCGAACTGCTCGGGCTGCGCGAGCCCGGTCTCGCGCCCGCCCTCGAGCACGGCCACGAGCGTGCGGGCGCCGCCCGACTCGCCCAGGCGGTATTCCGCGACCTGGTGGTGGCGAGCGTCCGCGAGGGGTGCCGCATCGTCGAGGACGGCCGCGGCGCGCTCCATCACCCGCGCACCGCGGACGGGGTTGTAGCGCTCGCCCTGCCCGGCCCCCCCGTCCTCGGGAATCACGTCGGCGCCGTAGAGCGCGTCGTAGAGGCTGCCCCAGCGCGCGTTGGCGGCGTTGAGGGCATAGCGGGCGTTGTCCACGGGGACCACGAGCTGTGGCCCGGGCACGGCGGCGATCTCCGGGTCGACGTTGCGGACCGACACCTCGAAGGAAGGGCCTTCCTCGACGAGATACCCGATGTCCCGGAGGAAGCGCTGGTAGGCCTCTTCGTCGTACGTTGCGCCACGGTGCTCGCGGTGCCAGTCATCGATCTGGGCCTGCAGGGCGTCGCGCACGTCGAGCAGCTCCCGATTGCTGGGGCCGAGGTCGCGTACGATGGCCCCCAACGCCGCCCAGAAACCCTCCGGGTCTACTTCCGTGCCCGGCGCTATCTCGTTGTTCACCAGCTCGTAGAGAGGCTGTGCGATCCGGAGTCCTCCCGCTTCCACATATCCGCTCATACCGACTGCTTCCTCCGTGCTCTCCTGCGGCCAACCGTCAATTGCGGCCTGGCTCCAATTTGCGGCTAAGCCTACCACGTCCGCCAAGAGGCGGCAGTGCCCGTTTCCGAGGAGTGCGAGGCCATGGCCGTGGGGCGCCCGCAGGGTCGCGAGCAACCTGGGCCGGCGCTGGCGGGCGGTGCGCATCGTTATGCGCCGTCTAGCTGTAACGTCTGGACGGAAGGTGTGGCGTGAGAACCCCGCGCACGGC
>JABAHQ010012097.1_pt1 | contig 27255 bp, 21 predicted proteins | sample 7062091 | NCBI WGS metagenome assembly JABAHQ01 (sample SAMN14534359, study PRJNA622989) | marine sediment metagenome | biome: marine biome [ENVO:00000428]; feature: marine pelagic biome [ENVO:01000023]; material: deep marine sediment [ENVO:00002113] | place: India: Gulf of Kutch | collected...
AAGGGGTGAGAAATCTAATGTCAACACACAATTTCCATCCAATTGAACCCAAAGTCTTAAAGTAGTTTTATTCACATCCCCTAAATTTGATAATTCAATAATATGCGATCATTCCGTTCAGATTTATATGCTTTTTTTAATTTTCGGTATTTATTCAAAGACAACGTTAAACAGCTTTGCTAAGCCTCTCCTCGCAAGCAGAGAGTTATATAATGAGGAGAAATTGGTGATCACGTTTCTTTGAGCTTATGACCAAAAGGCTTAGTAAAGCTATTCCACAACCATTATTCCTCTATGTCAAAAATAATTTGGCTGTGATATCGTTTATTTCAGTGTCTTTCATCTCTTACCGATAGTNNTTTAGTGAATAGTGGGATGATAGAAATATAAACGATTAGCTAAACGCGATTTTTGCATGAAGACGAAATTATTCTTAATAAAAAAGACTCTTTTCGAATCACCATATAATTAATTTTTTATGAATATACAGGGTCAGCAAAAATTACACTCTCGTCAAAAAAAAGGTGATTTACTTCGCTTGGTTGAGGCGCTGAGCGCGTCAGACGGTTTCTCGCTTCATATCTGTGTTTGCAATACAGAAAATATACGCAAGAAATTGAAGAGTGGTTTGAAGTTCCATTTCAAATCTTCATTAACAATCATTGAGCTTGAAAACAAGGATCATCAGCTTGATTCTTTGATAACCGGGTTATCTGAATTGAAAGCAAACCAAATTCTACTGATAACCGTTTTTGATAGCGATTTTAATTCGGGCGATAACAAAGAGGCCGAGATCGAAAGTGTTATATTAGCCCTTGATAAAAAACTATCTGAAATCAAAAAACGAAATTGCCCGGTTGTTATAGATATTCCACTCTCTTTAATGAATCTGTTAATTGAGCCTGGCCGAGAATTGTGGGAACAACAGAGCGGCATCTATCTATTTGAAACCCGGCAGGATCATTATCAAACCGCTACTTTTATCAAAGATCATTTTGCAGATTCCATCGGCCATCAGTATTTTGCCCAAAAGCGAATACTCTTAACTCTCTATCAAGCAGTTTATAACGAATATCAAAATATCGATTCAGACGATTATCTCTGTTCCCAATTTTATCTGGAAGGCAAACTTGCCCGGATAAATTATAAATTGGGAGATTATAACAGTGCCTATGAATATTTAATGAGACAATTGAAATTTTTGAAGAGACTTGATAATCCTTATCTTGACATGGAGGTATTGAATAACCTGGGGATGACATCTGCAGCGCAAGGTCGCTTAACTGAGGGATTAGATTGTATTATCCAGGCCCGGGATATCGCTGTACAGAAAATTCCCTCAGATACTCATCCCATTAAGGCGGCAGTACTATCTAATTTGGGTGAAATATATGCTTTATTGGGAGATGATGAGCAGGCCTACGCTTATTGCCACAACGCAATTCAGGTGACGGAACGAAAATTGGGTAAAAAACACCCCCAATTAGTCCCCTATTTAATCAAACTGGGTAAGGTTTGCCGCTTACAAGTTAAATATGATGAAGCTCTAAATTCTTTTCGGCATGCATTGCATATTGTAGAAAAAAAGCTCAGTTCTGCGCATCCCTATTTTCCGGTTATTTTTCAAAACATCGGAATTATGTATGATTGTCAAAAAGACTATGAAACAGCGCTTCGATATGTGTACCGAAGTTTGGAGACCATTGAGAAGATTTTGGGAGCGGAACATCCCTACATCGGATTTATGTTGAACAAGATCGGATTAATCCATTTCCATTGCGGGCATACAAAACAAGCCCTTCAATACCTGAACTGGGCTATGGAGATTCGAAAAAATAGCACCAACGCCGACGATCCGCTGCTTGGCGATATTTACACAAATCTCGCCAATCTTTACCTGAAGCAAGGTAACCTGAAGGGTGCGCGTGAATTTTTTCAAAAAGCCTTAGAAATTTTTCGAGATAAATTGCCTTCCCATCATCCTGCCATTGCGGCGGTAGAAAGAGATATGCAAAAAAATAATCTGTCGCTGGAAAAACTCACGTAACTTGCATTATTCACAAATTTCAGAACAATATGGTCATTTATCTGCCTGGAACAGTCAGGGCAAAATGTTTATGCGCAAGATTATTAATCCTTAAAAAATATTATGTTGTCTACAATAATTTTGCCTTTTCCCTTTTGTGAAATCTTTTGTTAATGTCAATCTATTGAAAATCATTTCCGTTTTTCCTGCCACTTGTTTTATATTCTCCTCCAAAAATGGGAATTCAGTCGATGATTGATCGCCATACCCTTATCAAAAATTTTTCGATTGGTTTTCTGCCGCTGCTGGTCTTCATCGTTGCCGAAGCGTGGTTTGGATTGACTATGGGATTAATTGTAGCGATTGTATTCGGAATCGGAGAAACCGGTTTTGTCTATTTTCGGGAAAAACGCATCGACCGGTTTATCTTATTTGACACCGGCTTGATCATAATATTGGGCGCAGTATCGCTGTTGCTGCAAAATGATATTTTCTTCAAATTGAAGCCGGGGCTCATCGAACTGATTGTGGTGGTGCTGCTGGCGGTGACGGCATTTTCCGATAATCCGCTATTGATCCGTATGTCGGGTCGTTATATGAAGGGGATTGAGTTTTCCGATCAACAGATCGACCAGATGCGGATGATGATGCGTCGCCTGTTTTACGTTTTTACGTGTCATACTTTACTGATCTTCTATGCCGCTTTCTATATGAGTAGTGAAGCCTGGGCCTTCATCAGTGGGGGATTATTCTATATTGTTATTGGAATCATGCTTATAGTGGAATTTATTCGGGCCCGGTGGCAACGGAAACGAGTGATACGAGAATTTCAGCAGGAGGAGTGGTTTGACATCGTCAATCGGGATGGAAGAATTATCGGTAAGGCGCCTCGCAGCGCCGTTCACGGGAATCCGGAGTTGCTCCACCCGGTGGTTCACGTACACATCATCAATAATCGGGGAGAAGTTTTTTTACAAAAGCGGTCTCAAAACAAGGATTTATATCCGGGCTATTGGGACACGGCCATCGGTGGACATGTCAGCAGTGGGGAATCCATCGATCATGCGCTGCATCGGGAAGCCGAAGAGGAATTGGGTATCTCCCTGGCGAAATTTCGACCATTATTCCGCTATGTGATGACAAATGAGTATGAGAGCGAGTTAGTGCATGCCTATTTGTTGCAGGAAGAGGGGCCTTTTTATATCAACAAAAATGAAATTGAAGAAGGCAAATTTTGGCAATTAAATCAAATTGAAGAAAGCATTGGCAAAGATGTGTTCACGCCAAACTTTGAACGAGAATTTGAACTGCTGAAGAAATCGGCATTCTCCAACCATCGAAAAAGAGGGAAACGGTAATGACAATTTATGACATTTCGCTGCCGCTACAAAAGGGAATTCCATACTGGCCTGGCGATGAGGCGCCGAAAATTGAACAATATTTGAGTATCGCAAACGGAGATATTGTCAATGGTACCTGGCTAAACTCCTCCGCCCATATTGCAACCCATTTGGATGCCCCCAAACATCTCTACGATGATGGCAAAACAATTGAACAGCTCTCTCTGGAGATATTAACAGGTCCGGTTGCGGTGATCAATATAGCGGAAACCGATCGGATAGATCGTAATGTGCTGAAAGGTTTAAATTGGCCCGGAGTGCCTCGAATACTGTTCAAGACCCGGAATTCTGAGTTGTGGCGAGAACCGACTCATGAATTTCAAAGTAATTATGTTTCTCTAACTGCGGACGGGGCTGAATTTTTATTAGAAAAAGAAGTAAATCTGGTGGGAATCGACTATCTCTCTGTCGATCTGTATTCAAATAAGGACTTACCGGTACATAAGTTGTTGTTGAAAAATGAAGTTATTGTGATTGAAAATGTCAATTTGTTAGAGGTGCCGCCGGGAATCTACGAACTGTATTGCCTTCCGCTGCGAATAGTCGGCTCCGATGGCGCCCCGGCCCGGGCGATTTTGAAAAGTATCGATTGATGGATTGGTGAACCATTCCAAGTTTCCAACAACCTTTTCATGTAATTATTGAGCTGGAATACTGAATTATTGGAGTAATGGAGAACTGATTATAACCCCCTACTAAGTTAAGTGGGTGTGGAGATTCGGGATAATTAACATTCTATTCTTTGAAGTGTGTATTCATCTTTAAATATTAAGTTATCTTAACCAAAATTTATTTATTGAAGAAGCTGGAGCTTCATTTGCAACATCCCTCCAAGCTGGACCTTAAAAGGAGCTTGAAATCAACACTCCATTATTCCATCCTCCCACAGAGTGGGCACTCGTGCCAACACTGCGTCCCTCCATCACCCCATTCCTCCAAACCCCATCCTCCCCTCGCTCAACTCGAATACCTGAGCACCTGACTCACTGCATTCCTCCAACACTTCATTTCTTCCCGCATAATGTGTCGCATCTTTGGGAGTAGTCAAATTTTTCACTCCCCCCATTGGCCTTTTCCGATTTTTTGGTTATATTCGTAAAATTTTAAAGAAGAAGTGTGTTTCAGAGGTGAGTGATGAAGAAAGCTGTATTTTTATTCTGTTTGATTGGCGTCATGCAATTCTTAGTTGCCCAACCTACAACTAAAGCGCCCTTAGCTCACACTTATTCCATCGTTGCGGTTGATTCGGCCACGGGTAAAATCGGTGCGGCAGTACAATCGCATTGGTTTTCGGTGGGCAGTATTGTGTTGTGGGCAGAGGCTGGCGTCGGGGCGGTAGCCACTCAGTCATTTGTAAATGTGTCCTTTGGGCCACGCGGATTAAAATTGTTGAAAGAAGGTAAATCGCCACAGGAAGCCATCAATGCCCTGATTTCCGGTGACGATGCGCCTAAAGTGCGGCAACTGGCTATCATAGATGCAGAAGGAAATAGTGCTGCTTATACCGGCGAAAACTGTATCCCGGCAGCAGGTCATATTAATAAAAAGTATTATTCCGTTCAGGCCAATTTGATGTTAAAAGACACAGTCTGGCCGGCAATGGAGAAGGCCTTTCTCAATGCAAAAGGTTCCCTGGCGGAGCGATTGGTTGCAGCATTGGAAGCTGCGCAAGCCCAGGGTGGAGATATTCGCGGTAAACAATCGGCTGCTTTGCTGGTTGTCAAAGGAGAGTCAACCGGTAAGATTTGGGAAGACCGCCTTATCGACTTGCGGGTAGAGGATCATCCCCACCCGGTTAAAGAAATCAAACGTCTCCTAAAAGTCCATCGTGCTTATGAACACATGAATGCCGGTGATCATGCCATAGAAAAAGGCGATGTGGAAGCCGCGCTGCGCGAATATAGTGCTGCCGAAGCCATGATGCCTGACAATCTGGAAATGAAATACTGGCATGCGGTTTCTTTGGTCAACAATGACCGTCTCCAGAAAGCGTTACCCATGTTCAAACAAATTTTTAAAAAAGATAAAAACTGGAAAACCTTGACCCCTCGTCTGGTTCCGGTCGGATTGTTAGACGTGTCTGAGCAAGAGTTGAATAAAATTCTTGCACAATAGAACAATTCCTCTTTTCCAATTGGCTATGGCCTTTTCTGTTGAGAAATAAAATTTTCTCTGTCGAAAAACGCTCCATATCCCAGGAGTACCTTCCTGCACCATTTTCCTTGTAATCCCATTAAAATAAAATAGTTAACTTAATTTTTTGTGGCAGGATATTCATCATCATTTCGTGGCACATTGCTTGCCCGTTTAAATATGGTGTTGACTTTTTAGCTACTTAGCTGAAATATGCCATTGTCGTTCAGATACAAAATGAACTCATACAAGAGAATCGTTTATGAATATCCCGGCAAAAGTGAAGCAAAAGCTGCAGTCCATAGATAGCATTGCGACACTTCCGAACATTGCCAATGAAATATTGCAGTTAACCCGGCACCGGAATACCTCCCTGCAGCAAATCGCCAGCCTCATTGAAAAAGATCCCTCGATTACGGCAAAGATTTTAAAAGTGGCTAATTCTCCGATTTGGGGGTACTCCGGTAGGATAGAGAGTGTGCAGCGTGCTCTGGTCATGCTTGGTTTAAAGCAGGTGTTTAATATTGTCATTTCAATAAGTTTGTACAGTACATTTGCCAATTTAAAACCCAATCCGAAATTTGACCGACATAAATTCTGGATGCATTCGGTAGGAACCGGGCAAATCGCGCGCAGATTGTCCACCAGCATCAAACTTAATTTTCAAGGGGAAGAGTTTGTGGCCGGTTTGATCCATGATATCGGTAAAATGATCCTGGATCAATACTGGGAGAAACAGTTTGTTGAGATCATTCAGCAAGCGCACCAAAATGACAAACCAATCATTGAAATAGAAGGTCAATATCTGGGATGTACTCATGCGGAATTGGGGGCTTTTCTCTTACATTATTGGAATTTTCCCAAATCTATTGTGGACGTAGTTCATTATCATCACTGGCCGGAACGAAGTACTGGCCAAAAAGAATTGGTGGCAGTGATTAGTTTATCCGATGAGTTATGCGAATTATGGGGAATTGGTTTTGATGAGGACATTAAGTGTTCAGTTATTGAAGATGAACCTGCCTGGAAAATATTGTTAAAAACGCGACCGCAATTAAGAAAATTTGATTTTGAACGCTTTGCATTTGCGATAAACTCTGAGCTAATGAAGGCTGAATTATTCATTCAACTAATGAGTGAGTAGAACACCATGCAAACACTGAACAATACGTTTAATTATTTCGATAATCCGGTAAGCAAAGAATTCAGCTTGTCTGAGGAGACGTTTCAACAATTACGTGAGGTAATCTATGCGAATAGTGGCATTTTTTTAAGAGAAAATTATAAGCAACTCCTGGAAAATCGATTAACAAGACGATTGAAGTCGCTAAACTGTGATTCCTACGAAACCTACCTATCTCATCTGCAACGCGATAATGTGAATCATGATGAAATTCGATTACTTTTGGATGAAGTTGCCATTACCGAGAGCGACTTTTTCCGCAATGTATCTCAACTCTCCGCATTAAAAGCCGTTGTTATTCCCGAATTACTGGAACAGGGCCGACAGCGGAAAAACGGACTTCGGATTCTTAGCGCTGGTTGCGCCAACGGAGAAGAACCTTTTACTTTAGCCATTTTCTTGCACGAACAGTTCGGCTTACACCAGGCCAAAGACCAACTAACGATTGAAGCGATTGATATCAGTCAAAAAGCGCTGGAAGCTTGCCGGAAAGCGGAATATCCCCAAAGTGTAGTGAAAAATGTGCCTGGTCATTATCTTCAAAAATATTTTTATCAAGAAAATGGTAAATATGGATTGGCAGAAGAAATTCAACAGATAGTCAATTTTAAAAACTGCAATTTGATGGAGACAGTTTCCATTCGGGCATTAGGCTATTTTGATATCATTTTTTGCTGTAATGTTCTGCTCTATTTCGATACGGCTGCAAAAGTTCAGGTCGTGCAAACTATGTATGATATACTCAACCCGGGGGGTTACTTTTTTATCGGTCAATCCGAATCATTGCATGGTATTTCGGGTGAGTTTAAATTAAACCTGTTTAATAACGCCATTGCCTACAAAAAAGAGTAAACAAAGCAATGTCCAAATCATCACCTGAGTCGAAAAAAGTAGCTGCTCTGAAATATGAACAAACCCGTGATGCTGCTCCGCGCCTGGTTGCCAGGGACAAGGGACATTGGGCCGAGCAAATATTAGCCATCGCCCGCGAGAAAAATGTTCCGATCATGGAGAATCCGGAGTTGAGCCAAATGCTAATAAAATTGAACCAGGATAATTTAATACCCATGAAAAACTATCAAACGGTGACAAAAATTTATTGTTTTATACGTCAGCTTAATAATCAAAATGAAAAGCATTATTTTTAAACATCCGATCCGGAATGTCATTTTGTTGATCATTCTCGGAAGTCTGTTTAACTGCGGAGGCGGGTCCCCTCCGCTAACTGAGAATCCCAAGCCAATTGGCCTGGTGCCTTTTTCAACCGACAACTTAAGCGGAGACGGCCGGCAACTCAATCAGGCGCTGATTCATTCTTTAAACAAGAGTGGAAGTTTCCGGGTGATTTTACTGCAGAACCAGGGGCAATTGGTCGACTTGGCGCAATTTGAAGAACAATTCTATACCTGGGGAGAGAGAGACTCAACCGGTTTTTCGAGGATAAACCCTGGTTCTTCAGGCGAAGAGGCCATCGCTGCCAGTGCGGATTCCGGCTCTGCCATAGTGCAAAATTCCGATTTGGCCTATCAGTCCATATCCTCAGCGACACCACGCTGGATATTAACCGGAAAATTTCTCAGAGAGATTGAATTTGTCGATCGTGGACAGTGGATTCCCTACCTTTTGTATTCTCCGTCCACCGGAATCATAGCCGAACTGGAATATCGCCTTTACGACGCAGAAAAGAAGCGCTGGGCAGCGATCCGGGTTGTAGATGAAAAGGTAGATAAAAACGGCGATAAACAATTATTGTCTTACAATGAGTCCGACCCGTCTCTGGCGATATTTGCCAAAGAAAGGCAACAGATGCATGCTGAGGTTTATGACAAATTGTTCGGCAAAATGATCGAATCATTAGAAGAGCTGATGGAGATTAAGCGATAGTATGGCATTGGAAACCCAATTTGACATTCAGAAAGCCCTGGAAGAAATCGACAAAGTGCCGACGTTACCGAAGATCGTATACAAAATCATTTCGATGATTTCCGATTCCAAGGTTTCATTGTCCTCTATCAGCAAAGTGATTGAAGAAGATCCGCCTCTGGTTGCCAGAATTCTAAAAGAAGTCAACAGTGGTTGTTACCAAATTCCCTTCCGCATTAGCGACGTTAATCAAGCAACTGTTTTATTAGGACTTACGGAGTTGAGGAATTTGGTGTTTGAGTTAAGCCTGCACAGCAACTTTTATCATATTAAAAAAAGTCGTTACTTTAGTTTTAACAAATTCTGGAAGCATTCGGCCGGAACGGCAAAATTGGCATCGGCAATCTGTAAGCATCTAAGTTTGAATTTTGAGCAGGCCGATTTTGTGGGTGGTCTCTTACATGATTTCGGTCGATTGATCCTTCATTTCTATTTCCAGAGCATTTACGAAAAGGTGTTTCAATACAGTATTGAGAATCAGCTATCGCTTCACAAAGCGGAGAAAGACTGTTTGAATTTTACCCATGCCCAGGCCGGATATTGGCTGGCAAACCGATGGCGGTTGCCCCGGGACGTGACCGAGGTAATGCGTCATCACCATCAAATAATTAAAGAAGACGTGCACGAACGCCCGCTTCTAGCCATTGTCTATGTGGCGGATCGGATTACCAATATTAATGGGTTTACACTGGAACCCAATCCACTTGATGACAACATCGATGAAGACCCGATTTGGAAGGAATTACAAAAAGTTTATCCAAAGATTAGCACATTCCCCTTAGAAGAGATGAACAGGTTGAGGGGATATTTATCTCAACGATATGGCGCTGAAGACAACACCTTCAATCAGGTAAATTGATGATGGGAGACTCCGAAAAAGTAATTAATTCTTTCGGCAACTTGTCGAATATGATCTGTGTATCGAGAATTACGTAACTAATACAGAGCAAAAGCGTTTAAAGTTAATTTCATAAGGATGTGTGAAAATTAAGGGATTATAAGCAATGATTAAGGGATTATTTGTAAATAAAGCAGGGATGTTTAACCAGCAACGCCGACTGGAAATTGCCACCAATAATTTAGCTAACCTTAATACAATTGGTTTTAAAAAAGAAAAGTCCTTCTCCCAAAAGCTGGTGGAAGCCACTAAAAATTCTGCCCCAAGTGAAGGGAAGCAATCCACTGGCAATGCTAAAATTGATTTCAGCCCGGGTAATCTGAGAAAAACCGACAATCCGCTTGATGTTGCCATCTCCGGAGACGGATTTTTTGTAGTGCAGACAGAAGAGGGAAATTTTTACACCCGAAACGGCAGCTTCCGCTTGGACGCCACCGGACGGTTGGTTACTCAGGATGGGTACAGTGTACTGACCGATGCAGGCGAGTTACAAATTCACGGCGGTTCGGTGCGGTTATCTGAATCGGGTGAGATTGTGATGAACGATCAAATTGTGGGACGCCTGCGGCTGGTGACGTTTGAAGATTTACGATCCTTAGAAAAAGTCGGTGATGCCCATTTCCGACTCAGGGAAGGCGCTGAACTTGAACTCCCTGCTGCAGAGACCAACTTGCGCCCCGGGTATCTGGAAGGCAGTAATGTGAATAGCATTTCCGAAATGGTCTCCATGATTGAATTAAATCGCCAGTATGAATTAGGGCAACGAGCTATAAAAACACAGGATGAAACGTTAGAACGATTGATTAATCAGGCAGGACGCAGTTAAATCGGCAGAGTGAGCCCCCAAAATCATCGTTAAGTCAGCGCTCTGCTAAAATGAACAGGAGGTTCAAAAATGGATAAGGTTTTACAAGTTGCAGCTTCGGGGATGCAAGCCCAGAAGTTGTATATCGATGTAATCGCCAATAATCTCGCCAACGTCAACACCACCGGATTTAAACGAAGCAACCTGCAATTTCAGGATTTGCTCTATGAGAATATTCGGGAAGCGGGCGAGCCTACCGTTGGCGCGCAGAGACGACCCGAAAGTTTACAAATCGGCAATGGCACCAGAGCCGTGACTACCCACCGCAGCTTTTCTCAAGGCACTTTAAAAGAGACCAATAATCCCCTGGACATTGCAATTGAAGGGGACGGATTTTTAATGGTGCGCAAGCCCGATGGCCAAAACGTCTATACCCGCGATGGTTCACTGAAAGTCTCCGGTGACGGGATGATTGTTACTTCCGATGGATACATCGTCGAACCGGAACTCAGTATTCCTGAAGATGCCCAGCAGATCAATATCAGTCGCGACGGCCAGGTCAACGTTCGTTTATTCGGAGAAGTGGAGCCGTTTCCGATCGGTCAGTTGGAATTGGCCCGTTTCGTTAATCCGGCCGGATTGGAAGCTATCGGACATAATTTGTACCGGGAGACTCCCGGGTCAGGTCCTCCTTTTATCGGTGTTCCCGGTGAAGAAGGCCTGGGAGAAATAAATCAGGGATTTTTGGAAACCTCCAATGTGGAAATTGTGGAAGAAATGGTCAGTATGATTGCCGCACAACGAGCGTATGAAATCAATTCGCGAGCCATCCGAACTGCTGACGAAATGTATGAAATAGAAAGCCGGCTGAAATAGAAATTCGGGCAGGTTACGCGAAAAACAGTGATGGAGTGATGATGCACCAGGAGAGACAAAAATCCGCTAAGTACAGATTTGGATTACCGTTAACATTTTTGCTGATGGTTGCAACTGTTCCGGTAAGTTATCAAATTTCAGCTCAGACTCATCAAATTTATTCCCAGCGAGAAATACAATCAAAAATTCGTTCTTATTTAAGGGGAGTTTTTTCATCTTCAAATGCCCGTTTTGAAATCGAATGGATTTCCAATATTTCCGGTTGGAAGATCGGGAATAAGGTTGATTCAGTTACAATTCGTTATTCCGGGATTCGACTCCCGAAANNACCATTTTACGGGTTGAGGCTCAACGAAAAGGCAGGGTGATGCGGACCATGAATTATGCTGTCAATGTTCGGGTGTATCAAAAAGTGGCGGTTGTAAATACAATGTTAGCGCCTCAGGAGCTGATTGACAGCAGCCAGGTAACCTGGAAAGAAAAAGACATCACAAATTTACACGGTCAACCTATCGGCGAATTTGCTAAACTCTCAGTGCTGCAAACCCGGCGTCGTCTAAAGAAGGGCACGGTTTTGGTTGAAGGAGACTTGATACCGCTTGATGTAATTCAGCGAGGGCAAATCGTCACGCTTTTATATGAAAAGGAATTTATACAAATCGAGATGCAGGTGACAGCATTGCAGGACGGCGCCAGAGGCGAGGTGATCTGGTTTAAATTCCCGGATAATCATAAGCGATTAAAAGGAGAAGTCGTTAACAATGATCTGGCGGTTCTCGCCAATTAAGATAGGAGTTAATCAATAAGTTGAGGAAGGGGATAAATAATGAAAACCACCGTTCGGCTATTGTTGAGTATTTTGATATTGGGTATTGGGGGCGCGTCTTTGGGGCAGGACATGGGTCGAAGTATCAGTCTTTTCTCTGACATAAAGGCTAATAAAGTCGGGCAGGGGCTTACCGTCCTGGTGATGGAGTTTTCTCAAGCCAGAAATGAGTCCAGGACCGAAACCAAAAAGGAAAGCGATCATTCGGTGAATGTGGGCGGCAGTTCCGGGTTGTTAGGTTTTTTACCGGACGCAGGGGTAAACAGCGAAACCCAGAACGATTATCGTGGCGATGCCCGGACCACCCGGAAGGGATCGCTTAAAGCCAAGGTTGCTGTCAAAATTGTCGGTACCAACCAGGCAAGCGATTTTATTATTGAAGGGAAACGCGTCATCGAAATTAACAATGAGAAAGAGATTTACATCATTAAAGGCGCGGTTCGGGAAGAGGACATCATGGCTGATAACACTGTTTACTCTTATGATATTTATGATGCCCAGATTACCTATCGAGGCAAGGGAGAGGTATCGCGCAGCCAGAAAGGCGGTATCTTAACCCGATTTCTTCAATGGATTTTTTGAGAAGCTTTTTGCGGAGAATTTTGACTTCGCCTGCTAATGCAGAGCTAAGGGAAATTAAATTACCGAATTCTCGATAAATTCTTATCTTTTTCCATCGGCAAGTAAAGGCTTAGTCGGCTATTAAACATTGCAATAGTTTTAACCTAATTATACAGGTCCAAACATGAAGGTTGTGATTGATAGAAAATTATTAAAAATTTGCTTCTTCATTTTGGGGGTATCGTTTCTTCCGCAGAATGCCTTTGGTCAGGTACGGATCAAAGACTTGACCAGGTTAGAGGGAATCGAATATCATCAATTAGTCGGATATGGTTTAGTGATTGGCTTAAACGGCAGTGGCGACAGCCGGCGCAGCCAGTTCACCACCCAATCGATTGTGAACATGCTGCAAAAATTTGGCGTCACCGTGCCACGTGACAAAATTAGAATCCGCAATGTGGCAGCCGTGATGGCCACTGCCGAAGCGCCTTCCTTTGCTCGCCAGGGAGATCGCATAGATGTGACCGTATCATCTATCGGAGATGCCAAAACCCTGGAAGGCGGTGTCTTATTGATGACGCCATTGGTATTGCAGGAAGGCAACCTGATTGCCATGGCCCAGGGTCCCCTCTCGGTAGGTGGTTTTTCGGTGGAAACAACCGGAGGGGGCGGTGTTCGCCAAAACCATACCCTGGTGGGACGAATTCCTCAGGGTGGTTTATTAAAAAAAGATTTAGGTGAGGAATTTCAACTTCCCAATACGCTGCGATTTTCATTACGTGAAAAAGATATTACCACCACCCAACGAATTGTAGAAGCAGTCAACCGGCAATTCGCAGAGCAGGTGGCCCGTCCCTTAAATCCTTACACCATTGAAGTTGAAATTCCCCGGGATTATCAACAACAAGGATTAAGCTATGCTTTTCTATCCGAATTGCAGCAATTGAAAGTTACGCCCGACGTCTCGGCCAAAGTTGTAATAAATGAACGTACCGGTACAATTGTGATCGGTGGAAGCGTCGCAGTCTTACCGGCTGCAATTGCTCATGGTAATTTAAGTGTTGAAATTCGTTCCGAACCGATTGTTTCTCAACCGGCGCCATTTTCTCAGGGGCAAACTGCAGTGGTTCCCAATACGGAAGCGACCGTGTATCAGGATGAAGGGCAGGTGGTAACCATTGATAAATCGGTAACGGTGCAGGATATTGCCCAGGCATTGAATACGATTGGATTGCTTCCCCGGGATGTCATTGCGGTACTACAGGCGCTAAAAGCTGTCGGCGCCTTGCAAGCAGAACTAATCATCATGTAACTATTATGGATGGCATAAAGCTTAAGATTTCGCCTGACAGTGTCATGTTGAAAAATAAATTAGACGAGCTCAGGCAATTACAACAGAAATCTCCATCCCGGCTCAAAGAAGCCAGTGAGGACTTTGAAGCCCTCTTCATCCATTTTATGCTGAAATCCATGCGAAAGACGGTTATGAAATCCGGCCTCCTGGACACCGGTTTCAGTGGAGAGACCATGGAATCCTTGTTTGATGGGGAGCTGTCTAAGAATATTGCCCGGAATAACCATCTGGGAATCGCTGAATTATTGCAAGAACAGATAGGGTCAGATTTTAACCTCAATAGGAAGAACAACAGCATTGAGACAACCAAACCAAAATTTGTGCCTGCTCCATCATCACGGGGCGTTGATAAATATTTTCAGAATGAAATCCGAAATCGCCTTGCCCCTTATGGAAAATCCATTCAACAGGCAGCTAAGAAATTTGGAATTCCTGCCAATTTTATTCGGGCAGTTATAGTGGGGGAATCCAGCGGTAATCCGAAGGCCATTTCTTCGCAAGGAGCCAAAGGACTGATGCAGTTAATGGACTCAACAGCCCGGGAGATGGGAGTAGCGGATTCTTTTGATCCCGAACAAAATGTTAGCGGCGGCGCTGCTTATCTGGCGAAGATGTTAAAGCGTTTCGACGGTGACAAAGAGCTTGCGCTTGCGGCTTATAATGCCGGTCCGAATGCAGTAGAAAAACACAGCGGTATCCCACCTTATAAAGAAACGCAGCAGTATATTCGTCGCGTATTGCGATATTACGATCAGTTAGAAGAAAAGTGAAATTGAGCCCACCACTCGTTCTGCAATCCCATAGATTATAGTCACTTAATGTATTACATTATCGTTCACAATGAGGACTGTGGAAAATATTTTCAACAAATATTGTCATTCTGAGCGGGAGCGGCACATTAGGGCTCCCCTCGGGAAAGAACCTCTTATGAGGTTTCTGGAATAGAGGGAAGAGAGTCTTTCCCAGAGGGACCACCGTGTGGGGGTCGTTCCCTGGCGGTACCGGCAGACAGGCACTTCCTCAGACTGACAAATCTAGAGTAATCAGTAAGCGCGTCAACTTATTTTGACTGTAATGTGGGATTAAAATTGCTCAAGGTTAAGTGAAATAACAATTTAGAAAAAGTTTTGATTTTTTCGAAAAATTTGATAAATTCAATCATCAATTTTCAAAAGGGCAGAAAATATGAAAAGTTACCTGCGGGATTTCCATTAGTTATTTTTCTTTTTTTCTCACTGATGTAATTTTTATTTACATTGCATATAACCCTAATCGTGCATTAATTGAATTTATGAGAAAACAATCATTGAAAGGATTCCTGACCTCACAATCAAAGGGAATTTCTATCTTTTCTATTTATTTCATCTTTATATCTGTCTCCCAAAATTTCATTCATATAAATTCTTTTTTATTCTCTAAAATCCCATTTAAAAATTTTTTCATATAGCCAGGGAATTCAAGAATGGATTGAAGTGCTATTTTTCATCATTAATCAAATAACTTAAATCACTAACCAAATAACAAAGGAGCATTTGTTATGAGAAAAACAGTCTGGTTGGCTTTTGCTGCTATCACACTGTTTTTTGTGTCTTCGGCGCTCGGCCAAACAGAAGCGTCGGCCACTAAAGTAAACGATGAAGATGTGGCTGTCTCTTCTCAAAAGGCTCAAAAAACAGCAAAGATGCGCAAAGTCGTACGGGTCAGCGAACTAAAGTTGCTGAATGTAAAAAAAGGCAACGCGGTTCGTTATGACGAGAAAGGTGGTATTGTGCGACCGAATGCGAGTAAAGGTTTTAAGCAGAAAAATCTTTCGCAAGAACAGCGATTGATTTTACAGCGCTATAAAAACCAGGGCACTGCTACTCAAGAAGGCGCCGTAAAAGTCTCGCAACGGAGAACCACAAGAGACGCAACCACCAAGTCTAAGCAAACTAAAAAGAGTCAGGCAAAGAGGAAGAATGCGGGTAATGAAGGAGATCGTTAACTCGGAGGTGAGGTGAACTAATTATAGTTAACTAAATGAAAACAAAGACTTGGTGGAGGTAAGTATGAAATATTGGTGTCAATTTATTTTGGCGATATTCCTGGTCATGTTAATGACCGGTTTCGGAATGTCCCAAATAACGACCTACCCTTATGTAGTAGATTTTGAAAATGGTGGAAATATACCACCCGGTTGGATTAACGATCCCAATGATTCCGGGAAAGATTGGGATTTTGATACCGATGCCGGACATGGTGCTGGTTTTGACCATACCACCGGCAGCGGTTATCTGGCTTATGTGGATGATTCCTTTCCCCACGAAACTGATCCGACCAATCTGTTATCCGATACGTTGGATTTAACCGGACTAACCAGTCCCACCTTAAGTTTCTGGTATTGGAGTTTTAACGACCGTTCTACACCGTCAGAATTTGCTTATTTGCATATTGATGTGTGGGATGGTTCTACCTGGCACATGGATGTTACCGATTCCATCGGACAGGAAGCTCCGGAGTGGCGTAAAAGAACTGTCGATCTTACACCTTATCAATCTGCTCAAACAGTGGTGCGTTTCAGGGTACTGGAAACGTCCTCATTTTACCATGATATCGGGATTGATGATGTAAGAGTTGGTGAACCGCAAACCGATTTAACGGTATCCCAATTCATAAATTTCCCCAGTTCTGCGGTTGCAAATAGCACAGTCAATTTTGATATCGAAGTCAGCAATGTAGGTGCTACCACAATTACCAGTGATTCACTGGATCTATATTTAAATGGTAGTTTGGTATCTTCCTTCGAATATTCAACTTTATCAATTGGCGAAAAAGATACTATTGCCGCATCTGTTACCGCATCGGCTTCCGGTCGAGATTCTGTGGTGGCTGCAGTACGGTTGGTGAGTGGCGATAATAATCCGGCTAATGATACCCTAGGTGCAGCTTATACCGTATTGAGCACATTACCTGTTCCTTTCACAGAAATGTGGGATACGACTACCTTCGATCCTCAAAAATGGCCGGATATTACAGGCTCACCGGAAATTATCGATAGTACCGGTGTCTCTACGGGTACTTTTCCCTATCCGGTACCTTCCGAGCCATATTTTCTGAGTGTCAACGGCGATCCGGTTGAAGTGACTTCCGGCTTCTTTGATTTGAGCGGAGTGACTGATTATGTGATCGCATTGTCAGAATCCGAACATGATCTGGAACCCCCGGAAAGTGTCGCCCTGGAATATTATAGTAGCGGTGGTACCTGGGAAATGCTGCACTTGTTTGAAGGAACCAATAATGGGTTTGGTACATTCGAACCGTTCGAACAAATGGCCTTTCTCTTGCCTTCCGATGCCTATCACGGTTCTTTCCGATTTCGTTTCCGAGGTGTGGATGGATTGGAATCTACCGATGAATGGTTTTTTGATAATATTCATCTATTCTCAGCGGATTCTTTAGCCAGTGATATTGCTGCGCTTCAGCTCAATCAACCTCAATTAACTCAGCTTGCTCAATCTCAAACTGGTACTACTTCCGGTGTGGTCTCAGAAGGATGGTATCGAAATTTCGGTCCCACCAATACCGGTGATGTCAATGTGGAAATCACCGACGACGTTGGAACTTCGGTATTTTCTGATGCAATTACCGGGGTGACAATCGATCCGTTAAGTGACACCACGTTTACATTTTCTGCATGGGATGCCTCAGGCGCTGCGGCCGGAAATTATAATATTATGACCTATACATCGAATTTTAACGATGGAAATTCGGCGAATGACTCCGCATTTGCTTCCCTGGAACTTAACAAAACCATGGCTTATGACGATGGCAATCATACCAATAATGTCGCCATTATCTCCAGTGGCAGAAGCATTTTAGGAACTCGGTTCACGCTAACCGATGATGATACGCTTACCAGTGTCTCCATGCAAATCACTTCATCAACCATAGCGTCGGATTCCTTTTCCATCGATATTTATGAGGCAGCCGGGGATACACCGACTGTGGCACTTGCCAGAATCTTCCGTGGCACTTACCAAGATGTAAGTCCGTTACCAGCGCTGGTGCAATTTGCAATAGCTGGCACCGGATTACCTCTGACAGCCGGTGACTACTATGCCATTATCGATTCTGATTCTTCCGGAAATTCAAACTTTCCATTGGGGGTTTCCAGTAGTGGCCTTGGTGCAGAATATATTCCACGTCGGTTTGGCGGGGCGTCACCCGGGTTCAATAATGGGGCCTGGAACTTCTTTGAGGATGTCCCCAATCCGGTTTTTGCTACCTTTACCCCGATCATCAGAATTGGCTTGCAAGAATCAGTAATTCACGACTATGCGGTCACGGAAGTGTTCGCTGAGCCCTGTCTCCTTTATAATTCCACAAATACTGTATATGCAAGAGTAACAAACAGAGGCAGTGAACCGGAAAGTAATGTGACGGTCGAATTGTGGGAAAACGGTGTCTTTGTCTCCGACGCATTGGTTTCTCTGAATGCCGGTGAGACTGATAGCGTCGCTTTTGCTTATACGCCTTCCGATACCGGTGTTGTTGAGTTGAAAGTCGTTTCCATGTTAAGTACGGATAATTATACCATTAATGATACTTCTACCACATATACAAGAGTCACCGATACCGACGCACTTGTATTCCAGGATGACTTTACCGATACCACGTTCACCTTCTCCAATTGGGTCATTACCAATGATGGCGGAACCGATGTGTGGATGGTCTTCGAAGAACCGTACCCCAACAGCTATACACTCCCGATGACATCGTCTGGAAATGTGCTTTCTGCTGATGCTGATGAAGCTGGAAGCGGAAGCTCCACCTTAACCACTGCAATCATTTCTCTGGATCTCAGCGCTTATGATTCGGTGAGATTAGATTTTGATTCTGATTGGAACGCTGGTGGCAGCGATGATACTGCACGAGTAAAGATTAGTCCGGATGGCGGTACTACCTGGATTACGGTTTTGGAATATGACGGAACCGACCAAAGAAATGAACATTTATCTCTGGATCTCTCCGGAGACCTCGCCAACGCTGCAAATGCCATGATTGCTTTTCAATCCATTCAACCCGGATGGGATTGGTGGTGGACCATCGATAACGTCTGTGTAACCGGTGCCACAGTCACTCCCACGGCAGCCCTACCTTTCTGGGAAGGCTTTAATGATACCACGCTACAAATTCCGCAAGGTTGGATACAGATCGATGCCGATGGCGGCGATGAGATTCCGGGCGCTGATTGGCACCTGCGAGGAGATACTGTAAGCAATGTATTTCCATTTGAAGGCGCCGGTTATGCCGCCAATAACTTCCAGGCTGCCAATTCCAATGGCGTGATTGATGAATGGCTGATTTCTCCTCAATTCCAGAGCTATCAAGACGGAATGGAACTGTCCTTTTATCTCAATCACGTTGATGACATCTGGGATGACTCGGTGATGGTGCTGGTGTCCACTGGAAGCAGCGATCCCAATGACTTTACCCAGATCGACTACATCAATTGTCCGATTACCTGGACGGAATTTAGTTATAATCTGTCAAATCACGGCGTCTCCCCGGGCGATAATTTCTACATTGCCTTCCGATATTTGCATTTTGATGGCGGCTCCTTCGGTAACAATAGTAATTTTTTCGGCTTAGAAGACATGCATATTGATTTTCCGCCTGCACCTCCTGCCTCAAAATTGCTACTCTCCGAGATCGTGGTTACGCCGACCGAAGGTGAATTCGTAGAAATTTATAATCCCAATCCGGACAGCGTGGATTTGACCAATTACTACATCACCGATGCCACCTTTGCCAGCGGAAATACTTACTACTATCAAATCGTCCAAGGCGGCGGTGGCGGTGGCGGCTTCGCCGACTGGCATGCCCGTTTTCCGGCCGGCGCAATGATCGGACCGGATGAGTATCAAACTATCGCGTTAGCCGGTGATTCGCTATTTTTCGATCTCTATAACGAATTACCTACCTACGAACTATTTGAAGACAGCACCAACTTTGCCAATGACGTTCCTGATATGTTAGAAGCTACCCCGGGTAGCATCAACAATCAGGGCGGCTTAACTAACGGCGATGAAATGGTGGTCCTTTATTACTGGGATGGAATGAGCGATTTGGTGGGCGATGTGGATTACCTGATTTATGATGATGCCGGCGCCGTCCCCAATGAAGCCGTTGACAAAACCGGTGTTTCGATTGACGGCCCCGATCCGGATACACTGTCCTCCACCTATCTGGACGATACACCGATTGCCAATCAAGTTCCGGCGGTCAGTCCTGAATTCGGTTTGTCTACCCATCGGATGGATTATACCGAAGGTAACCAGGTGATGAGCGGTGGTAATGGTGTTACCGGTGCGGATGAGACCAGTGAAGACCTGGATAACACCTGGACCGATAATAGCTATCCTTCTCCCAATGCGCCGCGTAGAGACACGACTGCCGTATTCAATCCGCCTCGCAATCTCGCTGCTCTGGCCGGAGATGGTTTTGTGGATCTCTGGTGGGAAGCACCGTTGGCGGGCGGCGGCACCGAGCTCGCCTACGATGACGGCACCTCAGAAGGCAATATTAGTATCGGAACCGGTAGTGGTGCTGACGGTGATATTGCGGTGCGCTTTACTCCCAATGTGTATCCATCGACCATATTAGGCATCCGGGTCTGGTTTGCTTCAACCACCGCTGCGGAAGCCATGAACAACATCGATTATACCATTTGGGATGGCGATGGCGTCAATGGTCCGAATAACTCATTATCAACCGGGCCTCATGCCATCAATCGCGGTGGATTTGAACCAATCGATGTCTCTTCAGCAGGCATTCAGATCACTCAGGATGATTTCTTCATTTCGTTCTACGAACCGAGTGACAGCACCATGAATATGGCCTGGGACACCGATTCTCCCTCAGCGGATCGTGCCTGGGTGAATGCACCCAATCTGGGATTGCCCTGGCAGCCCTTCAGTGGTCTTGGCGCTCAATTCGATAACAATGTGATGATTCGTGCTATTGTTCTGGAAGGCAGCGGTCCCAATGCCAGAGTGGTAGAATTGCAGCCCGCTAACGCCAGTCATGAAGCTATTCTGAGAAGCAAACGTGCATTGAAGAAGGATAACTCAATCAGCGCGCCAAGGGGCGCTATGACCCTGGCCAATAAGTCTTCTCAAAGTGGTGTAAAAGCCCTGAGTGGTAATTCCGCTTCGGCATCTGCTAAAACCGGGACTGGCAAAGAGATTACCCAGTTCTCCATCGAGACATCCGATTCGGAAAGACCGCAGCCGATCAATGGCATGGGTGATTTTACTCAGGGATTGTTGGGCTACAACATCTGGCGTTCGACTGATGGAACTAACTTCAACAATATTGCCAATGTTGATTCGATCACGCTCCAATATACGGATGGCACGGTAACCAATGGAACCACCTACTACTACTACGTTACGGCTGTTTACGATCAAGGTGAAAGCGGACCCTCCGATACGGTAATGGCTACTCCTACCTCAGTCAGTGAAGATATTGCTAACCATGAGACTCCGGAATATCTTGGTGCGGTGACCAACAAAGGAAATATTGGAACCTTAAATGATGACCTGAATCAGTCTCGTGATCCTGGTTTCCAATGGCCGATTGGTACCAACCAGTTGTTTGAAGGTGCCATCATGGTCGGAATTCCGCCCAATCACGTCAGCGATGCGGCGCGAGTGATCCAGGGTACCGCTCAGAGTACTATGGACGGCGACTTCCAGTGGTTGACCAATGTCGATACGATTGCCCATAATGCCGATTCAACTGTCTTAAGGGCCACTTATGATGACAGCCGTGCCGATCAACCGCCGTTAGCCGATCCGCCGGCGCCCAATACGCCGCTTCCGGTGCGGATCACGCAAACCACTTACTCCTATACCGGTGCAGGCAATAGCGGTTATCTGCTCTACAAACTGGAAGTCACCAATACCGGTAGTAGTGCCCTCAACGAAGTCTTGATCGGTATGTATCATGATTGGGATATCAATACATTTTCAACCAATACCGGTCAGATATTTGAAGAACTGCATCAGATTCCGGGCGTAAACAATGGCAATCCGTTTGCCGTGGAATTTGCTGCCCTGTGGGATGACGGCAGCCCCAATCCTTACCTTGGCATCGTGCCGGTTAGCCAAAATGGATTCCAGGCCGCACGTGTGGCAGATAATGCTGAGGAAATTTTCCCGGGCGGCTCCAATCCGTTTACGGAAACCAACAAGTATGACTACATGCGCAATTATCGCGGAAACGATCCGTTTGGCGATCCCTTCGGTCCGGCTGACAAGAGTCTGATTGCTGGTCTCGGCGGACCCAACGTAACCGGATTTGACTTACAGCCGGGTGAAACCGTTGTAGTAGGTATGGCCATTGTTGGTGGTGCTGACTCTGCTGCCTTTGTAGCAAACGGTAAAGCTGCAATGGATAAATGGAGCGAGCTCGGCTATCCAATCGATATTATACCGCCTGTTGGGATTGCCGGTCCGGAAGATCTTATTCCACGAGAATTCGCTCTGGATCAGAATTATCCGAATCCGTTTAACCCGACGACGACGATTAAGTATGCGCTGAAGGAGAATGCGAACGTGAAACTGCGAATTTACAATGTCCTTGGTCAGGTGGTGAAGACATTAGTAAATGCACAACAGACTGCCGGATTTAAGACAGTACAATGGGATGGTACCAATGAATACGGTGTGAAAGTCTCCAGTGGAATCTATATCTACAGAATCGAAGCAAATGACTTCGTGCGCTCGCGGAAGATGATACTGCTGAAGTAAATGCGAAGCTGAAAAAGTACTAGCGGATTAGTTTACCTCAGAGTGCCGGTTTCTTTACGAAGCCGGCACTTTGTTTTTTTAGCGCCTTTTCGTAAATATCATCTCTAACAACACTAAATTTTCCCATTTTTTTCTACCCTGCCTGCAAGACAAAAATCCACAATATCTTTTTGTAAGAAAAATGTTAAGTTTTTGTGATTTGACATTTAAGAAATTTTTTAACATAATTAAATCACTTTTTTTCATAAAGTGAAGATAAACTGTACTTCATGGCAGTTAAAATGTTACAACTACCTCTTATATATTTAATTACAGTACATGATTTAAGCGAGTATAAATGAATTATTAGCACTCAATTTTATGGTGTATGAATTTATAAATTAATTCCTGTGTGCCATTATTCTTACCATTTAAGGAGGTGATGCCTGTCTCATATCGTATTATTTTCCTAATTCTTTAAGTTCACTGTATTATTAACTTAACTCAATTAGGGGGTGTTTATGAATAAACGCGTACTCGTAGGATTCGTGGCCATATTCCTCAGCGTTTTAATTGCTATTTTCGCTTTGGCCAGGGATGAGAATATTGACAGGGATAGTCTGAAAAAGATGAAGTCTCAAAAGATTCAGTTAAGCAAGTTGCCTTCGCAAAGAGCTCAACAGGAATTGGAGCAGGAAGCCAGTAGCGCAGCTTTAAGAAAGCTGGAATCGACGACCGTTCAGGAAACCGATACCATTTTTCGGGATGAATTTGAAGGCATGCACGATACCTGGCAGGCAACTGCTTCATGGGGCAACCGACCTGCTCCGGGTGGCGGTTTACTCGATGAAGACAGCAGTGATTGGGAAATCGTCACTGATAATTTTCTCAGTCCGACTACCAGCTGGCATGAGACCGGCGAGACTTTTTTACAAACAGACATGGTACTATCTCCGGTAATTAACGTGCCCACCGAAGTCACCGTTGGCGGCATTACCAGTCCATTGAAAGCGACCAACCTATCCGTTTATCTGGATTGGGATAATGTCGGCGCCAATTCTCAATTCCGAGTATATGCCGGACTTGCGGATACGCTCTGGGATGTGGATGGGACTGACCCCGGCGTCGGCGATAGCTCCTGGGTGCTGCAAGTACCGACCTCCGGCCCTTATGTTGAATTTATTCGACAGTTCTTAACGACTCCGGTAATCGATTTAACCGGGGCAACCGCACCGGTAAACTTGAGCTTCCTGTTCAAATCCGTTTCGGAACCTGAATTCGATTACAATAAAGTTGATATATCTACCGATAATTTCGTCAGTTATCACACTGTATTTTCTCATTCAGGTGGTCTCACTACTGGCGGCGTGAATACCTGGACTGATACGACAATTGATTTAAGCGCCTATGTCGGTGAAACGGTTCAACTACGCTTTAGTCAAAATGGAGACTTTGGGTTTGTGGAGCCGGATAATATTTTTGCCCTGGATAGTATCGATGTGAGTGATGCCGGTGGCAGTATCTTTTTCGATGATGGTGGTGATACGCCTTCAAGTATGGTGCCCTCCGGCTTTGTTCCGGGCAATGAACTTCTGGCAACCCTGGGTCCCGGACCACAGCCGACGCCCAACTGGTTATCCGTCTCTAACATGGATGTATTGTTCGGTAGTGATGACAATGTGGAGCCCGGCGATGACATACGGATCGGAGTCGTATTTGTCTCTGACAGTACTCCTCCGGGCCGTGGCCTCTACATCGATGATGTCACTCTAGAAGGTATTGGTAAATTCACTCATGATGTGGCAGCGCTTACCGTTGAACCGCCATTTGTCGCTCAGGTTGGTCAGCCCCAAAACTTTGAACTCAATATCTCCAACGAGGGGCTAAGTCCTGAAGTCGGTTTCACCTGGCGCGGCCGAATTTATGATGCCGCCGGGAATTTCATCACCCAGGTTATTGGCTCTGTCTCTGACACCATCGCTGTTAATGATACCGCAACTGTAACGTCAACTACAGCCTGGACGCCCCAGGAATCCGGTATATACCAAATTCAGGCGATAACCTCCCTCAATACTGACCAGGACCGTTCCAATGACACCACCATGACCATTAATACCGGTGGCGGCTTCTATTCGCAGTTCTATGTGGCTGAAGAAGAATTGGTCTTCTCCAGACGGGTAGATGATGCCCCGGCCGATCCGACTGCTGGCACCCTCGAATCTCTGGGATTCCGGGTGAGATCAAATACACCTCCGGGAGTGGTAACCTGGCATACCGGTAGTGATCCCAGAACAGGTCTGCCCGGCGCACTGATTGTGTACGATTCCCTGGCACGGCCACAAGATGAAGAGCTCATCATTCCCAATTTGGACTTCAGTTATATGACCTCAGATGTCGTCTTAAACTTTTATGGGCAATCGGTGGCTGGATTTACCTACACCAGAATTTCGGTGAGTGTCAGTAATGATGGTGGTCATACATGGCACGATGTATGGGAGCGCCGTCGCGGTATTGATCCGCAAACCGGTACCAATTATGGCGGACCGGCCTTTCTGCGCTTTTTAATGAATCCCGCTCATGTGGACATCACCAATTACGCTGCCGGAGAATCCAATGTCTGGGTGCGCTTCCGTTACCAGGGATATTTTGATGAATCCTGGGTTGTCTGGAATATCGCTCTATCCGGTAAAGGACTCAGAGCCGCTAATTTGTCAGGGGTGACAGATATTCCAAATGATAACGGTAAGCAAGTTAGACTGACCTGGGATGCTTCCGCAAATGATGGTCAGTTAAACGGTGTGCCCATTACCGAATATGGCGTCTGGCGTATGGTGCCGGCAAGCGGAACAACAATGCCGGTTAGTAATAAGGTGGTGGAAGTAGAGAACCGAAAAGAAATGATTCGTCTTGCCAATGTTTCCAAGATAGAACCCGGAACGCGCGTGTATAGTAGCGCCACTCCGGAATCTTGGGATTTTATTGGCACCGTAACCGCCCATTCTGATTCCATATATAATTATGTTGCCCCAACTCTGGAAGATTCGGTACAAACCTGTTTCATGATTTCGGCGCATACCGCTAATCCTCAGGTCTTTGCCAATTCCAACACCCAATGTGGTATGTCTATTGACAATCTGGCTCCCAATGTACCGGGTAATTTTGCTTCTATGGTAAATGATATTGGCGGGGGCAATTTTACGGTTGAGCTGTCCTGGGATCGCAATAAAGACGAAGACTTTCGCTACTACTCTCTTTATAAAGACGGTCAACTTCTTGAACAATTAACTGACACGGCTTTTGTGGATTCCAACGTTGCCCAAAATCAGACCGTTGAGTATGACCTTACCGCAACGGATTTTGCCGGCAATGAAAGTGATCCTGCTGAACTCACCGTGGTTGTTACCGGTATCGGTGATGATCCCAATGCCATTCCGACTGAATTTGCTCTCGATCAAAACTTCCCCAATCCTTTCAATCCTACCACGACTTTGCAGTATGCATTGAAAGAAAATGCTCGAGTGAAGCTGCAAATTTACAACGTGCTCGGTCAATTGGTGAAAACCTTGATTGACGAAAATCAAACCGCCGGATATAAAGAAGTGGTTTGGGACGGAACCAACAATCAAGGATTGAAAGTTCCCAGCGGAATCTATATCTATCGGATCAAAGCCAATGACTTTGTGGAGTCACGGAAGATGATCTTGATGAAATAAGCAACTTGGTGACCAGTGCGGATTAGTTCACCTCAAAGTGCCGGTTTCTTTACGAAGCCGGCACTTTGTTTTTTNNGCCGGTATGGCGGTAATCGAAAAACTGTTGTCACACGGGGAAAATGTTCGTGCGGTCAACCGCAGTGGCAAAGCAGAGCTGCCAGGAGATGTTGAAGCGGTGAGCGGTAATGCGACCAATGTTGATGACACCCGTAAAATTTGCCAGGACGCCTCTGTCGTTTACAATTGTACCAACGCGCCCTATCACAAATGGCCGGAGACGCTGCCGCCGATTCAAGACGGGATTATAGAAGGCGCCGCCTTTGCCGGAGCAAAACTGGTGGTCCTGGAAAATGTGTATATGTATGGCCCGACGCATGGTCAACCGATGACGGAAGATTTACCCCATGCGGCAACAACCCAAAAAGGACGCACCCGGGCCAGAATGTCAGAAACTTTAATGGAAGCTCATCGCAAAGGCAAGGTGAAAGTTGTCATCGGTCGGGCATCGGATTTCTTTGGAGCAAGAGTTCGATTAGCGATGATAGGCGAAAGGATTTTTAGCCCGGCTCTTACCGGGAAAAAAGCCCAGGTGTTAGGCAACCCGGATTTACTACACACCCAAACTTACATGAAAGATATTGGAAAGTCATTGGTGGTTCTCAGCGAGAATGACGATGCCTTCGGGCAGGTCTGGCACCTACCCAATCCTGAAACGGTCACCACTCGAGAGTTTATTGAAAAAGTTTTCCGGGAAACCGGTCATAAAGTGCGGATTCAGGCTGC
>JABAHQ010003752.1_pt4 | contig 27251 bp, 24 predicted proteins | sample 7062091 | NCBI WGS metagenome assembly JABAHQ01 (sample SAMN14534359, study PRJNA622989) | marine sediment metagenome | biome: marine biome [ENVO:00000428]; feature: marine pelagic biome [ENVO:01000023]; material: deep marine sediment [ENVO:00002113] | place: India: Gulf of Kutch | collected...
TAAATTTTAGGTAATAAAGGACTCCAAAATGTATTTTGGAGTCCTAAAATCTGGGACACACCCTAACTTTTGAATTCACTTGACAAGACCTTTCATCTATGCTATAATCGCGGCCAATTGAGAAGTTTGGCACAAATCTCAGCCTGAAAGTGGCCGTGACGCCCTCAGAATGAATCGTCTTAGATTCAATTTTGAGGGCGTATTTGCTTTTCAAAGCCAAAAATAGATGCTGATTGAGGAGGTTGCTTATTATCTAAACGACCATTGTGGTAAATAATGGGCCCTAAAAATCAATCCACCTATCTATCTATGGAGGAGCCGCGAAGCCCTCAGCCCCGAATTCAATCCAATTCGGATCTGAGGGCTTCGCAGCTTTTAAAACGAAGTTAATTCTATCTACATAAGGAGAACACCATGAAACGTCTTTTATTGCGTCGCGCTATACCTATCAGTGCTTTATTAACCCTCATTGTGGTCGGTGTTGCCCACGCCCAAGATGGTCCCGAAACGGACACGATCATCAGCCAAATTGATACCATCTGGTTATTGTTAGCTACCTTCCTGGTCTTCTTTATGCAAGCGGGGTTTGCCATGGTTGAAAGTGGCTTCAGCCGGTCTAAGAATGCGGCTAACTTATTGATGAAGAATCTGATGGACTTCTCAGCTGGTTCATTACTCTTCTTTGCCATCGGTTTCGGCCTTATGTACGGCACCTCAGTGGCCGGCATAATCGGTACTGACAATTTCTTCCTAAGCAAGTTCGGCTACGGTCCGGAAAATGGCTACGACTGGGCCGGCTTTCTCTTCCAGTTAGTCTTCGCCGGAACTGCCGCCACCATCGTTTCGGGGGCTGTGGCTGAACGCCTGAAATTTAATGCTTATCTGATTTACAGCGTTATCTTAATTGGCCTGATTTATCCTATTTCCGGGCATTGGCTCTGGGGAGGTGGCTGGCTGGCCAAGTTAGGCTTTATTGACTTCGCCGGATCGACCATCGTCCACAGTGTGGGCGGGTTTGCCGGTTTAGCTGCAGCGATGATTCTTGGTCCCCGTGTCGGCAAATTTAACAACGATGACAGCAGCAACGTTATCCCCGGTCATAGTCTGACCCTGGCCGCGTTGGGAGTTTTCATCCTCTGGTTTGGCTGGTTTGGCTTTAACCCCGGTAGTACTTTAGCCGGTATGAACCCCGGCATTGGCTATATTGCCGTCACTACCAACCTAGCAGCAGCGGCTGGCGCTGTCTCGGCCCTAATCGTCAACTGGTTCCGCACCGGCCGGCCTTCAACCGAAATGGCCCTGAACGGCGCCTTGGGCGGCCTGGTTGCAATCACTGCCGGTACTGCCAGCGTTACGCCAATAGGCGCAGTAATCATTGGCCTGATCGCAGGTCTGGTCTTGGTCTACGGCATTGCCTTCATTGAGAACATCTTGAAAGTAGATGACCCCGTTGGTGCGGTTGCCGTCCATGGATTGAACGGCGTCTGGGGCACCCTGGCGGTCGGTCTCTTCGCCGCGCCGCAAGCCGGTGGCTTGACCGATATGGGTGATGTAGCTGGTCTCTTCTACGGTGGTGGATTTACCCAACTTGGTATTCAATTTGTCGGTTCACTGGCCGTCGGTCTCTGGGCTTTCATCACCATGTGGGTCTTATTCAGCATCCTAAAAGCCACCATCGGCATCCGCGTCTCCAAAAAAGAGGAACTGGAAGGCCTGGACATCTCCGAACATGGCACCATCAGCTACCCCGAATTTGGTGCCCCCCTCATGGGTGAACCTGGGGAGCGGACAATGATGCCTGGTAGCTCAACGGCAACCCAGATTTGATCGCCTGCCATTAGTAACTCACACTTGATGCATTTAGAGAAACACCATCCCGAAAGCAGCGTGCTGAACGCATCACTTTCGGGATGGTCATCGTTAATCGCTTTATTTCCTATTGAGGAGTTCCTATGAAAATTGTCCTTGAACCCAACACCGGCAGTGATAATGAGAAGATACCTTATTTTGCCCGTGTAGAAATAGCTACCTTGACAATTGACTCCGGTTCAATTTTTCAAGTGCCCATTCATTTGAAACAGTTGGCTGAGGGGAAAATATACGACGTCGAAATTTGTGGCTTTCGCCTAGAGACCGACACCCTGGATGACATTCCCGAGGTGGTTGAAAAGTTGTTATCCGGATTGGTCAACATGACTCGTCTACCCAGTTATGTCTTCATTGCCCGACGCTCCCGTGGCATCTATCCAGTCTACACGGTTGGCAATGAGGTTTTTGCCACCACACCTGGCGGTCCAGTCTTTCGGCATGTTGAATTGGCCAAAGTACGGGAGTACCTGAACGATTATCTGCACGAAATGGGGATTTTAGGCAGGCCGGATATGAGCGACAAACTCCATGTGCGGGGTGTCAATACCAAAACTCTGGGAGTAATTCGGCCAATTTTTTACCTCAAGAAACGTGTACCGGGCGAAACCGAGTTTTGGGCCCCTGTCTTCCTCTCAGATGACGGCAGAAGCATTTACACTTTTGCCGCCAACGCGAAGCGTACGGTGCCTGTCGAAGAGGGGAAAGAGATCTTCAGCCTGCACAGAATTGTCGCCGAAGTACTCATTACCGATAATCGTCTGCACAATGTCTACGATTTACGCCCGGAGCGCTTATTTCCTGAGCAGTGGGAGCATCTGAAAAACATTTTAACCCCCCTGGATAAGTACATCACGATCAGCGATATCCAAATTCCTCTCTATCGTAATGGGGGAGCCTTTATTGGCCTGGAATCTCGACTTGAGGAGAATCGCTATAGTTTATTCCTGGGAGAAGATATTGAAGACGTCCGCGGTCGAGTGGTGCGCAGCTTCACCCGACGAGGTGTATTTGACAACCTGATAACTGTTCAAGCGGCGGCCTAGGCACAATACTTTTCAAATAACGTAGTTTAGCCCCTTGTGGGCGGGCACAAGGCCCTATGCTACAGTCTTATTTGAATGGTATTGCGCCTCGGCACGTAATCGTTGCTTTATGGAAAAAGGGCAGTGATAGTCTCATATCGGTCAACTATCGCTGCCCCAAGTCTTTACAGGTCTTTGCATGTGCCGCTATCGCTAGGCCGTCCTTTTTCTAATCCCATCCAAAACCAGTTGTCGTAACCCCCGACTGATACGATCTAACTCAAAACCTAAGACTTCTCGCTGATAAACAAACAAATTCGCATTCAGCGGCGCTAAAATCGCATCAGCCAGGTAGGGAATATCCAGCGCATCTGTTTCACCATTCATTTGGGCCATCTCCAGTAAGGCACTGACGCTGGTATGAAACCAACTGTGAGGCGAATCAGTACCTCCTTCAGCGCCTTGTAAGACCCCCTGTCGTTGGGCCTCACACATCAGGGGAGCATGGGAATCCATAAAACGGATAAGCCGATCCAAAAAATAACTTAACTGGTTTAAGGCTGGTTGTCGATGCGCCTCTTTGAAATAGCACAACATAGCATTTTGAAATGCTTGTAACTCTTCATCCATCAGAGCCAGACAAAGTTCTCCCTTATTTGAAAAGCGCCGGTAGAGGGTTCCTTTGCCAACGCCAGCCGCTTCAGCAATGGCCGACATACAAACCTGGCTCACCCCGTGTTCAGCAAATAGCTGCCGGGCGGTAGCTAAAATCAATTGTCGATTTGCCAGCGCATCAGCTCGTTCAGTTCGCTTGGAGATTGCGTCCCCCTCGCCATTCTGTATCAGAATGATTTCTTTGTCACCAATCTTCATGGCCAGCCCTTCGATGGCGTTTGACAAACGGACTATGGTCCACTATAATGGCACACATAATTCAAAATGGACTATAGTCCGCTTAATTGTAAATGAAACAGTTCATTTCGTCAACCTGATCAGATGCCGCTCTAGTGAGCGATACCTGGCGAGATTACTATCGGTCGGACTAAAAGAACCTTTAGGAGATAAACTATGGCAAACGTTATTATCATTGGTGATGGCCCAGCGGGGCTGAGCGCCGCTTTATTTTTGGCCAAAAAAGAGTTAGATGTCACTGTCTTTGGCAAAGACGAAACCCCTATGCATTATGCAATGCTTTACAACTATCTGGGCATCCCAGAGATAACGGGAAGTGATTTCCAGAAGGTAGCTCGTGAGCAAGTCACAGGCTTCGGGGCAAAGCTAAACGATGTGGCCGTTACCAATCTAGAAAAAACAGCGTCAGGTTTTGCTGCCACTACAGAAGACGGCGGGCGCTACGAGAGCAAATATGTGATTATCGCCGAAGGCAAGGGACTAAAGTTGGCCGATAGCTTGGGCTTAGCAAAAACAAAAACCGGGGTAGAGGTTGACCACGATGGTCGCACTGCCATTGATGGTTTGTATGTTGTTGGCCGAAGCGCCAGGATACAGCGGAGTCAGGCTATCATCTCTGCCGGTCTGGGGGCAATTGCCGCGCTCGACATCTTAGCCAAAGAGGCGGGCAAAGATGTTGTTGATTACGACACCGTCGATTAAGAACTGAACTACCCATTTCTTGAAAGAAACCACCTACAAGTTGTACAAATTTTCCGAAACACCAAGGGGCGTTGACTTCAACGTCCCTCTAATTTTGTTTAATTGACTCTCGACCCAATGTAGTTATAATCCAGGTGTCAGACTTGAACGGCCTGGAAAAGCAAATCAACGTAGTGTAGACCACTACATGCCAGGATCTAAGCGAGTAGATATCAACTGGGAATATTGTTATACCATGAAGCGTGCTGTCAGTGTTAGCCTGGGTAGCTCCATCCGAAACAAAAAAGTTGAGCTCAACCTGGCTGGTGAGCCCCTCCTGATCGAACGAATCGGCACCGATGGGGATGAGAAAAAAGCCGCCACTCTTTTAGCTGAATTAGATGGTCAGGTTGAGGCTCTGGGGATAGGGGGGGTTGAATTGTATCTCAGGCTTGGCGAGAGAGAATATCCGCTCCGTTCCGGCATCAATTTAGCTAAAGGAGTTAGAAAAACGCCGGTCGTTGATGGGCGGGGGATTAAACACACACTGGAACGTCAGGTGATGCAACGTATCGAACCCCTTCTAGATGAACCATTGCGCCCCCAAAAAGCAATGATGCCTCTGGGTGTGGACCGCTTTGGGCTGGCCCAGTCACTCGACGAGGCCAGGTATGAGACCGTGTTTTGCGATTTGATGTTTGGCATCGGTGCGCCGATCCCTGTCTACGGCCTTAAGAATTTAACGCGTCTGGGTCGCATTCTAATTCCTATTTTAGCCCAACTACCTATTAGTATGCTTTATCCCACCGGCCAAAGCCAAGACACCATTGTCCCCAAATACCAAAAATGGTTTAAGTTTGGTTCGGTAATTGCGGGTGATTTTTTGTACATCCGTCGTCACTTGCCCGAAGACCTGACCGGCCAGATGATTGTAACCAACACCACCACCCCTGCCGATATCGACCTGTTGCGGCAGCGGGGCTTAAAATATCTGGTCACCACCACCCCTATCTTCGAAGGACGCTCATTTGGCACCAACATGCTGGAAGCTGCTCTGACCGCTTATGCTGGCAAAGGCCGCGTTCTGACCACTGCCGAGATTGATGGCTTACTGGATCAGCTCAATCTTGGCCCGACATTACAAAAGCTTGATGACTTATAAGATAACCTGGTAATATAGTGAGGAAGACATAGTAAATTATTTTCTCAGACCGTCACCTGATTACTGTTTCATCATGTCATTTTAACGAGAGTTAGAATTATGACAACAACTTCTTTCATCACCGATTTGGACCGCTATCTCTATGCCCAGGGAACCCACGAACGCATTTACGAAAAATTGGGCGCTCATTTAATCGAAGTTGATGGCGTCAAGGGGGTACATTTTGCCGTTTGGGCCCCGAACGCAAAAGGCGTTTATGTGATTGGCGATTTCAACCATTGGACCAATTATGAACATCCGCTAGAGCCTCTGGAAAGTAGTGGCATCTGGACTCGCTTTGAGCCTGGTTTAGGGCCAGGAGCCCTCTATAAATATCGCATCATCAGCCAAAACGATCAGGCGTTCGAAAAAGCGGATCCCGTCGGTTTTGCGGCTGAAATACGGCCCCAGACCGCCTCGGTGGTGGCCGATATTGATTGCTACACCTGGGGGGATGAAAGCTGGATGCAGAATCGCCGCCAGGCACAAGCTTTTGATGCTCCCATCGCCATCTACGAGGTTCACCTTGGCTCCTGGCAACGGGGTGAGTGGAATCGCTATCTGACTTATACTGAGTTGGCCGAGCGACTCATTCCCTATGTCAAGGAGATGGGCTACACTCACATCGAACTTCTACCTATCGCTGAACATCCCTTCGATGGTTCCTGGGGCTATCAGACGGTAGGTTACTACGCGCCCACCAGTCGCTTTGGGGGCCCGCAAGACTTTCAGGCGTTTGTGGATGTCTGTCATCAAGCTGGTATCGGCGTTATCCTTGATTGGGTTCCAGCCCACTTTCCCAAGGATGCTCATGGTCTGGGTTTCTTCGATGGCACTCACCTCTACGAACACGCTGACCCCCGTCTGGGTGAACACAGAGACTGGGGAACCTTCGTCTTCAACTACGGACGTCACGAGGTTCGCTCCTTTCTTCTTTCCAACGCGCTGTTCTGGCTCGATAAATATCACCTCGACGGCTTGCGCGTTGATGCAGTGGCCTCGATGGTTTATCTGGACTACTCACGTAAGCCAGGTCAATGGGTGCCTAATGTCCATGGGGGTCGGGAGAACCTGGAAGCCATCCACTTTCTACAACGCTTTAATGAAATTGTCCATGGTGTCTACCCTGATGTTCTCACATTTGCCGAAGAATCGACGGCCTGGCCGATGGTTTCCCGTCCCGTTTACCTGGGCGGCCTTGGCTTCGACTTGAAGTGGAATATGGGCTGGATGCACGATACCCTGGAATATATGAGCAAAGACCCCATCTACCGACGCTACGATCACAATAACCTCACTTTCTCCCTGATCTACGCCTTCAACGAAAACTTTGTCCTGCCCCTTTCCCACGACGAAGTGGTCCACATGAAAGGGTCTATGCTCAACAAAATGCCGGGAGACGACTGGCAAAAAGCGGCTAATCTGCGGGCCTATTACGGCTATATGTATGGCCATCCCGGCAAGAAGCTGCTTTTCATGGGAGGTGAGTTCGGGCAGTGGCGAGAATGGAGTGAGAGCACCTCGCTGGACTGGCACGCCCTGGAATGGCATCCACACAAAGGTATATCCCGCTTTGTGAAGGATCTCAATCGCTTATATGAAACCGAGTCGGCTTTGCAGGAAGTTGATTTTGAACCGCAAGGCTTCACCTGGATTGACTTTCACGACGCGGACAATAGCATTATCGCCTTTATGCGCCATAATAAAGCAGGCGATGAGCATATCATTGTCGTTTGCAATTTTACCCCTGTGCCTCGTCACAGATATCGGGTGGGCGTGCCTGAATCTGGCTACTACGCCGAACTGCTCAACAGTGATGCCACTGAATATTGGGGGAGCGGTATAGGTAATCTGGGAGGGGTGCAAAGTGATGATAAGCCCTGGCATGGACTCCCCTACTCAATTAACTTAACCTTGCCTCCTCTTAGCACCTTGATGTTCAAGCGGCAGGTAAAGTCGGGAGAGCAGGAAGGGAAATAATCTATTGTCTGGGACCCAAAAGGCCACCGCAATCAGTTGCGCCAATATTGCCTTTATCAAATACTGGGGTAACGTTGATCATACTCTACGTTTAGCCGCCACCCCCTCTCTTTCGATGAACCTGGCCGATTTGACCATCACTGCTACAGTCCATTTTGAGCCATCGCTTAAGGAAGACCAACTGGTGATGAACGGGTTGCCGGCCTCAGAAAGCGCAGCTAAGCGGGTATTCGCCCATCTCGATTTGATCCGTCAGCGCGCCAACCTGGCCAGTCGAGCCAGGGTTATCACTCAAAGTAATTTCCCGGCTGGGGCAGGTATCGCCTCCTCGGCTGCTGCTTTCGCCGCCCTGGCGGTCGCCGGGACTGCTGCAGCAAGATTGCGCCTGACTGAAGCGGAACTTTCAGCCGTGGCGCGACGAGGGTCTGGCTCGGCCAGTCGGTCTGTGCCGGGTGGCTATTGCCAATGGTTAGCAGGTGGAACGGACGAAACCTCCTACGCCACCAGCATCGCCCCGGATGATCATTGGGACTTGTGTGATTTAGTTGCAATTGTCAGCACTGAACACAAGCAAGTTGGCTCAACAGGGGGGCATAGGTTAGCCGATACGAGCGTTTTACAAGCCGGTCGGGTCGCCAGCGCCCCAGAGCGATTTGCGCGTTGCAAAGCAGCGTTGCTCAATAAAGATTTGACCATTATGGGACCCATCATCGAAGAAGATGCGGTCATCATGCACAGCATTATGATGACCAGTCACCCCCCACTCTACTATTGGGCTCCGGCCACCCTTGAGATTATCCACGCCACCGCCCGCTGGCGAGCCGACGGCCTCCCGGTCTACTTCACCATAGATGCCGGTCCCAACGTTCACCTTATCTGTGAAGCCGCTTATGCTGATCAGGTTGAAGCAGCAACGCGGGCTTTACCCGGTGTCACGGATATACTGCGGAGTGGTGTAGGAGGGCCAACCCGGTTGTTGATGTCAGAGACAGAAACTTAACAAACTGTTTGGGCAATCAGGAGTGCAACGGGCAGGAACATTGGAATCGAACATGAAAATTGGGGACAAAATTCAGGTCAAGGCCTATAGATCCGATGGTCAGTGTTATCGCTGGTGGTCTGCTACAGTCGCGGCGCTTAAAAAAGACTTCATTTGTGTTGTAACACCGGCTGGGCATTATGTCAGCGAAATTAATGGCGGATGGACTTCAAAATATGCGATTCGCGCCTTTTATTGGTTTGATCGCCCTTATAATTTGCTTGAAGTTTATGAGCNNGATTATGAACTGGACGTAGTCCTTCAACCTGGTCAGCAGCCGCGTCTTGTTGATGAAGATGAGTTTACAGAAGCGGCCACTAAGTACAATTATCCACCAAAATTGCAGAAAGCATGTTACGATGCTGCCCAAGAAGCAATTACACTTGTTAACTGCTGGAATTCAAAGGATTGGTTATAGATGTTAAATATTCAAACAAATGCTAATTTCGAGGTGGTATTAGTCATGAACAAGCTAGAACACCTGAAACAAATCTTCAATGAGATGGAAAGCGTCGCCGTGGCTTACTCAGGCGGCATTGATAGCACCCTACTCCTCAAAGTGGCCCATGACTGCCTGGGAGACCGGGCCGTGGCGCTGACGGCTATCTCTGCCAGTTTACCGACTGCCGAACGAGCGGAGGCGACGGCCATCGCCAATGAAATCGGCGCCCGGCAGGTAGAAATTGAAAGTGACGAAACCTCTGACCCGCGTTATCTGGCCAATGAAACGACGCGCTGTTACTTTTGTAAAAACAACGTCTACGATCACCTGATAAATTACGCCCAACATCAAGGCTATCAATACCTGGTGGACGGCACGAACATGGACGATGTCGGTGACCACCGGCCGGGTCGCAAAGCCGCTCGTGAATGGGGCGTACGTAGTCCATTACAGGAAGCCGGCCTTAACAAGCCCGAAATTCGCCAGATTGCGCGTGAATTGGGCCTGCCAAATTGGGATAAACCGGCGGCGGCCTGTCTTTCGTCGCGGGTGCCTTACGGCACGCCAATCACCCTGGAAATCTTATCCCAGGTCGAGCGGGCTGAACTGGCCCTTAAGCAGATGGGACTCCGCCAGCTTCGGGTGCGCCATCATGAGAAAATCGCCCGTATTGAGGTGGAGCCAGATCATTTCCAGACGATAATAGACCGGCGAGATGAAATTCTCGAGGCTTTTCAGGCTCTGGGATATACCTACATCACTCTTGACCTGGCCGGTTTCCGTTCCGGCAGCATGAACGAGGCCGTAGTTAAACGTGGATACCGCTAAGCTCCGTAATCTGTTAGTTGACGTACAGGCCAGACGGCTTGAAATCGATCAGGCCCTGGAGCGCCTCCGTGCCTGGCCTTATGAGGACCTTGACTATGCCCGGCTGGATACCCATCGTGCCCTACGCCAGGGGTTACCTGAAGTTGTCTTTTGCCAGAATAAGACAGTCGAACAGGCTGTGGACATCTTAACCAAACTGTGGCAGCACCACGACCGCATAATGGGGACGCGTGTCTCAGCCGAAATGGCCGAGGCTATCCAGAAGCGACTCCCCCAGGCTCACTACGACGCTACTTCTCGCCTCCTCATCTTAGCCCGAACAGAACTTCCCCCGCCAACTTCTGGTGCACCCTACATCTTGGTTGCCAGCGGTGGCACCGCCGATATGCCGGTGGCTGAAGAAGCAGCCCAAACTGCTGAGTTTCTGGGAAACCGGGTGGAACGGGCCTATGATGTTGGTGTGGCCGGCATTCACCGTCTTTTTAACCAACGAGAGCGTCTTGACGAGGCCGAGGTCATCATCAGTGTAGCTGGAATGGAAGGTGCATTGGCAAGCGTTATCGGCGGCCTGGTCGCCTGCCCGGTGATTGGCGTACCGACTAGTGTCGGTTATGGAGCGAGCTTCAATGGTCTGGCCGCCTTGCTGGCCATGCTCAATTCCTGTGCACCGGGCGTGGCTGTGGTCAATATTGACAATGGTTTCGGCGCCGGACTTTACGCCCATCTTATTCTACAACGAATTCAACCCTATTTAGAACGCCAAAGAGAGGTTAATTTAACTTCGTTTGGAAATTCAGAAAGATGAAAATCGCTTATTTTGATTGCATCGCCGGGGCGAGTGGCGACATGATTTTAGGTGCTATGCTCGATGCCGGGCTGGCCGAAGAAACATTGCAAGAGCAGTTAGCCCTTCTCCATCTGGACGACTTTACCTTGCGCTGCCGACATGTGGATAAAAACGGGTTCAGTGCGATGAAGGTGGATGTTCTGGTGACCGAGGATGTGCCTGCTCGTCACTTGCCTGAGATCGAAGCCATTGTTACAGAGAGCGACCTTCCTCAGACAATCAAAGAACGGGCAACGGCCATCTTCCGGCGCTTGGGGGAAGTGGAAGCAAACATCCATGGCACAACCCTGGATCAAGTTCATCTGCACGAGTTGGGAGGCGTCGATACTATTGTCGATGTGGTTGGTGCCCTGGTTGGACTGGAAGCGTTGAGGGTCGAACAGGTAGTTGCCTCGCCATTGCCGATGGGCCGGGGTTTCGTGCGCGGTGCTCATGGACAAATCCCTCTCCCAGCTCCGGCCACACTCGCCCTTCTGAAGGATGTTCCGATCGTAGGAATTGACCTAGATATGGAACTCGTAACGCCCACCGGCGCAGTCCTTCTCTCATCTCTGGCGACAACCTTTGGCCCCATTCCAGCCATGACTTTGACAACGGTCGGTTATGGGGCTGGCGGGCGCGATCTTCCCATTCCTAATGTGCTCCGCTTACTGCTAGGGGAAAAGAAGACTACGGTTACCAATGCTGCTGTTGAAACGCTAACGATTTTAGAAACAAATATCGATGATCTCAACCCAGAATTTTATGATTATGTGATGGTCCGTCTTTTTGCTGGCGGGGCCTTAGATGTCTTTCTTTCCCCCCTCCAAATGAAAAAAAATCGGCCTGCGACACTGTTAAGCGTGCTTTGTCGTCCGAATCAAGCTGATACAATGCGAGGCATTCTGTTCAGCGAAACAAGCACCCTGGGCATACGAGAACAGCAAGTAACGCGATATAGCCTGGCTCGATCAACGCAAACTGTAGAAACATCTTATGGTTCGGTGCGGGTGAAGATCGCGCACTGGGGTGAGGGGCTAACCAAAGTCGCTCCTGAATATGAAGACTGCCGACGCTTGGCAGAAAAAAATGAGGTCTCACTGCGTGAGGTATTTCGTGCCGCTGAGCAAGCCATCGTTGATCAAGTCATCATTGATATTGAATAACGTCTGCAACTACGACCAAGCAGATTTTTTTCCTCACTTGGCCTTTTATCCATTGCCCGGTATAATTTTTCTTGTGAGTTTATTATTCTAAGGGGTGGCTATGCTAACTATAATTATCTTTGTAATTATCTTGAGTATTCTAATTTTTGTTCACGAACTGGGGCATTTTATAACCGCCAAAAAAGCGGGCATCGTGGTTGAGGAATTTGGCATTGGTTTTCCACCTCGAGCGGCTAAAGTGTGGCAGGATGAGGGGAAAATCACCTTAAATGGACAAACGTACACTATTAGCCGTCGCACCAAGGTCTCTAAAAACCTGCAAGTTGGCTCTGAAGTCCTGATCGAAACCAAGACGAGAGCCGATGGGAAGGTGGAGGTAACCAAAATTGAAATTGTAACTTCAGACAAAGAAAATGGAGCGAACAACAACCCTAAACCGACTTTGACCGTTGAGGCCCTGGAAAAACCAACGGAGTACAGCCTGAACTGGATCCCTTTCGGGGGCTACGTCAAAATGTTAGGGGAAGAAGACCCTTCCACTCCTGGGAGCTTTGCCAGTAAGAGCAAAAGAGTGCGCTTCACGGTACTGGTTGCCGGGGCAGCTATGAACTTAATCACAGCCGTGCTCACTTTCACCATTATGTTCATGACCGGAACGCCCGAGGCAATTGGTCAGGCATATATTGTGGATGTTCTTCCCGATTCACCCGCCGAGCAAGCCGGCTTACAAGCAAACGATGTCGTAACGCAAATTGATAATTTCCCGATCGAGAACGCCCGTGAACTGCACGACTATATCCAGGCTCACCAAGGCGAAGAAATCACCTTTTTTATCGAACGCGAAGGTACAACTACAACTATTAATGTCACTCCCAGAATAGACCCGCCGCCTGGTAAAGGCGCTGTTGGTATCCGAATTGATACCAAGGTCCTTGAGCAACGCATCACTAAGTTGCCTGTGGGAGAATCATTTCTTCTAGGTACAACGGCTACCGCTGGGATGATTATCCAAACCTTTACCGCTCCGGTTGCGGCAATCAAAAGGGCCATTCCGGCTGAACAAGCCAGGCCGGTGGGCATCGTCGGTATTTACAACCTGACCGATTCGGCCGTGGATACCTCGGTTGAAGTTGGGGCCATTTACCCCATTTTGCTGTGGACGGCTATTTTGAGCACCGCTCTGGCGGTAACCAATTTGTTACCACTCCCCGCGTTAGATGGTGGCCGGATACTCTTTATTATCATCGAGGCGATTCGGGGCAAGCGAGTTTCCCCAGAAAAAGAAGGGGCCATTCATTTTATCGGCCTGGCCCTTTTATTGACACTTATGGTGGTAATCAGCTACAACGATGTTAGCAATCCTATTGATCTACCCGATTGGCCAAGCTTGTTTAATTAGACAATAATCTTTTTTAGCTGAATAGATTTGCTCTTCTTCGAATAGGCGGCTAGTTTTTAGCCGCCTTCAATTTGTTTTAGTGCCTTTTCATTGATAAAATTAAACTTCGAGCAGAGTTACTTTAATTTATTGTGATCGTACGGCCTGAATCCAATTCGAAAAGATCCATGGGACAATACTCAAATAAACAGCGTATCATTCGTTGTAAACAGTGTAATAATCCATCACCGAGCGAGTTGAAAGTCTGCGTCAATTGTGGTTCTACGCTCGAACCTAAACCATTTCCCTTTCTTAGTTTAGGTCTGACCATTCTTATTGTTGGCGCGCTTTTTTTCGGCTACATCAAAATAAACCCTGTGATCCAGCAAACAACCCAAGAGATTGCTGAGGTGGTTAATCCCCCCACCCCCACACCAACCCCAACTAACACCCAAACGCCGACTTTGGTGCCTACGGCCACCTCAACTAACACGCCAACCCATACCCCGACCGCCACCCCAACCAACATACCCAGCCTGACGCCAACCAGTACTGCTACTGCTACACCGACCCCAGAACCAACCCTTGCGCCATTGCAACCAACCAACACCCCCGCGCCACCAACACCAACCCCTACACCTACAGTGCGCTTTGAAGCAATTACCCTGCTTAGCCCTAAAAATGGCGAACGTTTTGAAAGGGACAAAGAGCTAGTTCTGGAGTGGGAACCGGTCGGCCCGCTGGGCAAAGATGAATGGTATGCAGTTCGTTTAACCTGGACCCAGAACGGGGGGCCAGCCTACGGCGGCACCAACACCAAAGATACCTTTTGGGTTGTACCGCCTAATCAATATTATGGTCGAGCTGATGCTTCAACAGGCCGAAAATATGAATGGCGCGTTTTTGTGGAGAGGGCTGTATTAGATGAGTCGGGTCAGACTAAAGGTATCCCCATCAGCCCCGCCAGCGAAATCAGAGTGTTTTTATGGGAGTAAACCATGAGCGAAAATTTTACCAAAGCTTTGGACCATATCATTAGCAACGACCCCTTACAACCCAGATACTTATATGGCTTTTCTGTAATCAGCAAAAAAAATTTAGTCGAATTTCAAACCAAATGGCCTCAAATCGCCACGCCAAGACGACAGCAGATCATGGAAAACTTGGTGGAAATTGCAGAGCACAGTTTTGAGGTCGACTTTGATCCAATCTTTATCTTAGGTCTAAATGATCCAGATGCCCAGGTGCAAACCAGTGCTGTTGAAGGATTATGGGAAAATAGTGACCCCGTCCTCATTCCTCTTTTGGTTCACCTGTTAAAAACCGGTCAAACCGTTGAACTACGGACTGCTGCCGCACAAGCTCTGGGACAATATATCTATCTGGGCGAACTTGAAGAAATTGACCAAACTGCGGCTATGGTGGCTGAACAAGCTCTCCTGAGGTGTATTCGTCAAGGTGACGAAGACTTAGAAGTCAGACGTCGAGCTATAGAAGCTATCGCCTATTCCGGTCAGGAAGGGATTGCGCAAATTATTGAAGATGCTTATTATCATGAAGATGAGCGGATGCAAGTCAGTGCTATCTTTGCTATGGGCCGGAGCAGTGATCGCAAAAAATGGGAGAAAATTGTCCTGAGCGAATTAGATAACCCCAGCGCTCCAATCCGCTTTGAAGCTGTGCGGGCTGCTGGCGAGTTGCAATTAGCCCCTGCCGTCCATAAGCTTATCGGGATCGTGCATCAGGAGGCCGACTCTGAAATACAACAAAGCGCTATCTGGTCATTGGGTCAAATCGGTGGTGATGAAGCTAGAGATATTTTAGAAAGTTTACTTGGCTCCCCAGATGAGGCAATAAGTAGTGCCGCTGAAGAGGCCATGGACGAATTAATGCTTTGGTCCGGTGACTTAGATGAACTTTTTAGCTACACCATCGGTGTTGATGACGATGACGACGACATTCACGTTATTGACCTTAATGGCGCTTAGCATCTAAGAACGCATTTTCACACCAAGAGAGCCTCTTTCGAAAGAGGCTCTCTTGGTTAAGAGATACAATTTTCGGTCGTAAAAATGCAAGTCAAAAGAATGCTTTTAATTCTGAGTTTGCTGATGAGACCTTAGTGTCCTGGCAATCACGTCATCCATGGGAGTTCTTTTCTTACGTGATTTTGAAGAACTCTTTTTAGAAGTTGAAGATTTGCGGGATGTAGAGCTAAAAGCACTAAATGCTGCCGCCATAGTTGTCGACATAGGTGCAGTGTCCTCAAAAATTTCTTCTTCCTCTTCTTGCAGTTCTTCTTCCAACTCGGGCGGTTCAAGTAAAGCTTTGATAGACAAATTAACCTGCTTTTTCCGCTTGTTAACCTTAATTACCTTTACCTTAACCGTATCCCCAACCGAGACAACCTCTTCCGGTGTTTTAACAAATTCGTGCGATAACTCACTAACATGGACCAGTCCTTCGCGCTCTAATCCGATATCGACAAAGACACCATATTTTTCAATACGGGTGACTTCACCTTCGAGGACATCATCCACTTGAATGTCATCGTAAGTATGCTCGACCGGTTTGCGCATGGTTAAACTGATGCGGTTACGCTCTTTGTCTAAATTCTTGACCCAAACAGTGACCTCATCACCAACCGAAATCACATCGCTAACCTTATCCACCCGACCACGCGATAATTCGGAGATATGCACCAAACCATCTTGGGGTAAATTAATATCGATAAAGGCGCCAAAATCAGTAATCGTCTTAACTACACCTTTTAACTCTTGCCCTCGACTCAGGGAGACTTTAATGACAGGCCTGGTTTTAACTGATTTTTTACTCGATTTGGTTTGGGAGACTTTCGTATCAGAGGAAGTCGTTTCAGTTTCAGAAGGGGATGTAGCGAACATTTCTTCTGAAGAGCTTTCTTCAATAAGCTCTTCGGGGGTTGTGGCGGTTTCTTCACTCATACTAAATCCTAAATTAAAATATTTTTTTATTGCACAGCTAAACAGTTTTTGCTAGCCACACAGCATATGATTATACCATCCTACTTTTAAGGTCGCAAATGAAAAAAACCTTTTAGAAAACAGAAAAGCCATAGAGTCTAAAAACCCTATGGCTTCTTAAAAATAAAGGGGGTTCACCTGCTAAATTTAGGGATCAAAGCGCAGCTTCTATTACTGTTTGCTTAGTGTCTTTCCCTGCTTCTTGCTCTGTAGATGAATCTTCTTCGGCATCTAACATTTCAGATGTTTGTGGCTGGGAAATTTCCAGGAGGGGCAATCCTTTATTGGCCCGAATTTTATTTTCAATTTCGGAGAGAATGGCCTCATTACCAGCCAGATAGCCTTTGGCGTTCTCCCGTCCCTGAGCCAGACGGATGTCACCATAACTATAGAAAGCACCCCGCTTATCAACAATCCCCGCTTCAACCGCCAAATCTAATACATCCCCCGTCCGGGAAATACCTTGGTTATACATAATATCAAATTCAACTGTCTTAAAGGGGGGGGCGACTTTATTCTTTTTGACCGTCACACGCGTCCGGTTCCCGGTTATTTCAGTCCCATCTTTAATCGCCTGAATCCGTCGGATGTCAAGCCGCACCGAAGCATAAAAACGAAGGGCCAATCCCCCAGTTGTTGTTTCAGGGTTGCCAAACATAACCCCAATTTTCTGTCGGATTTGGTTGGTGAAAATCAAAATCGTACTCGTCTGTTTTACCGCACCGGAGAGTTTACGCAGTGCCTGACTCATTAACCTGGCCTGCAAGCCCATATGGCTATCTCCCATCTCCCCTTCGATTTCTGCCCGGGGAACTAAGGCGGCCACGCTATCAACCACAACCAAATCCACCGCCCCTGAGCGCACCAAAGCCTCTGTAATTTCTAAAGCTTGCTCCCCTGTGTCTGGTTGAGCGACATAAAGACTGTCAATATCAACCCCACATCGGGCGGCGTAACTGGGGTCCAGGGCGTGCTCTACATCAATAAAAGCAGCCACACCACCTGCTTTCTGAGCCTCGGCAATGGCGTGTTGGCACAGCGTCGTCTTACCCGATGCTTCCGGCCCGTAAATCTCAATGACTCGGCCCTTGGGATAACCACCAACCCCCAATGCTATATCTAGCGATAAGCAGCCACTCGCAATTGCTTCGACCCGCATGTTGTGTGCATCGCCGAGTTTCATAATGGCCCCATCACCAAATCGTTTTCTTAAATCGGTCAAAGCGACCTCAAGTGCCTTTTCGCGACCATTATCTGCGCCATTACTATTTGAACTCGTTGACCTTTTAGCCATATCTTCCTCCAATATAGTTGTGAGCCCAACAAATCATCTTAAGCCATTGACGAACATTATAGCACATATGTTCTGTCCGGTCAATTATTTCTGCTTCTTTTTTCGGGGTCAGGTGCTACTCCTCTAATTAAAAACGCCCGAGTGCACTCGGGCGTTTTACAACGAATTACTTGAATATCTCAGGATGACTGAAATTTAACTTGAATAACTACTTTGCCCAGGTGCAAATAATCTCCATCATTAAGTACTTCCGCCATATACGGGGCCAATTTTTGGCCATTCACAAAAGTACCATTGATACTTCCCAGATCTTCCACAATCAATACACTGTCTCGTTTTAAGATTCTGGCATGGCGACGCGAGACACCTTTTTGCGCTCCACCAACATCGGTTAAATCGATTTCTGGAAATGTGTCTGAGAAAGGATCTAGCCTCCCCAGATGAATCGTTTTATCGAGTGATACTTCTACCTCGCGTAGACCTTGCTCTATACTTAAACGAATCGCTAGTGGACCTTCCTCTTGCTTTGATGTGGACGCCTCAAGTTCATCCGCTATGGAACCAATGCTACCGGCGGCCTCCATTTCTAAAGGATCGGTAACCAGGTTATCATCATCAAGTAAAAAGGTGCCACACTCCTCACAAAATAAGGTGTTTTCTACATGTTTTGTATGACAAAATGGACATTCTATCATCGCTGATGCCCTTGCAAAAACTAAGCGCCTCTATCTAAATTTTACCAAATTTCTCATTCTATAGATAATTTAAGTATACACTACTTCTATAGAAACTGTAAATATCTTTTTTAGTTGTATCTTTTTTTGTTATAGAATTCACGTTTCACTGAGTGGCTAAAACCACGTTTTGGTAAAAGAGAAGAAAGATTATACGTGTCAGGCTTTATGATTTCATGGTATACTAATTACCATGGAGATAAATCGAAATCGGGAAGTATACATACACTCTACAATTTAACTCGAGAAATGCATGTCATTCGTGGTCAGATTTTCTTACCAAAAGCCAAGTCCGCGTATGTAGATTTTAATCCAAGCCGATGTCAACAAACTTGAACGATTCTGCCCACAGTAATTCGTTTTCAAAAATTCAAGTACAGAGCCTATTATGGCCCAACTGGCCTGAAACTTTAGCTGCAAACCTGGCTAAAACTCGTACGCTTTCTGGCGATCTGGTTTTAGTTCCTTTTTGCGATTCGGCCACCCCGATTGACGAATTGTATCGGGCTGGCTGTAAAGTGCTGGTTAGTGGTCAAGATCACCTTTCACATCTCATGGCCGAAGCGAAATTGACAACTCTTGATCCTGAAACCATTGTTGATACCTTCAACCGTCTGGGTAATAGTCTCAAAGGGGGACAGCCGCTACGTCAATACATCGAAAATCTTTATCAAACCACCTGCCCCCATTGTCAGGCTACTCTCAGTGCGGATTATTTTGTCTGGCGACGGGACTTAGCCGATCCGCAACAAAAACAGGTTAACTGTACCAGTTGTAATTTTTCTGGATTGAGTGATATTACCCAGGCTGATCTTCGCCGACTCGATCAAGTCGAGACTCGCGGGATTCATTATCATTTCTTATTGGGTCGGACCATCTCCCCTCATTCCTCCCCAGATACTGCCCTTCAGACCAGAATTGAAGCGCTGCACGAACTTTATACCCCCCGTGCCCTTTATGCCATCGCCGAAATCATTATGAAAATCGAAGTGGTTATTTCAGATAAGCCCATCCAGAGGGTTTTCAAAGCCATCCTGCTCAATTGTCTCTTATCTGCCAGTAATCTGTTTGGTCCGGCCTCTTCGGCACAACTACCGCGTTATTTACGTCCCCCAACTCGGTTTCTAGAACACAACTTTTGGCAGCTCTTCGAAACGGCGGTGGCAACCTGGCAACCTCCCAACTACGATATCCGGATTACGCCTCGGCTGACCGACTTCCTACAGCATCGCCGAAATAGTATTCATTTTTTCTCCGACGAAGCCATCCACCTGAGGCGGTACCTGAACGACGAATCGGTCACGCTGCTGCTAACCGCACCTCCAAGCCAAAACCCTATCGTCTGGGCGCTGTCAACTTTATGGGCTGGTTGGCTTTTGGGTTTGAAAGGCGCCGAACCTGGCTATGCACTGTTGAAGCAAAAATGGCCCGATTGGACCTGGTATCAAGACAACTTGATCAAGACGCTACGGGCTCTACGTCCAACCATGAAACCCGAAGCGCGTTGGGTTTTCATCTTATTCCCAGAGCACCGGCTCCACCCGCCAGCAGTTGTTTTAGCTGCTTTGCGCTCCCGCTTCGAAGTTGATGTCTGGAGAATCACCTCAACCCATCACCAACTAACCCTCATTTTACCTTCAGCGGAAACGCCATCCCGTATCCCTCCTCATACGCTTCAGGCCACTATCCAAACAGAAATTCGGGATACGATAAACAGTTTCTTGCGCCGGCAAGGCCAACCAGAATCAGCACATCCCCTCATATGGGCCGCCTGGCAGTCACTTCTCTACAGCGGGCTTCTCGATCAGGCCCTGATTTCGCTGCCAAATAAGCAGCTTTTAACCTGGTTAGATAAGCAAATTCAACAAACGCTTGTAGATTTTGGATTTTAGATCGTGTGCTTTTAGATATTCAGGATCTTGGAGGCAAACAAAAATGAAAGCAATGCAATTATCCAAAACCGCACCCATCGCTGATGCTCCCCTCGATCTCACTACTCTTCCCACTCCAGAACCTGGCCCTGGTCAAGTGCGACTTAAAATTCATACCTGTGGTATCTGCCATACTGATCTGCACATCGTCGAGGGAGATTTGAGTCTGCCCCACCTACCCATTGTTCCTGGCCACCAAATTGTCGGGACGGTTGATGCGCTGGGTGAAGGGGTAACGCGGCACCAAGTTGGAGACCGTTTGGGCGTGCCCTGGCTGAATGAAACGTGTGGCACATGCCGGTATTGTCGGGCTGGCAAAGAGAACCTATGCGAAAACATTCGCTTCACCGGGTTGCACGCTAATGGGGGCTTTGCTGAATACACAGTTGTCAATCAGGATTTCGCCTATCCCATCCCCGATACTTTCAGTGACACAGAAGCAGCTCCCCTTTTGTGCGCCGGCATTGTAGGCTATCGCTCATTGCGCTTGAGTGCTGTTCAACCGGGGGAACGCCTCGGCTTATATGGCTTCGGCGCATCGGCCCACCTCATCATCCAAATTGCCCGACATTGGAATTGCGAAGTTTTTGTCTTCACCCGCAGTGAAGATCATCGCGCCCTGGCCCGTTCCCTGGGAGCCGTATGGACTGGCGGCGCTCAGGATGATCCCGGCGCATTGATGGATAGCAGCATCATCTTCGCCCCGGCTGGACACCTTGTACCAGAGGCGCTCCGCGTTCTGGACAGGGGGGGAACCCTGGCTTTAGGCGGTATCCACATGAGCCCTATCCCCGAAATGCCTTATAACCTCCTCTGGCATGAGCGAACCATTCAAAGCGTCGCCAACAGCACCCGCCAAGATGCGATTGACTTCCTCGATGTTGCTGCCGAAATTCCAATCAAAACGGAAGTGGAACTTTTTTCATTAGACCAGGCTAACGAAGCCCTGCTCAAACTTAAACGAAGTGAGGTTAACGGAGCCGGCGTCCTTACGATTCACCATTCATAACTCACCAGGCATAATTCGCCGTAATTTTGTCGGCCAATGTCTGGTAAATGTCTGCCAAATTCGTGGTTAAATCGGCGACATAGGGTAAACTGTGCCCAAAAACCTTCTAAAAGGTCAAGCGTATGAAAGATATTCAAACTATCCTAAACCCATCTAAACAGGATGAATTTTCAACCCAGCAAACCTTGACCCTCATTAGCCTGGCGGGGTTGGCCGCGCTTTTGATCTCCGCCCTGCCAATCATCAATATCTTGGATTACCCTTTCCGTTTGCTGCTGACCATTGTTCACGAATTAGGGCATGGTTTTGCCGCGTTTCTGACCGGCGGTCACTTTCAAAACTTCGTTATTTTTTCAAACGGTGCTGGGCTAGCTTATACAGCCGGGGGGTGGCGTTTTTTGATTATCCCGATGGGTTACTTGAGCGTCGCCATTTTTGCGGCGGCGCTCATTTCCCTGGGACGGAGTCATTACTGGAGTCGAATAGCGTTGGGTATCGTCGGCCTGGCGATGATCATTTTGTCCTTCTGGTTTGGGCGGCCAGGCGAGCCGGGACTATTTGCGATTTTGAACAGTGTGTTAGGGTTGTTTATGGGGGTTGTCTTTGGGGCACTATTCTTATGGGTAGCCTTTAAGGCAAACCCGGCGATGATCATCTTTTTTCTACATTTAACCGCCATCAAAGCTGGGTTTACGGCCTTTTCCGACCTTTTTGCCCTCATTGGTCTCACAACGAGGGGCGGTTTTCACGCTCGCGCCAATGATGCTCAATCTATGGCTGAACTGACTCATATTCCGGCTGTGATTTGGGCAGTCTTATGGATAGTCATCGCAGCATTTATTATTGGCGGGTCCATAAAAGCCACCTGGTTCGCGAAACGTAATGGATAGCGCGTAATTTGTTGAGCCAAAATCACAAATCATAAATCGTAAATCCCCTGGCCTCGTGGTACAATAGTATTTTACGAAAAAATGGAGGCAACTACGACCATGGCACAAAAAAGATTGGTCCTTATTGATGGCCATGCCCTGGCCTATCGCGCTTATTTTGGCATGCCTGACACCTTCAGCACCAGCAAAGGTGAAAAAACAAACGCCGTTTATGGTTTTACGAATATGATCTTGGCCGTCTGGAAGGAATATGAGCCTGATTATTTCATCGTTACCTTTGACAAAGGAGATACCTTTCGCCACCAGATGTACGCTGAGTACAAAGGTACTCGGGAAAAAATGCCTGATGAACTATCATCACAAATTGCCCGAATTGAACAACTGGTTCGCGCTTTTAATATGCCAATTTACACCAAGGATGGTTATGAAGCCGACGATCTCTTGGGCACGCTGGCCAATCGAGCGGCCGCCCAGGGTATTGAAGTTCTGATTGTTACCGGCGACCGGGACATTTTCCAGGTGATCGGCCCGAATATCAAGGTTGTTTATCCTGGAGGCAGAAATAAATTCAACGAACGGATACTCTACGATGAAGCCGCCGTTAGAGCGCGTTATAGTCTGGCGCCCGATAAACTGATTGATCTAAAAGCATTGGCTGGAGATAGTAGCGACAATATCCCCGGCGTCAAAGGAATTGGCGAAAAGGGTGGGGCGAAACTGTTACAACAATATGGTTCCCTGGATGGCATCTATGCCCATTTAGATGAACTTCCTAAGGGTCAACGTACCAAGCTGGAAGCTGACCGAGAAAATGCCTACCTCTCCCGCGATCTGGGCCGTATTGTTACCGATGTACCCGGTGTTGAACTCAGGCTGAAAGAGGGTCGAACCTCTGATTTTGATTTGATTGAGGTAGCAAATCTCTTTGTAGAATTAGAGTTCAACACGATTTTCAACCGCATCCCCGGCGCACCGGCGGATAAATCTCCTCAGGAAGTGGCTACGACTAAAGCTGACTATCTCCCTGATGGTGAATATATCACCGTCAACACTGAAGCATCCCTGCTCGAACTGGCGCATCATTTCAAAATGAGTGACCGTCTCTGTGTAGATGTTGAAACCGATAGCACTGATGAGATCCAGGCTAACTTAGTCGGCATTGCCATCACCCACACTGTGGGTAAAGGCTACTATATTCCGGCGGGACACGCAATCCATCAGCAGGCCAGCATGTTTGATAACGCCCAGGCAACTGGAGACAATGTACAACTCCCACTTGCCAAGGTTCAACAAATCCTGACCCCTATTTTGGCTGATCCCACAATCACCAAATACATGCATAACGCCAAATTCGATATAACAGTCCTGGAACGGCATGGTATGCCGGTTGAGAAGCCGATCTTTGACACAATGGTTGCCTCCTGGCTTAGCAATAACGCGCCCGATGCCAGACACGGTCTAAAAGACCTGGCCTTGGGCGAGTTGAAAATCAAAATGACGCCAATCACAGATTTAATCGGTAGCGGCAAATCTCAGATTACGATGGCCCAGGTGCCGGCTGAAAAGACGACCCCCTATGCTGGCGCCGATGTCGATATGACTCTCCGCCTGGCTGACCGTTTGGAAAGGCGTCTTGAGGCCGAAGGTGAACGCACTATGGTCATTTTCAAAGAAATTGAATTGCCGCTGATTTATGTTTTAAAAGATATGGAATTAGCCGGCATTCGGGTTGATGTCGCAGTCTTACAAGAAATATCTTCTATGCTCTCGAAGCGGTTAACTGAGTTAGTCGAGGAAATTCATCACCAGGCTGGACAAACTTTTAACATAAACTCAACCCAACAGCTTTCGGACGTTTTGTTCAACCAATTAGGTCTTCCTGCCACCGGCCTTAGGAAAACCAAAAGCGGCCATTACTCTACCGCCGCCGGGGTATTGGAAGGAATGGCTGGTTTGCATCCCATCATTGATCTCATCTTGGAACACCGCACCTTGAGCAAATTACAAAGCACGTATGTTGATACTTTACCTAAACTGATCAACCCCAAAACCGGACGTATTCATACCGATTACAGCCAGATTGGAGTCAGCACCGGACGGCTTTCCAGTGCTAACCCCAACTTGCAAAATATTCCTATCCGTACGCCCCAGGGCCGCGAAATCAGGCGGGCGTTTGTGGCTGACCCGGGCTGGAAATTAGTTACGGCTGACTACTCCCAGGTCGAGCTGCGCATTATGGCTCACATGGCTGATGATGCGGGCTTAAAGGAAGCCTTTGCCCGAGATGAGGACATTCATGCGGCCACAGCCGCTACAGTTCTGGGGATTCCGTTATCTGAAGTAGATAAAAACCAGCGTCGGATTGCTAAAACCGTCAATTTCGGGCTGGCATACGGCCAAAGCGCCTTCGGGTTGGCACAAACCACTGGTATGAGTCGGGAAGAGGCTCGCGCATTTATCAACACTTACTTTGAAAAATATCCTGGTGTTAAACGCTATATTAACGAGACAAAAAAGATGGCCGCCAAGCAAGGCTATGTCGAAACCTTACTTGGTCGCCGCCGTTATTTCCCGGGATTGGATAAGATGAAGGGGGCAGAACGAGGACGAGCCGAACGTGAGGCTATTAATATGCCTATTCAGGGTACTGCAGCCGACATTATGAAGCTGGCCATGATACAACTGTACCAAGACCTACAAAGACAAAAATTCCAGACACGTATGCTTTTGCAGGTACATGATGAGATCGTTCTGGAAGCGCCTGATGACGAATTAACGCAGGTCGTACCCCTGGTTCACCAAGTGATGGCTCAGGCATATCAATTATCAGTCCCCTTGAAAGTCAATATTGAGATAGGTCAAAATTGGTTGGAGTTAGAAAGTTATCAGTACCAGACGGCTAATTAGTTAGGGAAAATTGTGGATAAATCTGTGGATAAGTAGTTTATTTTAACCTATTCTTGTGGATAACTGGCTTAGTTTTCCACTTATCATCCCAGAATGAGGTTAAGTAAAGAACCCAAATTTTGTGGATAAGTATGTGGATAACTCCCGTAGTTTCACCCTTTATTGTGGATAACTGGGTATAAATTCCCCTCTTTATCCACAGATAAGCTGGACAAATTGAGAAAAATGTGGGTATAAACGGAAGGTATATAAAGAAAAGCCAAAGGCATAAATCGCTCGGCTTTAATTCTAAAAATCGTTCACTAAATAGCACTTTAGGCAACAATTACGACCCACTTAAATCAACATATATCTCGCAACAGAAGGAATAGCATAAGTGAATCCTTGTCCGATCTCAGGCCAGAAAACAGCCAAGATCACTGTTACAAATAGAAAACAACAACAACAGATCAAAAATAACAAAATCACAACGGCAATAATGATATTTCGTGTAGAATCATTTCTTTCTAATGTTTGAAAGTCATCATCATCATCATCATTTAACGCTTCATCATCGCCGTAAATAACTTCCCCTTCTATAGGTTCTGCATTATCTTGAGCTGCCTCATCTTGCGGTGTATCGTTCCCAGAAATGAATTCCCCCGATTCCATCTACGATGTCTCCTCAATGAATAATGGTTTTGGCAGATAACTTAGCCTTTAACTTTAAGTTTGTTTGGGCCTGGCTCGCTGTTTGCGCCAGTGCAACCCCAATGACACCATCCCTATTACAATTAGTGAGGCCATGATAATAGGCAACACAAGCGACAAAATCGTCGTTACCAAAGCAACGATATCTTCTACTAAACTGACGAACCAATTCCCAGTGCCGACGGTCACAGCCGTTATTGCTGGTCGGCTCACTGTTTTAACAGCATGAACCCCACCCGCCAAAATCAAGCCGGCCACAAAAGCCATGGCCGGGTGAAGCTCGCCGATTACGCCGGAATTGGCGGCAAAAAGAATCGCACCAGATAAGGGACGGCCAACCGTTTGAATAGTATCATTCATGGTGTCCACAGCAGGAATTTTATCGACGGTCATTTCAATAAAAAGTAAAATTCCTAATGCCGCGATCACCCAGCCGTTGGTCATAACGTCCCAAGGCTCATTTAAGGTGATTAAATTACTATAACGAGCCACCAGAGCGACCACTAACAAAGGCAGATAAGCATTCAGTCCTGCCGCCGTGGATAATCCAAATGAGGTCGCGACATTTGAAAAAGCCTCAATCATTGTGTTAAACTGCCATAGCAGCATTATTTTTTGCTAACTGACCGGTCAAGTGGCCGAAGATCAAATTGGCCCACCATAGGGTGAAGAAAGCGCCAATAAAACAGGCAATGATACCTAAGGGGGCTAAAAAACCAAATACAACAAAACTTAGCAGCAAAACAATCGCGTAACTGCCTACATCTTGTTGGATGAAAGACCATAATTCCCCTATTCTGAAAACTGAACTGAGCTCACCTGTCTCTGCAAAACGGACGAAGATGGCCGGCATTAGGCCATATGGCAGCAAGGCAAAAATAAGGATAAAACAAGACAAACAAGCAGCTACAATCCTGATCGCTATACCTGCATCAGCGGGGTTTACGCCTCTCTGGATAGCGATTGAAGTCACCACTAAGGCACAACCCACTAACAGCATAGGAATGGAATAAACAAGGAGACCAATAAGAACTTTTAAGCCATCCATAAAATAGCCGCCGAAGTTATCCCAGTCTGGCAATGGAGGTTCAAGGTCTTCTTCCACATTTTTGATCAGATGTACCAGATAACCGAACCCGGCAAAATTAACAATCGGAATTATAAAGACGATAGTTCCGATAAGCAGTTTCTTGATGACATCTTCATCATCAAAAATAAAGGTGAAAGCTTTGCCAATATCCATAGATACACTCCTCTCTTCGAGTAAGTCCATTTATTGGCTTAATAGCCCAATTATAACAAAGGTAAAGCAGGGTGACAATATTTTCTTGGCGGCCTCCGCCTAATTTTTTGACGGCTGCCTGACATGGTAGTATATAAAAATTCGTGGCACGCAACGTGTACGATAACTATTTTCTAATATATTACGCATTGCTTAGCCCGAAGTTGC
>JABAHQ010000569.1_pt5 | contig 27240 bp, 28 predicted proteins | sample 7062091 | NCBI WGS metagenome assembly JABAHQ01 (sample SAMN14534359, study PRJNA622989) | marine sediment metagenome | biome: marine biome [ENVO:00000428]; feature: marine pelagic biome [ENVO:01000023]; material: deep marine sediment [ENVO:00002113] | place: India: Gulf of Kutch | collected...
GTGAGCTTCTCCAAATCGTCGCCGCCGGCATTTTCGTACAAGAGCACATACTGGGCAATCTGATCCCGCCCATCTTGCTTCACCTTCCGTTCAATCTCAATCTCCCTGCCGTTGCGCTCGACCCAGTCTGTCTCTGTGACGATCTCCGTCTCCCGCGGTATCCGGTTGTAAGCAGGATCATTATTGTTCATCACAAAGTTAATGCGTTTCACATAGTCAGCAAGTGAGGTGGTATAGCCGACGATGGGAAGTGACTCCAGCGTATCCTGGAGAGCGCTGATCTTACCAAGCACTTCCGGATTTTTGAGACCATCTTTGGTTTTGGTATCGATCACAATATTCATCACCTCCGTACCGCCGAATTTCTCATTGAGCATATTACTCGCCTGCACAATCTCACTGTCCTCCTGAAACATACCTACCATTTGGCTGCCTACCTTGAGCTGCGAGATAGCAAGGACACTAATTGCAGCCAACGCCACTACGGTGACGTACACCCAGCGTCTGTGACTAATTGCAAAATTACCAAGCCACTCAAGTCCCAGTGCGAGTCGGTTTCTTTCATCCCTATCTTTGACGGCGCTGATTTTCGGTGATTTCATCAATTTCAAAGCAGCCGGTACGAAAGTCAGGGAGAATATCATTGCTGCAAACACGCCGACCGTAGTATAGATGCCAAAATCTTTGATAGAGCGAAGACTGGAAGTAGCTATAGAGGCAAACCCTGCCATGGTGGTAAGCGAGGTGAGAATCACCGGCCAGGTGAGGCGCTGCATTGTCTCCAGAACGGCCCGGTGCCGATCACGGAATTTGGCGTACAATATCTTGTATTCTGTGATTAGGTGGATGCCGTCAGCAATACCGATGGCGATAAGCATTACCGGCATAAATGAAACGACAAGCGTGATCGGTCTGCCCACCAGCCCCATAACACCCAGAGTCCATACCAACGCTACCAACACTACCGAAATAGGAATGAACACTCCTTTTAGCATTCGGAAGGACAGGTACATCACGAGCATCACCAGGAGTATAACGATTGGGGTCAGTTTAGCCATATCACCGCCCATGTAGTTGGACGTATAGACGTTTACCATCGGTACACCAGCCAACCGGATATCTTCAGGTCCCTGGTAGGGCTTAGCCAGCGCTTCCAATTTTTCAAATACATGGTAGGCCATGTCCAGATGGTCATCGTAATAGAATGCCAGTTCAGCAAGGATCACGGTGCCGGTGCTGTCCTCAGAGACAAGGCCATTGATGAACATTTCGTTGCTGAATACGGTGGCTTCAAGTTTGACAAGCTCTTCTTCGGTCCATGGTACTTTCTCCATTGGTGGATCGAGATGAAGTCCCCAGTCGGTACTGGTGATATTGTCCACCTCAGCAAGGCTGATCACATCGCTTAATGGGGAGAGCTTGAGCTGCAACATCTCAAGAAATGAAANNTCATCAGATTACTCAACGGACCACGATCTGAAAAGGTGAGACCATCAGACAGGATACTCTGAATATTCTCTTGATAGCGCCCTCCGATTGTCTCACCCCACTCCGCAAGCTCGCGCAGGTCACTCTCCCGTACAATCGTCACCTGCCAAATCTGATCAGTTAGCTCGTTCACCTTCTGCAAAGTGCCGGAATTGAATATCCCCTCATCGTTAAGTACCCCGATGAGGATCATCTCACGGNNCGGCAGAAGCTCCTCAATAGAGTTATTCAATTCCACTTTTTGCATGTGCCAACCGAAGAATAGCGTAATCAGAAGGATGATACCAATGACGCTTTTTGGATACTTCAAAATCACTTCATAAATCTTTACCACTATATCCCCCTTTCTAACGAATAGTTACAGAAACGTTTGAACTTCTGTAAAACTGTTTCCAAGCCGTGCCGCATGATAGCCTAACCAGATGGTTATCAGCAACGAAATCGCCAGAACCAGCCAGTGGAGCCGGACTACAAATCTAATTAAACCTTTCATCACGCATGCTCCTTTTAAAAAGTTCGTTAAAGAATTAGCAATCAATATTAACTTCTTTTGCGCTGGTTGGCATTTCGCGCTCCCTCTTCAGTTTCACTGACTTTTGCTTTATCGTCAACCTGCTTAGTTCGTGGGAATTCCCCACTTTGTGGAAAAGAAATTTCACTCTCAAGAGCCGGCGCCGTCGGTTTCTTAAACTTTGGAAGAAAAGCCGGCACTTGCTGGCGATAGAGACGATATGCTTCACCAAACTGTGCTTCCACTTCCCGTTCTTCGCGCATCGCCAATCGATAATAGGCATACATCAGAATCGGGAACATCAGCAGGGTAATCAGGGTGGGCCACTGGATCAGCATACCAATTGAAAAAAGAAACAAGCCAGAATACTGGGGATGGCGGACACGGGCATAAATGCCGTCTGTTACCAGGCCACCTTCTACCCTATGAATCTTCTTCCAACCTTTTCCCATCACAATTAATCCCAACAGCATGACCAGGCCGCCGGCCTGGCAAATCAGCAGCTTGGCCCAATCCGGCGCTCCCAGAAGGGTTCCCAGTAGGTGTCCGTTTAAGTGTTGAAAAGGATCTGCAACTCCCAACTGGCTGCCGAACAATGAGATGAGAACATAGATAGTTAACGGGAAGCCATACATCTCGGTAAATAAAGCCACGATGAACGCGGCAAAGACCCCCAGGGTTCGCCACTCGTACTGCTTCTGCGGTCGCAGGAATCCCAGTACAAATGCCCCGAAAAGCCCCACATTGAAGAGCACCATGATCCAGAGATTGTAGTCATAATTTCCGTGCATACTTATTCTCCTTAAAAAATCAGGAGCAAATAAAATCAATAAGCGTGCCACTGAAAAAGCAATATGAGTAAATTGAAGTTAATAAATGAGTTATACAATCAGGGATGTGGCGATGAAATTAAAATGCTAACAAAAACTGTAGGATATTCTACAAATATATATTTTATTCTACAAAAAGAGACCGGATTTCATCCGGTCTCTTTTGGGATTTCTATTTTAATTATTTTTTTATTTCTTAACACCCTCGATCGTTTCTACCACTTCTCCGCACTTAGGCATATCTGCACCGTAGTACGGGTTCAGGATTTCCCGGGAATCGCTCAACCATTGTCCACCCTCTCCGAAAGCCATCGGACAAAACTGGCGGTAAAGTGTAAGCGAAAGCGGACCGTACTGTTTACCCAGGTAACCCAGCTGTTCCGATAAAACCAGCAGCGCTTCCCGCTGAGCTTTTATGTCGGATGCGCTTTTAATTCCGCTGGCATTCTCTTTCAGGATTTTCATTCGTTCCTTTAAGTCCGAACGGGAAGCTTCCGGCAGCAGACTTGCATCCAGCTTATTAATGGATTCCTCCAGAGCGCCGACAGCCTCGGAAGCTGCTTCAAAATCGCTATGGCCCAGTGCATCTTTTACCTCCAGATAAGACTTTACCACGCTGGTAATCTGCGCCCGGAATTTCTCAGGCACTGGCGTTGAATCCTGACTGTCTGCGCCGGCATTCTTCGGTAGACTGACTAAAAGGAATGCCATACCAAGCAGTGCCGATAAAACAAAAAAACGATTTTTCATATCAAATTCTCCTTTAAGTGTTTGTGTGGTTTTATATAAATTAAGAGTGAGTTAAATTCCTTTCAAAACATTGCTTTTATTTCTTCCGCGGGGAAATGTCTTCAACCCGCACTTCCAAAAGTTGTGCTAAAGCCTGATGAGCATTATCCGCCTGAATCGCCAGCCAGTATAGCGAATTGCCTTTGACAAAAAAATAATGAACCTGTCCCTGTCCCAGCACCATTTGAATCTTACTGTCTTTCACATTGAAATTGCGGTGGTGCCAGAATCCGCTGCTGCCGTTTCCGATACGGTCGGACATGTCGGTGAGAATCTCCTCAGCTTTTTGCTGGGAACCGTATGTACTGACGTACAGCGTGGCCGGTTTCCCCTCGGTTCCGTAATAGCCGATGGCGCTTTCTAGCGGAGCCACCTCTTTGCTGTGAAGTCTGGCGATGATAGTAGCTGCTTCTTCTCCGGTAACCTTTTTCTGCAGGGTGGTACCCGCAAGGGAAGGGGGAATGAAATCTTCCTGATTATTTTGTATACAGCCATCAAGAAGAATCAAAATAATAAGATTTAATAAAATGACAGTTTTTTTCATAGGGACTCCTTTAATCGAAAAATGACCACTCCCATCAACTCATCATCCGGCACATTCTTAAGATTGACCGAAAACCGGTTTGTTTGCCGGACATAATCGCGAACCGTATACGCCCGGTTTCCGATTTTACTTCCCGGACAGCTATACAGGCAGACGATGCAGCCGGATCGCCATTCGGGAACCAGGTCCAAATTTCCTCCGAACCGGAAATCAAATTCCTTCTCGCCGGAATTACGAAATAAGTTGTCCAAAGGTAACGATTTTGTCAATCCCGGCCACCATACCCGGATCTCCACCGGAGTTCCTGCAATGCGCCGGTCCGGTGCCGGATGGTCCGGGTTCTTTCGCTGTTTCCAGGTTGCCATCGTCAGGTTGTTTCCCGGTCTGGCGCCGATGGCAACCATCGCCCGGTAAAAGGTAGTGTCACTGACATAGGCAGAAAGAAACGCCTCTCCGGCTGCTTTTCCGCCCTTCCATACCAAGGCATGATAACTTGGTGTGTTTTTAAAAAGCCATCCTCCGGAAAAGCGCTTTGGCTGCAGCTTTGCTAAAATGCGCATTTCCCCGGCTACGCTGTCAACCCGGATCGGATTTTCTCTGGTCAGTCCGCCAAATCCGATGGTTTGTGCTTGTGCCAGAGACAACGCGACCAATAATAAGAGCTGTAATAAAACTACCCGGTGTTTCATAATTTGCTGTTTTAATTGATTTTCCTATCCTGTCTCAATAATTGAATCATAAATTCTCTGCATGCAATTTTCTATATCGCACGGCATAGAATATACCCGCCAGGCTGGCAGCCAGGATGGCAATGATTTGCGAAGTAGAAATCAGACCATCCAGATACACACCCCGGGGATCGTTGCGAAAAATTTCCACAACGGAACGAGTAACGGCATACAGGATCAAATAGACCAGAAACAGCTCGCCGCTGAACTTCTGCCGTTTCTGCCACCATAACAGAAGTCCAAATACCATTAGATTGGTAAAAACCGAATAAATCTGGGTTGGATGGAGCGGAATCCCGGTGGACGCAAGGGACTGCGGGTCGGAGAAGACCACCGCCCAGGGCAGATCGGCCGGTTTGCCGAAGCTGTCCCCGGAAAAGAAACATCCCAGCCGACCAACCGCCCCTCCCAATGCCAGACCCGGGGCGATCATATCCCCGATGTTCCATGCAACGAGGCCATGACGCCGGACATACAGGATGCCTGCAATCAGCGCAAACAGAAATCCGCCGTAAAAGGTAAACCCGCCCTCCCAGATCATGAAAATATGATATGGATTTTGAAGATACCAATTCAGGCTTCCGTCGAAGAGCACCGAGAAAATCCGGGCGCCAATCACCGCCCACAGAATAATTACCAGTACAAACGCATTTAATTGTTCGGTATTAAGGTTAATTTGTTTGGCGCGGNNCGCGGCGGAAAAACCACCAGGCACCTGCGGCAAAGCCCAGGGCGTGGAAAACCCCAACTGTTTGAATAGTGATTGGACCAATATCAAATAATATTGGATACATAAATGAACCCTATCGAACCTTCCATTCAAAACGCCGTTGTCCCAGGCGGTCAGATGCGGACAATTCCAACACAATTTTCTCAACATCGGGAGGCACATCCCGGAAGGTTAAGAAGCCGGAGCGATGATGTCCGCCGGGAGCTGACCCCTTCCAGATACCCTGGCTTTCCACTACCCGGCCATCGACAAACAGGGACGCAATTTTATCCACTTCATACTGCAGGCTTCCTGAATGGGTATTCAAGCGAATGGTAAACTTCATCACCTGACTATCCAGTTGATACCTGCCTTCGGCACTCACAAAAACACCGTTTCCGGCAACTTCCTGTTGTTTCAGAATCACAGGTTGTTGATTATTTGTCACTGAGGAAGAAACCTCTGAATCCGGATATATGAACAAAACAGCTAAAATGAAGACCACCGTAAAAACCGGGGTTTCAATACGGAAGATTCTTTTGTAGTTAAGCCCCGCTAACCGGGTTAGCCAGCGATTTGCATCGAAATACAACCCATGCCTGGCGATGATGCTCAGCATGTAGGTAATTCCCAGGATATTTGAAATCACTCCCGCCAGAATGAAGAGTAACTGGTATTCAGTAAGAAACACAGCCGCTGCCGATGATCCAAGGACTGGCAAAATGTCGGAGAGGTGATGGGCACAGCAGGCCACCATGGAAACAGTAGAAACGCCGGCGCCGGCCGCCACCGACGAAGTGGCTCCCCGAACCTGCTTTTTGATTTTTATGGTGTGCCGAATATGGGTAAACAGCCCCATCTGAATACCGAAACCGATAGTTAGCGCACCAATCCAGTACCAAAGTTGCCCGAATTCATTAATAGCATGAGCAAAGGAATTGGCAAGTGAAACGATGATAAAGTAAATACTTAGTAATAGAAGACCTCCTCCAATTCCCCAGGAAATTGATGTCTTTCTGGCTTTCTCAATGTGTTCTTGCATAATTACCTCCTTTAGTCGCGTAGGTTTCGCGTTTGAGAATTTTCTAACGGTGTGCCGATTACTTCTATTGAATTCATAGATCCTGGCGCAACAGGGGAGAATTGAGTTACATAATGATCAGATGCTTCAACAGATGCGGACAGCAGCCTGTATCTGCTACTAGCACGCGGCAACAGGAATGCAGCGAGGCCGGTAATTCCATACAGAATAGCGGCCAGATATAGCGCATAAGAGAAACCCCATAGAATCCCAATAATCATGGCAGCAGCCGACCCCACAACCGAGGCAATACCGTTTATTCCGTACATCCAATGGATGTATCTCTCTACACCGAACTGTTTCATCAGCCGGATTGAGAGAGGAAAGGGAAAGCCCAGTAAAAATCCCAGCAAAAGTGTTAAAATTCCGGCGATAAGTTTGGTATTTAATGATAGAGAAAAGATCTCCATGAAAGATACTTGAAACCCAATCACCATCCCGGAGATTAATAAAACCGCTGCGGCAAAAAACCGGTAAATCTTTGTGTTTATAGCCGAACTGCATAAACTGCCCAGGCCGGTTCCCAATAATAAGGAAGCCAGTAATAGTGATAAAACCATAATGGGCTGTCCGATATAAAGAGTGAGTTTTTGGAGTAAGGAAATTTCGATCAGCATAAACCCCACACCAAGCAGGAAAAATATAATTAAGAATAATTTCAAACGTGGATGAAGAAAGAACGGTTTTAGCAGCGGATGATCGGAAGATGATTTTCCGATTCCGGTAGAAAACGGAATGAACAAAATTACGATCAGGGAAATGATCAGGAGAGTGAACAAGCCAAACGGCTGGGGAAGCCCCGGTTTAAAATTATAGAAGAAGGGGCTATCATCAGTTACCGGACGGAGGTCCAAGGGTGTACTGTTTATTAATTGATCGACAGTCAATTTGCCTTTTGAAATATCGAATAAGATCTGGTCGAACATAGTCCATTCAGCCATAATCCCCAAATTTTCAAGCGGGCGGAGCCGCACCTGGGGTGAAAAAGGGACAAAAAAATTGCCGCGGTCATAGCCAAGCGTGTGCATCAGTTCATGCCTTCTTTCTGCTGCCAGACTGTCAAAGGGCTGCCGTTTCACGACAATCGACGGCATAACACCGTGGGCTAATGTGTAGATATGCTTCATAGCCTCCGGCGCATCAATCCCCCTTTTTTCGAAGGCAGTTAGGGTCAGGGTAAGCAAGCGATAAATTTCCGCTTCGCCATGAGCAACAATGACCAGACGTCCCTCCGGCGTCAGGTGATCCAGGTAATTCTCAACAGCATCTACAGTAAATAGATAATTCTCGGTCAACGCATAGCCTTCCACGCTTCGGCTGCTTTTGGTTATGGGCAACGCCAGCATGATCAGATCAAACTTTTTGTTGACCGAACGGATATAGTTTCGTCCCTCCTGCACAACCACTTGAACGTTAGGCAGTTGGGTGTAAAGGCCGCCGTTAAAATCCTCATATTCTCTCATAATCTCCACCAGATCGGGATTCACTTCCACCGCGATGATCGACTTAACGTTGCCCAAGAGCGCCACTACCACGTCCCGACCACCGCCTGGCCCGATGATCAACGCACTATCTTTTTCATTCTCTTCCAGGAAAAAGAATGGGAAGGATTCCGGGAAATGGTGCAGAAACTGAGTTCGCCGCCGGGGATTCGATGTTAAACTATCCAAATTATACATGGTGGTCCCGGCGGCGCCATCTATAAATAAAGTCATTTCACCAGGCGTGGAAGGGGATCGTACCAGATCAGTGCGTCCGAAAGCGCTCCAGCGGGTTTCCACGATTTTCGCATTCCATTTAGGATTTTTCAACCGGCGCAGCATATCCTTGTTTGGATCATTAGCAATTGGAACCTCGCTAAAAAATCCGCCCAGCAAGATAATGCCATACAACAGAAAGACGCCGAGCGGAACCGTGATGTTCCAGATTCGGAGGGTTTGTTCTGATAAACAGAGGAGAAGGGCTCCCAGCGAAGCGAGCAGGACAATTAGAATGGCTGCATCAACTGCATTCAGCCAGTTTAATAAATTAACAGTTAGCAGGGCGCCCAGTGTGGCGCCGATTAAATCAAACCCATACAGAAGAGAACTTCGTTCAGGGAATTTTTGGAATAACTCTGCAAAAGTTAATCCGGCAAAGAAAAAAGGAATGGTTATCAGCATGATATATATCCAAATCCGGATATTGACCAAATCACCGCTGTTGAATAAGGGGAGTTTAATGATGGCAATGGCGGATGCACCGATTGTAAAGGCTATCCCACAAGCGTAAGCAACATAATTCGCACCGCAAACAAAGCGTTTTACTTTCTTTAACAGCATTGCACCCAGACCCAACCCTAATAGAGCCATGGAAATAATGGCAAATACATAGTGATAAGTGAGCATCACGCTAAATATCCGGGTGAGCACAATTTCAAAAGAGAGGATGCTAAAAGATATAAAAGCCATGGACAGGGGAATCAACCAAAACCGCTGTCTGAAACTCGTATTCTGTGTCATTTTGCCCCTATGTAATTTCCTTATTTATGTTCAGAACTGTTCGTCCTGACCCTTATTACGTTCCTTCTCAATATACTTATCCGGATCTCTCCCAAACTGAATTTTGCAGGCTTCACAGCAAAAGTAATATTCTTTGCCATTATAAGTTGTTTTTGCCGGTGGGCTTTTTTCATCCACCATCATATCGCAAACTAAATCCTTAACCATGATAATTACCTCTTTTTTTTGGTTTTTTGGTCACATATTTATGGGGATTGCGTTCAAATTCTTTTTGACACAAGGGACAACAAAGGAAATAATCTTCTCCTTCGTAAGTGATAACAATATGTGCCTTATTGACGTTCATTCTTTTACCACACACCGGATCGACGTGGTGCGACATAGTCTGCCTCCTTGATGAGTTAAAATATGGATTTCTGTTTAGAGCGCTTCTTCTCCAATGGCGCCGGTTCGAATTTTTATGGCTAACTCCACCGGGGAAACAAAAATCATCCCGTCACCCTTCATACCGGTATAAGCCGTTTTGCGAATAATTTCAACGATTTGGTGGACCTTTTCTTCCGCGCAAACGACTTCCACTTTGGCCAACGCGGAATATTTCTCCACACACCTGATTGAATACTTTGCGTGGGCCGGATCAGCCAAAATTCCGACACCCATGACATCAATCAGGGTGATATCATCGATACCGGCATTTTCCAGGGCCTCGACTACTTCTTCAGCTTTCTGGCAACGGATAAAGGCTTTAATTTCTTTCATGATACGCTCCTTTAAAGTTTAATTGAAAGCAAGTTCTTAAATTTGATCTCATTCTCACAGCCCAACAAATTTGCTTCTCTGACTACGGTTAAACTTTTTCCAAACATATACACCAGTAGCGACAAGGAGTAAGCTACCCCACCAAAGAAAGCCAAACGGAGTTACGTATCGAGCCATGATCTCATCATAGCTTATTTCAACAGGCTCCTCCTCTTTTGTTAGCCGTCTATGATGCGTTAGCGAGCCCGGATTTACTATCTGCCGGTGACTGTTCGCAATACTTGAATCGCTTGAATGGGGGTTTAAATGATGGGGAATAAACAAACGGTGGTAAAGGCAGGTGTAACGGTTATCAATATTTACCGGAAAGAACACCACCGTTCCCGGAATGCCTAACACCAGGAGAATAATGATAAATGCTTTTGTTTTTTTTGCTGAAATCACCTTTAGCACCATCTTATTTTTGTGTTCAGTTTAGTAAAGGTCAAGTATTGTGCCAGATTTAATTTGTTGGAAGGAGGTTTCCTGATATGATTTATAAAGTTTTATTATTTCTTAACTTATACAGCTTGAGTCAGGATATTTAAGAATATGTTAGTCGGCTAATTGCAAATAAAATTTAATAACTGTAGAATATTCTACGGATTTTTGTATGGTATTCTACAGTTTATAAAGGTAGATAATAGCGTTTTGAGGTGCATTAGATTTATGAGGTCTTTGAGGGAGGAGTCGTTGAGGTTCTCAGGTCAACACCTTATTCCAGACCAAATTTTTTTAAACGATATAAAAGCACATGGCGGGGAACTTTGAGCAGTTTAGCAGCTTTGGAGCGGTTACCACCAGTGCGCTCTAAAGCTCCCATAATGGTATGTTTTTCTACTTCTTCCAGCGAATAGTTTTTTTCCGAGTCAGAAACTAGCGATTCAGTAGAAATGGATGTATTTTGTTTAAAATTTGAAGGTAAACTCGCCAACGTAATCTGGTTGTTCTCAGCAAGAACAATTGCCCGTCTGAGGATATTCTCTAACTCACGAATATTTCCGGGAAAATCATGCTTTTGAAGTGCGTCAATAAATTCGGGGAAAACTTTGAATTTTCGGCCTTCGGCGTAACGATTAATAAAAAAGTCAACCAAATAAGGGATTTCTTCTTGCCGCTCCCGTAGGGGTGGAATTTTGATCGGAACCACGCTCAGGCGATAATAGAGGTCTTCTCTGAATTTCCCTTCTTGTATCATAACTTGCAAATTTTTATTTGTAGCTGCAATGACACGCACATCAATTTTCAGGGTTTTGGAATCGCCCAGGCGCTCTATCTCCTGTTCTTGAAGAACTCGTAACAGCTTGGCCTGGACATTTTCGCCTAAATCTCCGATTTCATCTAAAAAAATAGTCCCGCCATCGGCCAACTCAAATTTACCCTTGCGATTCTTAATGGCACCCGTAAAAGCCCCTTTCAAATGTCCGAATAACTCACTCTCCATTAAATTGTCGGGAATCGATGGGCAGTTGACGGTTATAAGCGGTTTATTTTTACGAGGACTATTATAATGAATTGCTTTGGCTAAAAGTTCTTTTCCGGTTCCACTCTCTCCAAGAATTAAAACTGTCGCATCACTGCTGGCTACCTGACCCGCCATTTTCAAGACATCTTCCATCTTAGAACTTTCAGCGATCAAATTGTCAAACTGGTATTTACCGACCAATTCATGGCGCAGTTGGGTGTTTTCTTGTTGTAAATTCCGTACTTTCAGAACTTTTTCAATGGTAAATAATAACTGTTCCTGACCGAATGGCTTGGTTAAGTAATCATCCGCTCCCAATCGGCAGGCCTCAATAGAATTTTCGATGCTTCCATAAGCGGTAATGATAATCACCACCATTTGGCGATTGGTTTGTCTTATCTCTTTTAATACTTTTATTCCGGATATATCCGGCATCTGTATATCAACGAGTGCAATATCAAATTCCTGGTGATGAAATTTTTCTAACCCCTCCTTCCCGGTATTTGCAGCAACAACAACATATCCATTCTTTTGTAATTGATGGGCTATGACTTTGCCAAGATTGATATCGTCATCGATTAATAAAATTTTTTTCATATCCTGGCTACTCACCACACACCTCTGAAGATCGTATTACAGCCAATAATTTTGCACAATATTGATAGCATCCATCTTTCTTGGTATCCGCAACTGAATCTATCATTTCGCCCCAATTAACCTTTAACGGATCATAAACTACTGCTGCGGCCGCCTCTTCCCATGCAACACCCACCCGAAACACGCCTTCCAGTTTTACCAAGGCATTATAAACCTGTACAGCACAATTCGGACAACTCATTCCGTTAACGATTAAATAAGCCGTGCTGGTATTTTGGAAGTCATTTTCAATATTAAAAGTTTTAGTAAAACGATCACTATGAATATGGTTGAGTTCTGCCATAGGAGCTCCTTTACAACGACTTATGTGTTTTTGGGGATAGCATTTTCCCGTTCTGTGATGGTTTCCCAACTTTTAGGGTCAACCCTTTCACAGAAATAATTTCCGCTCGATCCCCTTTTCTTAGCGTATCGCTCGATTCCGCCTTCCAGATTTCTCCTTTGAACAACACCTGTCCTTTGGGATCGAGTTTCTTAATTATTTCCACAGGTTCACCAACCATTGATTCAGGACCGCTTTGGGAGGGCTGTTTCATGACTCGCAAAATTGCAAAGTATATAAAGCCGGAAATTGCCGATATCCCTATGTAAATCGGTAATGCCTTTGAAAAAGGTAACACCCAAAATAGAAACAGGCTAATGATCGGCATCATTAAAATAATATGACACATGGAAAATCACTTGGCTCCTTTCCATTTCTTCTCGTTTGTCATTGATTTATAATTCAATTACTATGCCAGCAAAATTTGAAAACCTGTAACTTATTAAATTTTATGAAATTGAAAAACTAGCGCAGAAATGCCACATAATAGTATCTATGAACGCGTTGTAGAATATTCTACAATTATTTTTTGTTGATGATGGTAATTTTCTTAAAAATATCCAGCCAGAGATCCTCAACATGAATATCAGAAAAACCTGCCTTTCCAAGATTCCCTATCGTATCGCGGTTAATATTGGCGCCGTAGAAATAAAGCGGGAGCGGATTGAGTAAATCCATCAACGGAGCGATCACTTTGTTCTCGCTGCGCACATGCTCCAACATTACCACTTTGCCGCCCGGTTTGCAAACCCGTCGGATTTCCTTTAACCCTTGAATGGGAAGCGGCACCGAACAGAAGACGCAAGAAGTGAGTACGCAATCAAATGTGTTATCTGAAAACTCCAACTGTTGAACATCCATTTCCATAAGCGTCACGTTTTTTAAGTCATCAAATTTAGCGCTTGCTTTGGCTAACATCTTCTCGCTAAAGTCGATTCCAACTAAATCCACATCTTTGGGATAATAGGGAATATTTTTGCCAGTGCCCACCCCCACCTCAAGCACCTTGCCGTATGCTTCTCCGGTGATATCTTCCCGCCATTTGGCGGCAAATTTTTCCATTGGAGCCTCCATTACATCATAGACGGCGGAAATCCGGTTATAGCGCTTTTTAATTTTCTCAAAATCTTGTATCATCCTTCACCCGGATTGGAATAATCCTTTTTTCAACTTACTTTCTGCTTTTTTACCAATTTTTTTACGGAGAAGATCCTGCAAGAATATCCCCAACATCCGCCTTTGCAACCATTTTTGCGATGCAAAAGGCACATCACCAAGTCTAATCTGGATTAAGTAAATTCAGAGGAATATCTGCTTCGGAGTGTGATACTTTTATGCACCGTGATGCATCGCATGAAGGCGATGCACTCCTGATTCCCCCTCCATCTCTGAAGTCCAAGAGAATTGCCCGAGAGATATAATAAAACTCTGCGAACCTCTGCGTTCTCTGAGCCTCCCTGCCTGCTGCCACGCCGTGGCCACCATGTGGCAGGCAAGTGCGTTAAGGTATATGTAGTCGGTTATGTCTCTTTCGAAACGTATATCTTCCCATCTTTGATATTCACCTTAAACGGCGGCAAAGGGCGTGGTGGAGGACCGGCAATATTGATTCCTTGCAGATTATAGTGCCCGTTGTGACACGCACACCAAATATGTTCAAAATCAGCGCGATATTGCACGATGCACTCCAGATGGGTGCAAATTGCACTGAATGCCCGTATCTCTCCCTCAGGTGTCCGAATCAGTATCACCGGCATTCTGCCAAATTTGATGATTTTCCCACTATTCGGTTTTAATTCATCAACAGTCCCTGCCATCACCGAATTCGGAACAGGTTCGCCGGTATTTTTAGGCAAAACAAAAAAACGGTAAACCGGGTAGAATACTGATGAAAGAAAGCCGACTAAGCTGCCTCCTAATAGGATGTTCAGAAACGACCGCCTGGATTGCCCTTTGCCTGATTCCGGTTCGCTCTTCTTTTGAGACACTTCATTCTCCTGATTTATTCGTTTATGCTCACCTTTGTGCCGGTATGTATTCCCCCGACGCAACTCTGTTTTAATTCATAATGGATGGATTCAAGTGGTGTGCCAATTTTTTTGTCAGTGGCTATACAGCTGTAACTATCTATTTAGCCGGAAATTAAAATGATGTGAATTTAGAAGGTGAACATTGACATATCAGAATATTCTACAGGGAGTGTAGAATAGTTCACAGAAATTTCTTGAAGATTTAAAAAACTGCATCATAAACTTTTCTTTTTGTAAATTCCGGACAAAACATTAATTTATTCTTCATAAAAAACTTAACTGATTGTCAATCTATCTTTCAGTAAATGAGGTTAATAATGGTAATTAAAAACGTTCACTTTTATGTTTGATCGAAAAACGCTTTACCTTTTATCATTTGTGAGCATTCTATATACCTTTAGCTGCACCCCGGAAGCTCCGCGGACGAATCCACTGGATCCTGAACTCAATCAACCGGAAGATCATGCTAAAATTTCCGGCCAAGTTTTTTCCCTCTATCAGCCTGTGCGGCCTTTAGAAAACGCCAGGATACTGCTTTTGCCCGCTAAAAAAATGAGGTCGAGCAGCAGCGCCGGTTTTTTCGAATTCGCAAATTTGGATGCCGGGGATTATCAATTGATTGCTGAAAAAGACCGGTATTTAGCGGATACCATTGACGTCTCTATTACAGACAACCAGGACTATGATCAGGCCAACCTTTTTTTAGACGCCCTGCCGGGAATAAAACGTAGCTTATTTTACAGCGAGCATATCGACCAGTGGTGGCCGGGACCGGTCTATCACGCCTTTTTTACAGTTGTAGTGGAAGACCCGGATGGTGTGGCAGATATTGATTCCCTGGCCTATTTGATCCCGTCATTGAATTTTACTAAGCCACTGCAGGCGACCGGGCGTCCTGATTCTTTTTTTGTGGATATTGAGAACTTCGATCTGCCCGGTGAAACCCTGCAATCCCTTGTTGAAGAAGAGTCCTTCATATTTCTGGAAGACGAAGCCGGGGCGCAGATAACAGAAGGCCCTTTCTTTTTGCATAGAATTATCGAAGACGCGCCGGTTCCCGAATCACCGACGAGTATGCAAACCGTTTCATCTTCTCCCATCCTGGAATGGCAGCCGTTCAGCCTGACCTTTGAATTCGATTTCGTGGTTCAGGTCTTTCGGATCAGTGCCGGCATCCCGATGCTCATTCACACATCTGCGAAGATTCCCGCCGGACAAACCACCTATGCCTACCCAACAACGCTTTCCAGCGGTTCGTATTATTGGACAATTGGGGTACGGGACCGGCTCCATAATTTTAGTCGTTCAAAAGAAGCATCGTTTATTGTACCTTAGACTGAGTAGAAAAATGAATATACCGGAAAGATATTTAAACGCCCTGGTTGACATCAGCCAGGAGATCAACACTATCCAGGAACTGGAGACATTGTTAAAAAGAATTCTCAATATTGCCTTACAACAATTGTCTGCAGAAAGAGGCTTCATTCTGCTGCGGGAGAAAAGTGATTCGAGATTGATTCCTAAAGCGGCAAAGAATATCGATCCGGAACAATTAAGCGATGTCTCACAAATTTCCTCTTCTACGGTGCAGAAAGTCATCTCCTCCCGGAAGCCCATCTTGACCTTCGACGCGCAGAGTGACGAGCAATTTGATACCTCTGAGAGCATCATCCTGCATCAAATTCGTTCTATCGCCTGCGTGCCCCTGATGCTGAAAGGGGAATTTATCGGTGTCATATACCTTGACAGCAGGGGACAGACCGCGCGTTTAAATCAGCAAAGCCTGGACTTTCTCAGCGCCTTCGCCAACCAGGCCGCCATCGCAATCGAAAATGCCAGATTGGTGGAATCTCTTCGCAGCGAGAATGAATTGCTAAAGGGGGAATTCCACCGCATTTACGCATTCAAAGAAATCGTCGCCCGCAGTAAGTCCATGGAGAAGGTACTTCAATTGATGGGAAAAGTGCTAAAGAATAATGCGGTAGTCTTGATTACCGGGGAAACCGGAACCGGTAAAGAGTTGGTAGCTAGGGCGATCCACTATAACGGGCCCCGCTCTTCCCATCCGTTTGTAGCGGTCAACTGTGCCGCCATCCCGGAAAACTTGCTGGAAAGCGAAATGTTTGGTTATAAAAAAGGTGCCTTCACGGGTGCGAATTCGGATAAAAAAGGATTAATCGAACTGGCTGATAAAGGAACCCTGGTTATGGATGAAATCGGGGAAATTCCCTTAAATATGCAGGTAAAGCTGTTGCGATTTCTTCAAGAACGGGAAGTCATGCCGGTAGGTGGTGAGCGCGCTGTCAAGGTCAATATTCGCGTCATTGCGGCCACAAATCGCAATTTACCTGAAGAGGTTCAAAAAGGTCGTTTCAGAGAAGACCTTTTCTATCGTCTGAACGTCATTGAAATCCCGCTCCCGCCGTTACGAGAGCGTAAGAAAGACATCCCTTTGCTGGCGCATCATTTTCTGAAAAAGATTGCTAAAAATATGGATAAAAAAATTACCGGTTTCACGCCGGGGGCATTAGAAAAGCTGCAAAATTACCCCTGGCCCGGAAATGTGCGGGAACTGGAGAATGCCATTGAGCGCAGCGTAGTGCTGGCCGGTGAAAAATTGATTTCAGAAGAGGATATCGTTTTGAGGAAACTTTCCGAACCCGATAGGATCGAACCGGGAATGACGTTGGAAGAACTATCGCGTGCGCTACTGGAAAAAACCATGAAAGCTTGCGATGGCAATAAAACCCACGGCTCGGAAATGATGGGCGTTTCCCTGCGTTGGATTCACTATAAAATGAAAGAATGGGGAATCCGGTGATTATGGCGGGAAATAATGTAAATTTCCTCTTCAAACAGCCTGCCCCTTCGAGGGTGGATGATTTTGAACTGCAAACCTTAATATACGAAGGGCCAAATACGCTGGTGTATCAGGGAGTTCAGGCGAACCTTCAACGCCGGGTAATCGTCAAATTGCTCAAGCCACAGGTAAAGAGCCGCAAAGAATGGATCGACCGTTTCCGGCGCGAGGCCCGGGTGTGCGCCCGGTTAACACATCCGAACATTGTCGATGTCTATACTCTGGGAGAAAAAAGTGGGTATCATTACGTTGTCATGGAGTATGTAGATGGACTCAGCCTGAAAGAGCTTCTCCGGGAAAGCGGTGCTCTGCCGCCGGAAATCTCATTCTCTATAACCGACCAGATTCTGCAGGCGTTGAGTTTCGTTCATCAACACCACATTGTGCATAGGGATGTGAAACCCTCCAATATTTTGATTGACTGGCAGGGGCAGACTAAATTGACTGATTTTGGCCTGGCCCAAATCGCAGATGAGCCGGGGGTGACTCAACAGGGTTCGCTGATCGGTACCCCCTCTTACATGGCTCCGGAACAGATTCAGGGGGGCGTTATTGACGGACGATGCGATTTGTTCGCTCTCGGCGCGGTGATCTACGAATTGCTTACCGGTGAGCAGGCCTTTGCCGGGGAGAATTATTCCACTTCCCTGTTTAAGATTATGAACGAGGATCCGCCGCCTATAACGCAATTGCGGGAAGGCTTTTTGGAACAAATCAATTTGCACCTGAGAAAGTATCTCTCCCGGCGTCCGGAAGAACGCTGGAACGATGCCGGGCAGGCGCGCGAAGATTTACAGCACCTGGTAAAGCAATTGGGAATTGAACCTTCAACTGAACGGGTTAAGCAAACCATAGACCAATTGAAGACACCTTCTCACTACGGGACAACCGGACAATCCAATGCACAATATCCGGTGCCGCCTGCCGATCCGCAGGGCAATATACCAAAACGGGCGCCAACGATGAAATGGATGCTGATTGGCGGAAGTGTTGGGGCGGCTTTGTTAATTTTGCTGTTGACCTTAATTCTCCAGTCGAAAGAATCAACCCCCGCAAAGAATGAGCATAAAATTGCGGCACAATCAAATAGCGGGATTGGCGATAGCTATCTCCCGCCGATTAGTGATTCTTTGCCGGATTCCGGCCGGTTAACCGACTTGAAAGGGCCGGCAAAAACTACCGACAGGAATGAGCCATCTTCTTCAATATCGGATGAATCCGCTGTTATCGATTCTCTGTTGCAAAAAGGTACTGGCAAGGAACAACAGAGTAGCCCGGATACGGGCACAACCTCTCCCGCTGTGGAGAAAAATTCTCCAGCCCGGCTGAAACTATCGGTACAGCCCTGGGCGAAGATAAAAATTGACGGACAATTGATCGAATCACAAGCGACAAAAAAAGCTATAGAGATCGCTCCGGGCCAGCATACGATCACCTTCTCCCACCCAAGTTTTTCATCATATATAGCCGAAATTTATTTAAAACCGGGAGAGCAGCGCGCCGTTCACTGGTCATTCTTAAAAAATGCGGCTCACTTATGGGTGGAAGCGCGCCCCTGGGCAGAGGTTTATGTTGACAATCAATTCCGTGACAGCACGCCCCTGGGCAAACCGATACTCCTTTCCCCGGGTAAGCATTTTCTGGAATTAAAGCACCCGCAATTGTCCTCCTACCGGGAATTTATCAACATTGCGTCCGGAGATACGCTGCGGTTACAAATTGCATTGAAAGTCAATTAATGGTATGATCTTTGTTAAAATTTAGTAGCGGAGAAAAAGCAGGCTAAAACCATGCAAAATTTGCAACAACCTTTATGGATTTTTTTGGGAACATTGTTCTTCGTCTTGCCAATTTGCGGCCAACAATGGTATAACAGAGCTCCCATGCCGACCGCCCGTTACGGAATGACGGCCGCAGTTCCGAATCAGAAAATATACGTGATGGGAGGGGCGGAATTCGGGCATAATGCAATCGATATTGTAGAAATGTACAATCCCGCCCAGGATAGCTGGCAAACGAACATAGCCCCACTAAACTTTGCCCGAAGTAACGCCGCAGCAGTTGCTTTCGAGGGCAAGATATATATTTTTGGCGGCAGGGATCACAACCAGTTTATTTCAGCCGCGGAAGCTTACGATACCTCAGCGAATCAATGGTCAGTGGTTTCTCAAATGCCCACTCCCCGGGAGGGTATTGCTGCGGTGGCCGTCGATAGCGCTATCTGGCTGATCGGAGGCGCGACTTCCCAGATGAACTCCTCCAAAGTGGAACGCTTTTACCCCCATACTGGTGACTGGGATACCCTGGCCCATTCCCTGAACGTTGCGCGGGTGGGGGCGGTAGCCGCAGTGGTAAATAACGATGTTTATGTAATGGGCGGCTATTATTTCGGCCCACTCAATTCGTATGAAAAATATCTCAGAGGGCAGGGCTGGACATCAGTTGGGAGCATGCTCTACGGATGCGGCGCCGCGAGCGGAGCGGCGTATGACAATCAAATCTGGATCGTTGGAGGTGAGAATCAATCGGGTATTCTCAACAACGTGCAATATTTTGACGCCAACGGATCCGGTATCTGGAACAATGGACCGCCTTTGCAAACCGAACGGAAAAACCTGGCCGTTGCCCGGGTGGGCAATACGCTGTATGCTATCGGTGGGAAAAGAGGACACCATGCCGGATCCGTAACGGATGTTATGGAGGCGTTAGACCTGGTGACCGGTATCGATGATTCGCCCCCTTCTACCCTTCCGGCTGATATCCGCCTGGAAACAAATTTTCCTAATCCTTTCAATAACAGTACGCTATTTGATGTATATCTCCCTGAAGTAAAAGAAGTTAGAATTGGAGTGATTAATGTGCTGGGTCAACCGGTTCGAACCATTTATCGTGGGAACCTCCACGGCTGGCAGCGGTTTGAGTTTGACGCTCGGGATGATTTTGGGAAAATCTTGCCATCGGGAAATTACTTTATTTATCTTCAAACAGCTCGGCAAGAACGTGTAATTAACATTCAATATTTAAAATAGTAGTATGACAAGAATTGCATTGTACTTCTTCTCTGGGATCTTTTTGATGAGTATCCATCTTGTTGCCTCTCCTGGAGAAGATTCTCACTCCCTAGTAGCAAATATCATTTCCGCTTATAATCAGTTTGATTACACTGAAACAGACCGGCTCCTGGAAATTGCCCTCAAAGAAATTGAGCGGCTCTCCTTGCAGGATCAAATAGAGGTATACAAATACGCAGGCTTCAGGCAATTTCAGAAGGATGATCCGCTTCAGGCACGAGAACATTTTTGGAAGCTGCTGGAAATCGATCCGACCAGCACACTTGACCCGGTAACCACACCGCCTAAAATTGTAGCGCTTTTCCAGAACACCAAAGCACAATACCTTGATGATCTTCAAAACCGGGTGGAACAGTTAGACAGGGAATTTACCCGCAACCCCATTCCCTGGCGGTCATTGGTTTTTCCGGGATGGGAACAATGGCACCGGGGTTACCGCTGGAAAGGCGCTCTGTGGATTGCCGCAGGAACCGGTTCTTTCGCAGGGTTGATTCAGGCAATTATACGCACTCATCGACAAAAACAGGATTATGAGGCTGCAGATGATCCGGAGGTCATTTCTGCCAGGTATGAAAAGTACAACCGTCTATATCAATCTCAATTCTACTGGGCCTATGGTTTTGCGGCTGTGTGGCTATCTTCGCATATCGATGGACTAATTTTCTCACCGGTTAAAGCTGGAACTCAACTTTCTCTCTCTTTCTCACCGGACTATCCCGGTATTGCGGTGTCCTTCCGTTTTTAAAGAAAAGCCCTTTTTAATTTACCGAAAAGAAAAAGTCTCACTGCAAATTCTGCAATATATAATGCAAAATTTGCATGGTTTGAGACTTCAAAAATCTCCTCCTCTCACAGATCACGAATTAACCTTAATAATTATAAACACTTAACATCCTATAAATTCCATCGAATTGTCTTTGGCATATTAATTGAACACTATATTGTGACAATAATAACAAAATAAACGGAGGTTCAACATGAAACGTTTTCACAAATTATTCGCACTCACTATTCTGGTTATGCTGATCGGGTATTTTCCCGGTTTCGCTCAGGGCGGTCACCACGGCGGTGGAACTCACAGCGGACATGGATATTGCAACCCGGATTCCCTGATTCCGGTAACGGTTTCCGGAACGGCCATCGTCGATAGTTCTTTTATGTCTCCGGCATATTACTTGGATGAAGATGGGGATGGACAAGCCGATTATCATCTTAATTTCGGTCCCTGGTGGTACACGCCAGACAGCAGCAATGCTACCCGTCCCAATGACGGCGATTTCATTACAATTTATGGGGGGCAACACGACTCGTTGATGGGCAATCTCCCCGTGATTATTGTGTACGAAATCAATGGATTGTTCTGGCGGGATCCTTATGATCCTTTCTGGACACACGGAGGAGGCCATCATGGTGGCGGACATCACGGGGGTTGGATGCACGATTCGCTAGAGATTGATACCGTCAACGGGACCGCGATAGTAGATACCACTTTCTTTAATGCTCACTACTACCTGGATGAAGACAATGATGGTGCACCGGATTACTTCCTGAATTTCGGCCCACCCTGGTATCAGCCGCCTTCCGGCGCCACCCGGCCCAATGATGGCGATCCGGTGGATATCGTCGGTGGTCGGGTTAACCGTATCACGCTTCCCATGATTATTGTATTCGAAATCAACGGCCAGGTTTGGAGGGACACTACCGGTTGGATCGGGCATAACCCCGGTGGCGGCTGGATTCACCACAATATGTTCCAAGCACAGCATATTCCCACCCCGTTTGACCCGGAGGATTGGATGCATGTTACGCCCGGTTGGCATACCGGAGGGATGATGATGCCGGAGAGCCTCTTCTGCGAAATGGAAGAGATATTTCCCGAAAATCTCCCCAATACCGGCAATGAGAATGCTTTTGCCGCTTATGAAATCGGGTTGTTCCGGGAAGATGGTTCCAACATGCTTTCAAACCAGGGCGGAATGGGCGGTCATATTCAATTCGGTAATGAGGTGCAATTTCAGTTACATTATAATGAAATCCAACTTCAGGGATTCAACATCAACGAAAACAGCATTCAGGTAAAATACTGGAACCAACAAAGCAATAGCTGGGTGGTGATTAATAACGCGACTCTGAATCCACTTAATAATACGGTGACATTTTCAAATAGTACTGTCAGCAGCCACCTTATGCTCACTGGTACGGAGAATCCCTTATCTATTGAAGATGGTGGTACGCAACTGCCCACAGCATTTACATTGAAGCAGAACTATCCCAATCCTTTTAACCCGGAAACCACAATTGAATATATCCTGCAAAAGGATGCTCATGTGGCCTTATTGATTTACAATGTACTGGGCCAAAAAATGTTTGAACTGGTGAATGGGAATAAAGCTGCCGGAGTGTATAAGGTTCGGGTTGACGGCCGCTCCTTGCCATCCGGAATCTATTTCTACAAATTAGAAGTAGACGGACGCAGCCAGTTGAGAAAAATGAATTTGAACAAATAGGCCCAACTTATTGCAAATTTGGAAAATTGAAAATGGAAATGGGCTTTGGAGATCCGTTCTTCTTCAAACCCCATTCGTTCAAGAGTATGCAATTCATCTGCTAAAAAAAGCGCTCTGGATATCTACCCAGAGCGCTTTTTTAGTTGGGGTTTAGAAGAGTGATTGGGTTATTGGCTGCGGGAATTTCCTTTACCTTTATGAACTTTTTTTGCCTTCCTTTCCCGATATTCCTGCAGGTCTTTCTCAGGATTCGCCTGAAATTGAACCATGCATAAATTCGTGCAAAAATAGTAATGTTTTCCTTTGTAAATTGCACTGGGGGTGGATGGATGTGTATCCTCAACATTCATATAACATACCACATCTATTACCATTTAAATTCTCCTTACTTGCCAAGTTATTTCTAAGATTGTGTTTAGAAGATTAAAAACGGGATAAAGAAAAAAATATCAATCTTTATCCCGAAAATTTCACGAAAGCTCCGAATTGTTTACTTCATCATCCCTTCCATCATTCCCCCCATCATTCCCTGTCCGGTACACCTCGGGCAGGCTGTTTCTAATTGTTCTCGTTGCTCGGGAGTGAGCACCTCGCGCATTTTTTGAGCAGCTTCGTAGGAATCCACCTCCATTTCCAATTCTGTTGCTGCAATTTCTTTCAAGGCTTTACGAATTTGATCGGCAGGGGCGTTTTTATCCAACAGCAAATTCAGCTCGACTTCCTTTTTCTCGATGTCTGCTTGCCAATCGGCTTTGCGCTTCAGGAAATTTGCTCGAATATTTTTAAGCTGGTCGAGTTGATCATCGGAAAGATCCAATTTAGCTTTCATTCCGGGCAGGTGTTGAACCTGGTGTATAAAGCGGAGCATCGGTCCGTGATGTTGCATCATGCCCTTGCCATGCATCATCCGCATCATATTCATCATATTGCCCATCATGCCGCCTTGCATCATACCTTGACCGCTCATCATTCCACTGGACATCATACCGCCTTTCATCATCCCCATTGTTCCGGTGGTATCCCCCGTAACTGACTGAGCTTGCTGGGGATGGTGAGCCTCATGCCCTTGCGGCTGGGCATTGACGGTTACCATAATAAGAATCAGAGACAACGCAGTGAACATTGCAGATAAAGATCTCATTTTAGAACTCCTTATAGAATTTTTTTAGTTATTCATTTTATTTACGTCCCACTACTAATCAAGCGCTGTGCCAGTTTGTTTCAAACCTTATAAGACGTTTAAAAATAAAATGTTAACAACTTTTAAAGTATACTGCCCAAAAGCGGGACAGAAAGCAGATTTAAGAATAGTCTTCATTAAATCGTAGAATACTCTACATCACTCCCCCCGAATAATGAGCCTCAACCTCTCACCCAAAAAAATAATTTTATTCATAAAGTCTTGACTCCGTACTGTGGTACGGAACTTAAATTGTGTTTGGTCAGAAATTTGGGGAAAAATAGTGGTCAACGAATAATGCTCTAACGATAAGATTTGTGATTGGTGACTGGGGAAACAGCATAAATGAATGAGGACTATCAAACATAAATGGAAAACCCCGTACCAATGTCGAAATTGTTTATGAGAATCGGAGGTCAAACATGAAAGAGATGACAGTTGGCAGGCTGGCAAAAACAGCGGGCGTCAACATTGAAACCATTCGGTATTATGAGCGAAGAGGGCTGCTGCCTGAACCGACTCGAAAAGAGTCCGGCTACCGGCTCTATTCCGATGAGGATGTAAAACGGCTTCAGATTATTTTGCGAGCAAAGGAATTGGGCTTCGCCTTACGCGAAATTCAGGAACTGTTAGAATTGCGGGTGGATGTAAAAACGAATTGCGATGAGGTGCGGACAGAAACGGAAGAAAAAATTAAAAGATGTTGAGCACAAAATTACAGATTTGCAACGAATCCGAAATGTATTAACAGAGTTGGTGGAAGCCTGCCGGCAAAGAGGGGCAACCAGTGAGTGTCCAATTTTAGAAGCGCTGGAATCCGGAGAAAGGCAGAATGATTTGGCGGCAAAATAATTAAAAAATCATTGTCTTATTAAATAATCTTGACAAATAGCAACGAAAATGATCATGGAGAAGAAGAAAATAATCAAAGCGAAAATTAGCTGCATGCACTGTGATGGATGTGTGGGTACTGTAAAAAAAGCACTTAATCAATTGAAAGGAATAATTTATGTTTCCATAGACAATTGGAAAAACGGCAATGCTGAAATCGCAGCAAATCTGACGGTCAATAAAGAAGACATCAAAAAAGCAGTTAAGAACGCCGGATATACCATTGACGTCGAGCAGGAAATCATTGCTGAAGATGTAGCATCGACAGAAAGGTTCGATTTTGATTTGATCATCATCGGCGGCGGTTCTGCCGCCTTTGCGGCCGCCCTCCGCGCCAGCGAATTGGGAAAGAAGACGCTGATGATCAACGATGGCTTGCCCATCGGCGGAACCTGTGTCAACGTTGGCTGCATTCCTTCCAAGACATTGATTCGCACGGCGGAGGCGTTGCATCACCACAGATATACGCCATTTGAGAGCATTTCCCAAGGAGAGGCATTCGCCCATACCAATGGCAGCGTTTTTGATTTCAGCCAAGCCATCCAGCAAAAAAGAGCGCTGGTAGAAGAGATGCGTCAAAAAAAATATGTGCAGGTGATTGCCGGCGATCCGCTCATTCAAACCGAACAGGGCCGGGCAACGCTTGTGGACAACCATACGGTCAAAGTGACTGGGGAGATAAAATCGGCTCAAAACATTCTCGTCGCTACCGGCTCATCTACATTCCTTCCCGATATTGCCGGATTAACATCAGTCGGTTATCTCACCAATGAAACGCTCTATGAACTGGAAGAGTTGCCGGAACATCTGATCATCATTGGCGGTCGCTACATGGCGCTGGAGAATGCCCAGCTCTTTGTCCGGTTGGGATCAAAAGTAACCGTCCTCCAGCGGTCAGAACGGATTCTGCCCGATGAGCAAGAAGACATCACCAATGCCCTGACCGGTTTTCTGGAATCAGAAGGCATTACCATCAAAACCGGCGTGCAGGTTCAGTTGGTTCAGAAAAAAGAGAACCGGCTCAATTTGGAAATATCAGTGGATGGAAACAGCGAAATCATTCGGGGAACGCATCTATTCCTGGCCACCGGCCGGCAGGGGAATACGGAAGCGTTGGGACTTGAGCAGATGGGCATCGAAACGTTTGGCAGGCAATTTGTGAAGACGGATGAGTTTTTGCGAACCAGTGTGCCAAATATTTATGCTGCCGGTGATGTGATCGGCAAAAAATTATTCGTTTACACCGCCGGATATGAAGGCGGATTAGCAGTTGAAAATGTCTTTTCGCAGGAATTGAAATCGATTCGTTACCAGCCGCTTCCCTGGGTCATTTTCACCGATCCCCAGGTTGCCGGGGTGGGGATGGATGAAAAAGCGGCTGAAGATGCCGGCATCCAATATGAAACCTCGGTGCTACCGCTTTCGGAGGTTCCCCGCTCACTGGCGGCGCGGGACACCCGCGGATTCATCAAACTCATTCGCAATGCGCAGGATGATACCCTGATCGGCGCCCGCATTTTAGCGCCGGAAGGCTCCGAACTGCTGATGCAGGTGGCCATGGCCATCAAACACCGGATTCCGGTTTCAGAATTACGGAGCATGCTGTTTCCGTATCTGACCTTATCGGAAGGGATCAAGCTGGCGGCGATCACCTTTGAAAAAGATCTGGCCAAATTGTCCTGTTGTGCCACCTGAAGCAAAACATGGTTCACAGGAGTAACATATGACGATTATTTTTTAACTATTCATCTTAACGGATCATTTGAAAATGTGACAAAACCATTAAGGGCCTGCCTGGCAGCAGACAGGCAAAACAATTAAAATGGTGAATGGCAAGTTTTAGTCTTCTTTAGGATAACGCAGACCTTCGATTCTTTTATCTATGTTTTTTAATAGTATTGCCCTAAATCGTTTTGTCATGTTAAGGAATGCCTTAATAGTCACATAAATCATGACTCGGAGGAAAAAATAATGCAAGCTCATAAACTGGGTATTTTGTCAGCGATCACCGCATCCGCATGCTGCATTGGTCCCTTACTGGTCATTTTACTGGGGCTGGGCACTCTGGGGCTCACTACATTCTTCAGTCAATATCACTGGGTTTTCATCGGACTGGGAGCGGCTTTACTGGCGGCTGCCTGGGACTATTATTATCGCGAGAAGAAACGCTGCGCCAGTGAGCAGTGCGAGTTCCGTAATAAAAAGGTCACCCGCAATACGTTGATCGGCGCATCGCTGGTGGTGCTTATATTTGCCGGACTCAATATTTATACCTACG
>JABAHQ010011315.1_pt1 | contig 27239 bp, 24 predicted proteins | sample 7062091 | NCBI WGS metagenome assembly JABAHQ01 (sample SAMN14534359, study PRJNA622989) | marine sediment metagenome | biome: marine biome [ENVO:00000428]; feature: marine pelagic biome [ENVO:01000023]; material: deep marine sediment [ENVO:00002113] | place: India: Gulf of Kutch | collected...
CGCTTCTTCTCGCCGCCCGAGAAGCCCTCGTTGACGGAGCGGTATAGGAAGGACTCATCCATCTTGGTCAGCTTCAACTTCTCCTTGACCTTGGCGAGCAGGTCCATCGCGTCGAGCTCTTCCTCGTCGCGGCTCTTGCGGATCGCGTTGAGCGCGGACTTGAGAAGATAAATGTTGCTCACCCCCGGGATCTCGACCGGATACTGGAAGGCGAGAAAGATGCCCTTGTGGGCCCGCTCCTCGGGCTCGAGCACGAGCAGATCCTCTCCGTCGAGGCTCACCTCGCCGTCCGTGACCTCGTATCCGTCGCGCCCGGCGAGCACCTGCGCCAGAGTGCTCTTGCCCGAGCCGTTCGGCCCCATGATGGCGTGCACCTCGCCCGCGCCGACCTCCAGGTCGATACCCTTGAGGATCTCCTTGCCCTCCACCGATACCCTCAGGTTCTTGACCGATAGCACGTTACAGCTCCTGGTTTTGATCCGGATATATGACTGACCGCCAAGACGCCAAGAACACCAAGGTTTTTTGATCGCCTTTAAAAATCCGCCTTCCTGGCTTACCTGGTTGCATAGCGGTTAACGCCTTCGATCTCGAGATTCGTCTAACCGCCAAGAAGAATCTCGCCTTAACAGATAAAAAGTCTCGGCGCCCTTGGCGACTTGGCGGTTAATGTCTTTTCCTTAACCGACCGCACCTTCCAGGCTCACGCCGAGCAGCTTCTGGGCCTCGACGGCGAATTCCATCGGCAGCTCCTGGAAGACCTCCTTGCAGAAGCCGTTGACGATCATCGAGACCGCGTCCTCCTCGGAGATGCCGCGCTGCATGAAGTAGAAGATCTGGTCCTCGCCGATCTTGGCGGTCGTGGCCTCGTGCTCGAGCTGGGCGGTCGGGTTCTTCGTCTCGATATACGGGAAGGTGTGCGCGCCGCACTTGTCGCCCATGAGCATGGAGTCGCACTGCGTGTAGTTACGCGCATTCGCCGCGCTCTTGGCGACCTTCACCAGGCCCCGGTACGCTTTCTGGCCGTGGCCGGCCGAGATGCCCTTGGAGACGATGGTGCTGCGGGTGTTCTTGCCGATGTGGATCATCTTGGTGCCGGTGTCCGCCTGCTGATAGTTGTTGGACAGCGCGACCGAATAAAACTCGCCCACCGAGTCGTCGCCGGTGAGCACCACGCTCGGGTACTTCCAGGTGATCGCCGAGCCGGTCTCCACCTGGGTCCAGGAGATCTTCGAGCGCGCGCCGCGGCAGTCGCCGCGCTTGGTCACGAAGTTGTAGATGCCGCCGCGGCCCTGCTCGTCGCCCGGATACCAGTTCTGCACGGTGGAGTACTTCACCTGCGCGTTGTCCAGAGCCACGATCTCGACCACCGCCGCGTGAAGCTGATTCTCATCGCGCATCGGCGCGGTGCATCCCTCGAGATAGCTCACGTATGCGCCTTCGTCGGCCACGATGAGGGTGCGCTCGAACTGCCCCGTGCTCTCCGCGTTGATCCGGAAATAGGTGGAAAGCTCCATCGGGCAGCGCACGCCCTTGGGCACGTAGACGAAGGAGCCGTCGGTGAACACCGCCGAGTTCAGGGTCGCGAAGAAGTTGTCGGTGTAGGGCACCACCGAGCCGAGGTATCGCTGGACCAGCTCGGGATGATTCCGCACCGCCTCCGAGAACGAGCAGAAGATGATGCCGTGCTCGGCCAGCTTCTCCTTGAAGGTGGTGGCCACCGACACGCTGTCGAACACCGCATCCACCGCCACGCCGGCGAGCATCTTCTGCTCCTCGAGCGGGATGCCGAGCTTCTCGTAGGTCTCCAGTAGCTTCGGGTCGACCTCGTCGAGGCTCTTCGGTCGATCGTTGTCGCTCTTGGGCGCCGAATAGTAGACGATGTCCTGGTAATCGATCGACGGATAGTAGGTATTGGGCCACCGCGGCTCGACCATCGTCGTCCAGTGCCGATAGGCCTCAAGTCGCCACTCGAGCAGCCATTCGGGCTCGCCCTTCTTGTGCGAGATGAACCGAATGATCTCTTCGTTCAGCCCGGGCGGCGCGGCGTCGGCGTCGATGTCCGTCACCCAGCCGTGCTTGTACTTCTGGCTGATCAGTTTGTCGAGCTCGTGCGTGGTCGTCGCCATGCCTCCGTCTCCGTCAAATCGTGCGTTCGCGTGGCACTTTCCGCTCAAAGCGCCCGGGAGCCCACCCGCGGCACCGAGACCCGCACCGTCCGCCCCGGCGGCTCGACCATCTCGGCGAGGCTGATGCCGTCCAGCGCCTTCAAGATGACGCTGTTGATACGCTGCCAGTTGCTGCGGATCGCGCAGACCGGCTCCTGCTCGCACGCCCCCGGATGCGTGCTGCACTCGGTCAACCCCACCGCCCCCTCCAGGGCGTCGATGACCTCGGCGACCGTGATCGCCGCGGGCGCGCGGGCGAGCTGGTAGCCGCCCTTCGCCCCGCGATAGGAGACCAGCAGGCCCGCACGGGCCAGCACCTTGAGGATCTTGCTGACCGTCGGCAACGCGACCCGCACCTGATCGGTGATCTCTCCGGCCGTGTGCACCCGTTGCGGCTCGCGCGCCATGTAGGTCATGACCACCGTGCCGTAGTCGGTCAGCTTGCTCAGCCGCAGCATAACAGCCGCTCCGCGGGCAATTCGGACTAATATAGTACTATTTCGCTCCCGATTTTCAAGGCCCAATGGGCGCGATCCGGCACCCACCGAGCGACGTAACCACAACGGAACTATGGTTAAGACGCGCCGTTCGCGAACGTGCATTCCCGAGTTCAATAGTAGGATATTAGAGGCGGTTTATCAATGCAAGCTTATGGGCCGGGGCGCGGGCCGCACGGTCGCCGGCCGTGGGCCTGGACCCCCGCACGCCGCTCTGTAACAATGCCAGCCGCCGACGCGCCCGCCCCGCGGGCGCCCCACGAGAACAACCCCCGGCATGAAGGTAGGCGCGGCGTGCGGCACGCGATCAACCTGGGCGTCGTCCTCTACCTCCTTTGGCTGGCCCTCTCGGGGCACCTCGAGGCGTGGCTGCTCGGCCTCGGCCTGGCCTCCGCGGCGCTCACCGTCTGGGTCGCGCAGCGCATGGACCGCGCCGATCGCGAGCCCCAGCGCCTGCGGATGAGCGCCCGGGCGCTCGGCTACTTCCCCTGGCTCGCCTGGCAGGTGGTGCTCGCCAACCTCGACGTGGCCCGGCGCATCCTCCATCCGCGCATGCCCATCGACCCGCGGGTTGTGCGCCTGCGGGCCCGCCAACGCACGCGCTTGGGTCGGGTGATCTACGCCAATTCGATCACCCTTACCCCGGGAACCGTCTCGCTCGACCTCGACGAGGACACCATCACCGTCCACGCCCTCACCCGGCAGGCCGCCGAGGCGCTCGAGACGGGAGAGATGGATCGGCGAGCGCAAGCCGTGGAGCGCCGCCCCTGATGCAGGCCGTCGCCGTGACGCTGATACTGGTCACCATGCTGCTCGCGCTGGCGCGCGCGCTGCGGGGGCCGACGCTCTATGACCGGATCCTCGCGGTCAACGTGTTCGGGACCAAGACGGTGTTGATCATTGCCCTGCTGAGCGCTCTCGGTGACCGACTGGACTTTCTCGACATCGCGCTGGTCTACGCCCTCATCAACTTCATCGCCGTCATCGCCGCGCTGAAGTTCTTCGAGTACGGGGACCTGGGCCGGAGCGCGCCGGACCGGGAGGGTGATATATGAGCGGGATTCTCTCGATCGCCGCCGGCGCATGCCTGGCGCTTGGCGGCGCCTTTGTGCTGATCGGCGGTATCGGGCTGCTGCGTATGCCGAGCTTTTTCACCCGCCTGCACGCGGCCGGCGTGACCGACACGCTGGGGGCCGGGCTGGTGCTGCTCGGGCTGGCGCTGGATGCGGGCGGATCGCAGGGCACGCTGAAGATCGTGCTGATCCTGCTCTTTCTGCTCTTGACGAGCCCCACGGCCACGCACGCCCTGGCCAAGGCCGCCATCCACGGAGGGTTGCGCCCCGACCGCCACCCGGAGGACCCGTCATCCTAGACCAGATCGTCGACATCGTGCTGTTGGCGTTCCTCGCGGGCACGGCGCTGGGGATCATCGCCCTGCGCAACCTGTTCGCGGTGACGATGCTGTTCGGCATCTACAGCCTGTTGTCGGCGGCGCTGTTCGTGACGCTCGATGCCGTCGACGTCGCGTTCACCGAGGCGGCCGTGGGCGCCGGCATCTCGACGGTGCTGCTTCTCGGGACCCTCGCGCTGGTGGGCCACGAGCACACGCCATCTCGCCATCGTCGCGCGCTTCCGCTGGCGGTCATCGTCGTGACAGGCGCGGCCCTCATCTACGGCACGCTCGACATGCCGCGTTTCGGCGATCCCCAGGCACCGGCGCACACGCATGTGGCCCCCCGGTATCTGGAGCGCACACCCGAGGAGATCGGTGTGCCCAATGTCGTCACCGCCGTGCTCGCGAGTTACCGCGGCTACGATACGCTCGGCGAGGTAACGGTGATCTTCACCGCCGGCGTGGGCGTCCTCGTGCTGCTTGGCGCGGCACCACGGCGGGGGCATCGGAGGGGGCAAGCACGATGACCCACCATCCCGTGCTGCACGTCGTCTCCAAGCTGCTCATACCGGCGATCCTGCTCTTCGCACTGTACGTGCAGTTCCACGGGGATTTCGGACCGGGCGGCGGTTTCCAGGCCGGCGTGATCTTCGCTGCGGGCATCATTCTCTACGGCTTGATCCATGGGGTGGCGGCCACGCGGGCAGTATTGCCGCCCCTCCTCTTCCGCACGCTCACGGCGCTCGGTGTCCTGCTGTTCGCGGGCGTCGGCATCGCCGCGATCGGGCTGGGGGGTAACTTTCTCGATTACGATGCCCTGGCCCACGAGCGCCTCCACGGCCAACACCGTGGCATCCTGCTGATCGAGCTCGGCGTCGGCGTCACGGTCGCCTCGGTCATGGTGGTGGTCTTTCTCGCGTTCGCCGGCCGCCGGCTCGAGGGCGGCGACGAAGAAGTCGAGGGCGAGTGAGATGGCCGTGCTCGGGCTCTACAATTACTGGGTCGTCATCATCCTCATGATGGCCGGCTTCTACGTGGTCATCGCCCACCCGAATCTGGTCAAGAAGCTGATCGGCCTGAACGTCTTCCAAGCCTCCGTCTTCATCTTCTATATCTCCATCGGCAAGATCCGTGACGGGGCCGCGCCCATCCTCGAGCCGGGGGTGACGAGCTACTCCAATCCGCTCCCGCACGTGCTGATCCTGACGGCCATCGTGGTGGGCGTGGCCATGACCGCGCTCGGCCTGGCGCTGGTGGTGCGCATCCGCGAGGCCTACGGGACGGTGGAGGAGGACGAGATCCAGGAGCTCGACCGGGCCGATGAGGCACGGGACGACGCCGGGGCGGGCTAGGGGGGGCCGCCCGCGGGGTCCGGCCGCCGCCCTCACCCCGCCTGGCGCCGGACGGGGGGCGGCGTGATCGCGAGTCACCTGCCGGCGCTCCAGGTCGTCCTGCCCCTGATCGCCGCGCCCGTCGCGGTGGTGGTGCGACACGCGCGGCCGGCATGGGCCCTGGCGCTCGCCGCCACCTGGGGGTCGCTCGGGATCGCCGCGGCGCTGCTCATCCAGACGCTCGAGACGGGCACGCTGTCCTACGCGATCGGGGGATGGGCCGCACCGTGGGGAATCGAGTACCGCATCGACGCCGCCAACGCCCTCGTCCTGCTCATCGTCACCGGCATCGGCGCCGCGGTGATGCCCTTCGCGCGTGCCAGCGTCGAGAGCGAGGTGCCGGCCGACCGTATTTACCTCTTTTATGCCGCCTACCTCCTCTGTCTCACGGGGCTGCTCGGCATCGCGATCACGGGCGACGCCTTCAACCTGTTCGTGTTCCTCGAGATCTCGTCGCTGTCGTCCTACGTGCTGATCGCGCTCGGCCGCGACCGGCGCGCGCTGGCGGCCGCCTACCACTACCTCGTCATGGGCACGATCGGCGCGACCTTCATCCTGATCGGGGTCGGCTTCCTTTACATGATGACGGGGACGCTGAACATGGCCGACCTCGCGCGACGCCTGCCCGATGTCGCCGAGACGCGCACCGTCCACGCGGCCTTCGCGTTCCTGACCGTAGGGATGAGCCTCAAGCTCGCCCTGTTCCCGCTGCATCTGTGGCTGCCCAACGCCTACGCTTACGCACCGTCGGCCGTGAGCGTCTTCCTCTCGGCCACCGCCACCAAGGTGGCCGTCTACATGCTCCTGCGTTTCGTGTACACCGTCTTCGGCGCCGAGCTCGCCTTCGAGGCCATGCCCATGGACGCGGTCGTGCTGGTGCTGGCGCTAGCGGGGGTGTTCAGCGCCTCGACCGTCGCGATCTTCCAGAACGAGGTCAAACGCATGCTCGCCTACTCGAGCGTGGCGCAAATCGGCTACATGATCCTGGGCGTGAGCTTTGCCAGCGTCGCCGGGCTCACGGCCGCCATGACTCACCTGTTCAATCACGCCCTGATGAAGGGCGCCCTGTTCATGGCCATCGGCTGCGTGGCCTACCGCCTGGGCTCGACCCGCATCGATAACCTGGCGGGTCTCGGTCGTCGCATGCCCTGGACGTTCGCCGCCTTCGTCGTCGGCGGCGCCTCCCTGGTCGGGCTGCCGCCCACCGCCGGGTTCATCAGCAAATGGTACCTGGTGAGCGCGGCGCTCGAGCGCGGCTGGTGGCCGGTGGCCGTGCTGATCCTGCTGGGCTCGCTGCTGACGCTGGCCTACGTCGGCCGTGTGATCGAGTCGGCTTACTTCCGCACGCCGCCCGTCGGCGCCGCTGCCCGGCGCGAGGCCCCCGCGGCGCTGCTGCTCCCGACTTGGCTCCTGGTCGTGGCCAATCTTTATTTCGGTCTCGATACGCGGCTCAACGCCGGTGTCGCCGCCGAGGCCGCGCGCACGCTGCTCCGGGGAATCGGATGACGGGCACGACCCTGCTCATGGGCCTGGCGGTCGCGATGCCGGTCCTCGCGGCGGCGCTCGTGGCGGCGAGCGCCCGGCATCCCAACCTGCGCGAGGGCGTGAGCCTCGCCGCCGGCCTCGCGCTGTTCGCGGTGACGGCGCGTGTGGCGGCTTCGGTATTCGACGGGGCGCGGCCCGTGCTGAGGCTCGTCGAGCCGGTGCCCGGCGTGGCGGTGGCGCTGGCGGCCGAGCCGCTGGGCGTGTTGTTCGCGCTGCTCGCGAGCGGCCTGTGGATCGTGACCTCCTGCTACTCGATCGGCTACATGCGCGCCCACCACGAGCGCCACCAGACACGATTCTACGCCGCATTCGCGGTGTCGATCGCGAGCGCGATGGGCGTCGCGCTCGCCGGTAACCTTTTTACCCTGTTCCTGTTCTACGAGGCGCTGACGCTCGCGACCTACCCGCTGGTCACGCACGCCGGCACCGACGAGGCACGCAAAGCGGGGCGCACCTACCTCGGCGTGCTGCTCGCGACGTCGATCGGGCTGCAGCTCCTCGCGCTCATCGGGACTTGGACACTCGCCGGCACTCTCGACTTCCGCGCCGGCGGCGTGCTCGCGGACGCCGCGCCGGACGCCGTGCTGGGCCTGCTGCTCGTGCTCTACGTGCTCGGCATCGGCAAGGCCGCGGTGATGCCCTTCCACCGCTGGCTGCCGGCGGCCATGGTCGCGCCCACGCCGGTGAGCGCCCTGCTGCATGCGGTCGCCGTGGTCAAGGCGGGCGTGTTCACCGTGCTCAAGATCGCGATATACATTTTCGGCCTGGAGACCATGGCCCGTCTGTTCGCCGGCGAGTGGCTGCTCTACCTCGCCGCGGCGACCATCCTCATCGCCTCGCTGGTCGCGCTGCGCCAGGACGACCTCAAGCGACGACTCGCCTACTCCACGGTGAGTCAACTTTCCTACATCGTCGCCGGCGCCCTGCTCGCGACGCCGCTCGGAATCATCGGCGGCGCCATGCACATGGTCACCCACGCCTTCGGCAAGATCACCCTGTTCTTCTGCGCCGGGGCGATCCTGGTCGCCGCGCACAGCACCCGCGTGAGCGAGCTCGACGGGCTCGGCCGGCGCATGCCCTGGACCTTCGCGGCATTCTTCATCGCGAGCCTGTCGATCATCGGGCTGCCCCCGGGCGGCGGCCTGTGGAGCAAGTGGTATCTCGCGCTGGCCTCGCTGGAGGCGGGGCAGCAGTTCCTGGTCGCCGTGCTGATGATCAGCTCGCTGCTCAACGTGGCCTACCTGCTGCCTATCCCGTTGCGGGCCTTCTTCGCGGCCCCGCCGGCCGACGCCGGGCCCGAGCACGTGCGCGAAGCCCCCGCCAGCTGCCTGGTCGCCATCGGCGTGACGGCAGCGGGCTCGGCCGCGCTGTTTTTCTATCCGGAGCTGCCGTACGAGGCCGCCCGTCGGCTGTTCAGGGAATGACACATGCGTGACGACAAACGACATCTCTTCGACGAGCCCCGCAACCTGCGCCGGCTGCTGCGAGTGTTCTACGGCATCTGCGCGGCGCTGGCCGGGCTGGACCTCCTCGTCCACCGGCACGTCGAGCATCCGTGGGAGTCCTTGTGGGGATTCTACGGCGTGTACGGCTTCGTGGCCTGCGTGGCGCTGGTGCTCGCCGCCAAGGAGCTGCGCAAGATCGTGATGCGGCGCGAGGACTACTACGATGACGACGCCTGAGATCGCGCCGTTCCTGGTCTTCTATCTGGCGGCCCCCGTCGCCGCGCTGCTGGGGGGACGCACACGGGGCCTGCTCCTGCTGCTGGTGCCCGCGATCGGCGCCTTCAACCTCGCGGGCCTGCCCGCCGGCACTGCCTGGCACATCGAGCTGCTGGGCTATGCCCTCACGCCCGTTCGCGTGGACGATCTGTCCCTTCTCTTCGGGTATCTGTTTCACATGGCGGCCTTCATGGGGCTGCTCTTCGCCCTGCACGTGCGCGATCGGCTCGAGCACGTCGCTGCCCTGGTCTATGCCGGCAGCGCGCTCGGCGCGGTGTTCGCCGGCGATCTGCTCACCCTGTTCCTGTTCTGGGAGATGCTGGCGCTGTCCTCGGTGTTCCTGGTCTGGGCGCGGCGCACGCCGGGGGCGCGGCGTGCCGGGCTGCGTTACTTGATCTTCAACGCCGTCTCCGGAGTACTGCTGCTCTCGGGCGCGCTGGTGCACCAGCACGCGACCGGCTCGCTCGCGTTCGAGCGGCTGGGGCTCGAGGCGGCAGGCGGCTGGCTGGTGTTCCTCGCCTTCGGGATCAAGGCCGGCTTCCCGCTGCTGCACAATTGGCTGACCGACGCCTACCCCGAGGCGACGCCGACCGGCACCGTGTTCCTGAGCAGCTTCACCACCAAGTGCGCGATCTACGCCCTCGCGCGCGGCTTCCCGGGCACCGAGGCGCTGATCTACATCGGCGCCGCGATGACCTGCTTCCCGATCTTCTACGCCGTGATCGAGAACGACCTGCGCCGCGTGCTCGCCTACAGCATGATCAATCAGCTCGGCTTCATGGTCTGCGGCATCGGCATCGGCACGGCGCTGGCGCTCAACGGCGCGGTGGCCCACGCCTTCAACGACGTGATCTTCAAGGGGCTGCTGTTCATGTCGATGGGCGCGGTGCTGCACATGACCGGGCGGATCAAGGGCTCGGATCTCGGCGGGCTGTATAAGACCATGCCGGTCACCGCGACCCTGTGCGTCGTCGGCGCCGCCTCGATCTCGGCCTTCCCTCTATTCAGCGGCTTCGTCAGCAAGTCGCTGATCATGAGCGCGGCGCTCCAGGAAGGCTACCCCGGGGTGTGGATCGCGCTGCTGTTCGCCTCGGCGGGCGTCTTCCATCACGCCGGGATCAAGATCCCTTTTTTCGCCTTCTTCGCGCACGACTCCGGCATCCGCGCCGCCGAGCCGCCGGGCAACATGCTCGCCGCGATGACCCTGGCGGCGGCGCTGTGCGTCGGGATCGGGGCCTACCCATGGTGGCTCTATGGGCTGCTGCCCTGGGACGCGGGCTACGACCCCTTCACCGCCACCCACGTGCTCGCCCAGCTCCAGCTCCTGTTCTTCTCGGCGCTGGCGTTCACGTGGCTCAAGCTCACGGGGCTCTATCCGCCGGAGCTGACGTCGATCAACATCGACGCCGAGTGGGCGTATCGCCGGGCCCTGCCGCGCATCGGACGGCTCGGCGCCCGCGCGGCCGACGCGACGCTGGCCGCCGGCACGGCCGCCTTAGCGCGGCCCCTGCGCCCGGTGGCCGCCGGCCTGATGCGCCACCACGGTCCGCAGGGCACGCTGGCGCGCACTTGGCCGACCGGCAGCATGGTCCTGTGGGTGGCGATCCTGCTGGCGGTGTTTCTGGTCGCGTATTACCTATAACGCGATCCCGAACGAGCACGGCCCGCCATCAGGACGACGAGCATTTTTAATTAGTTCCCGATCGACATCGGCCCAACCGCCAAGCGCGCCAAGAAGATTTGTTGAGCAAAAAGGCTTGGCGGTCTTGGCGGCTTGGCGGTTGGATGCATCGCTCAGAGGTTCCGCCGACGATTGGGTGACCGCAGACGAAGCCTCCGCCTCGCCGACGGGTCGAACGAATCCCTCAGCCCGACTCGCCGCTCGGCTCGTCCGCCGACGCCACGTGGCGCCAGAGACACCGGCCGGCGCTCGCCTCGTCGATGCGCTCGAGGAACGCCGCATGCGCGGCGAGCTCCTCGTCGGTGGCGCGCACCACCGGTAAAGGGGGCCTCGAGGGATCGAGCACGCGCACGGGCGCCGCTCCCGCGGCGGCGGTCTCCGCCGCGCCGTCGAGCGACAGCGCCGCCTGGCCGCCGGTCATGGCCAGGTAGACGTCGGCCAGGATCTCGGCGTCGAGCAGCGCGCCGTGATACTCGCGCTGCGCGTTGTCGACCTCGTAGCGCTTGCAAAGGGCGTCCAGGCTGTTCTTCTGGCCGGGGTGGAGCTGGCGCGCGAGCATGAGGGTGTCGACGACGCGGCAGCAGTCCGCTACCCGTCGGCGGTCGCCGCCGAGCAGCTCGAGCTCGTAGTCGAGAAAGCCGACGTCGAACGGCGCGTTGTGGATGACGAGCTCGGCGCCCTCGATGAAGCGCAGCAGCTCCTCGGCGATGTTCGCGAAACGGGGCTTGTCCGCGAGAAAGGCCTCGGTGATGCCGTGGACCTCCGCGGCGCCCTCGTCGATCGCGCGGTCGGGCTGGAGGTACTGGTGGTAGGTGTTGCCGCTCGGCCGGCGATGGATCAGCTCGACGCAGCCGATCTCGATGATGCGATGGCCCTGGGCGGGCTCGAGACCGGTGGTCTCCGTGTCCAGCACGATCTGGCGCATGACGGCCTAAGATAGCCGGCGGCGGCGCGCCGGGCAACCGGCGCCGCCGATGCTCACAGGGACCGCGCGGGGTCCCGCTCTCGCCCGGCGTGATCTGCCCCGGCATGGCCGCCGGGTCCCGGATTCGGATCGACGCCACCGCGGACGGCGCTCCTGGTGAGGCCCCGAGCCGCCGTTACGCTGCCTGCGGCGCCGGACCCATTCGCCGCCCCGCCGCCGGTCTTGCGGAGTCGGCGCCGACGGACCTGCCAGCGCCGCGGTCCAGGTCTACGATTACCCACACGCCCGCCCACAACCCCGTGCGCCGCCACCGAAAGAGCACCGTGCGCCGGGCGCCGGGGCACTCGCGAACCCGGCGGCCCTAGGTCGCCGGCGGCGCGACGCCTCGCGGGCGAGCACCCGTGGATTCCGCTCATCCCACCTTGGGAGACCGTGTGGTGGTCACCATGAACGGCAAACTCCCGCCCCACCGCATGTGGTGAGCCCGCCGGGCGGCGGGCCAGCCCGGAGGCGATAGCGAGCGCCGCGCCGACCCACGGCTAAGCGCCCAGCTCGTCGATGGCGCGGTTCGCCAGGCGATCCGCGCGCTCGTTCTCCGGATGGCCGCTGTGTCCGCGCACCCAATGCCACTCGACCCGGTGTCGCTGCATGGCCGCGTCGAGACGCTGCCACAGGTCCTTGTTCTTGACCGGCTTCCGGTTGGCGGTCTTCCAGCCGTTACGCTTCCAGCGCGCCATCCAGTCGGTGATCCCGTTGCGCACGTACTGCGAGTCGGTGGTCACACGCACGCGGCAGGGTCGCTTGAGGGCCTCCAGCGCCCGAATGGCGGCCATGAGCTCCATGCGGTTGTTGGTGGTCGCGCGCTCCCCGCCGCGTAGCTCTCTCTCGCGGTCGCCGTAGCGCAGCACCACGCCCCAGCCGCCGGGGCCGGGGTTGCCGCGGCAGGCGCCGTCGGTGAACGCCTCCACCTCAGCGCCCATGACGCACCCGGTGGGGCGTGGGCTCGACCGGCGCCGGCGCGAGCACTCCCTTGCGCGGACGCCAGCGCGGTTTGAGCGGCGTCATGGCCATGACCTTCTTGCGCGCGATCAGCACGTAGATCGCCGGCGGCAGCGGGCACCACCGGCCCTGCAGCCGCTCGAGGAACCGCAGCCGCTCGAGCGCGCCCTCGTGGCGCAGGGGCGGGCGCATGAAGAAACCGCGCACAGCCACCGGCTCGAAGCCGAGCAGCAGCAGCCAGTCCTTGAGTCGTCCGCCGCTGAAGAAGCGGCCCCGCCACGGCACCCGCCGGCGCCAGCCCACCGCCATCCGCCACAGGCCCCAGAGGCTGTAGGGGTTGAACCCCATGATGATCACGTGCCCGTCGGGCACCAACGTGCGGTCGACCTCGCGCAGCAGCTCGTGCGGGTGGGTGGAGAGCTCGAGCACATGATCGAGCACCAGCGCATCGACGCTGTCGGTGGCGAACGGCAGCATCTCGGGCAACGCCGCGAGCCCTACCCCGGCCGGATTGGCCGTGTCGGGATCGACCACGACACGGTGCGGGATGCGGCTCGCGTCGATGCGCTGGCGCCCGGCCGGCGCCCCGACCTGGACGATGTGATAGCCGAAGATGTCCGGCAGAACGCGGTCGAGCTCGGCCTGCTCGGCCTCGGCCACGCGCCGACCGAGGGGTCCGCGGTACCACGCGTAGAGCTCGCGGCGTACCTCGGGGTCGATCAATGGGAGCGCGTGCCTCATTCCCGGGCAAGGATACCGGCCGGCCTGCGCGGGCGCCACCGGCGCCGTGACGGCCGCCACAGTACGAATCCGCTTCAAGAGATTATCCTACGCGCAGGATTTGCGGGGCTACGTCGGCGATGGCACACTGAACCGCGCCACGGTTGCGGACCCATAACAACAACGCATGACGCGGATCCAACCGAACGGACGGAAAGGCGCCGGGGCCGTGGCGGCACTCCTGCTGGCGGGCTGCGCGGCCGGGCCCGGCGGTGGGCCGGTGTCCTCCGATCCCGGCCCGCCACGCCTGGCAGAGCCGGTCGATGCCGGCCCGGCGCCCCCGGCGACCGCACACCCCACTCCGTCGGCCGAGCCGTCGGCGACGTCCGCCCGGGCCGCCCCCGCAGCCGAGACGATCGCGCTCGTGTACGGACCCGAGCCGCTCTGGGTGGCGCTGCCCGACCTGTGGGACCGCCTGCGCGCGGGCCTTGCCCTGCCGGCCGTCGATCATCCCCGCATCGACGGGCCGCTCGATTGGTACGCGAGCCATCCCGAGTACCTCGCCCGGGTCGTCGACCGCGCCGCCCCCTTCCTGCACCGTATCCTCGAGCGCGTGGAGGCGCGCGGGATGCCGACCGAGCTGGCGCTGCTGCCGGTCGTCGAGAGCGCCTTCCGCCCCTTCGCCTACTCTCACGGGCGCGCGGCCGGGATCTGGCAATTCATCCCGGGAACCGGGCGGCGTTTCGGGCTGAAGCAGAACTGGTGGTACGACGGCCGGCGCGACGTGATCGCCTCCACCGAGGCGGCGCTCGACTATCTGGAGGCCCTGCACGCGCGCTTCGACGGCGATTGGCTGCTGGCGCTGGCGGCCTACAACACGGGCGCCGGCAACGTGCAGCGCGCCATCCGCCGCAATGAGCGCCGCGGCCGGGCCATGAGCTTCTGGGACCTGGCGCTGCCCCGCGAGACCCGCGGCTACGTGCCCAAGCTGCTCGCCGTCTCACGCGTCGTCGCCGAGCCGCGGCGCCACGGGGTGCGGCTGCGCGCCTTGCCCGACGCGCCGCAGATCGCCGTGGTCGGGGTGGGCTCGCAGATCGATCTCGCGCTGGCGGCGGAGCTGGCCGGCGTCTCCGTGGAGACCCTCTACCGCCTCAATCCGGGCTTCAACCGCTGGGCCACCGCCCCCGACGGGCCGCACCGGCTCGTGCTGCCCATCGACCGGGCCGAGGTCTTCCGTGGGGCGCTCGCCGAGGTGCCCGCCTCGAAGCGGGTGCGCTGGACCCGTCATCGGGTGCGCGCGGGGGAGACGCTGAGCGGCCTCGCCGGGCGCTACCGCACCACGGTGGGGGTGCTGCGGCGGGTGAACGGGCTGCGCGGCCACCTCATCCGTGTCGGCCAGAACCTCGTCGTCCCGGTCGCCTCGCGGGAGCCGGCCGGCTACAGCCTGAGCGCCGAGCAACGTCGGGCGACCCTGCGCGAAATCGAGCGGCGGGGGCGCAAGACGGTGCACGTCGTGCGCCCGGGCGACACCCTCTGGGAGATCGCCCGCCGCTACGAGGTCGCGGTCCGGACGCTGGCCCGCTGGAACGGGATGGCGCCCGCCGACCCGCTGCACCCGGGCCGGAAGCTGGTGATATGGGTCCCCGAGCGCGAAGCGGCGCTGGATCTCCCCCGGCTGAACGCCGCGCCCCCGGGCGCCCTGCAGGCGGTGCGCTACCGCGTGCGCCGCGGTGACTCGCTGTCGCGGATCGCCCGGCGGTTCCGCGTCAGCGTGGCGGACCTGCGCCGCTGGAACACCCTGCCGCGGGGGCGGTATCTGCAGCCGGGTCAGGCACTGAAGCTCTACGTGGACGTCACCAAGCAGACCGGGCGGCTGTAAGCCGGCGCATCCCGCCGGTCGTCAGTTCTGCCCGTAGGCCGCGGTCGCGGCGGCCAGCGCGCGGCCGCGCTCGACCGGCACCCCGAGCTCGCCGAGCACTGCCTCCAGCGCGCTCAAACAGTAGAGCACGTTGCGCCGGCTGGCGGCATAGCCCATCAGGCCGATCCGCCACATGTTGCCGGCCATCGCGCCGAGGCCCGCGCCGATCTCCAGGCCATACTCATTGAGCAGACGCCCACGCACCGCGGCGTCGTCCGCCCCGGGCGGGATCGTGACCGCGTTGAGCTGTGGCAGGCGCTCGTCCTCGGCGACGGCGAGCTCGAGCCCCATCGCCTCCAGCCCGAGCCTCAGTGCGCGATGGTGGCGGAGGTGACGTGCCCAAGCGTTCTCGAGGCCCTCCTCCCGCAGCATCACCAGCGCCTCGTGGAGCGCGTAGAGCGCATTGACCGGCGCGGTGTGGTGGTAGCTGCGGCCGCCGTCGCCGCTCCAGTAGCCGAGCACCAAAGCGAGATCGAGGAACCAGGACTGCACCCGCGTCCCGCGGTTCTTGACCGCCTCCATCGCGCGCTCGCTGAAGGTCACCGGCGAGAGCCCCGGCACGCACGACAGGCATTTCTGGGCGCCCGAGTAGACGGCGTCGAGCCCCCACGCATCGACGTGCAGCTCGCACCCGGCGAGCGAGGTCACGGCGTCGACGATCGTCAGGCAATCGTGCCGGCGGGCGAGCTCCGCGAGCGTCCGGGCGTCGGAGCGCGCGCCGGTCGAGGTCTCCGCGTGAACGAAGGCCAGGATCTTGGCATCCGGGTTCGCCTTGAGCGCGTCCTCGACCTTGTCGGGGTCCACCGCGCGGCCCCATGCGTCATCCACCACGACGGCCACGCCGCCGGCGCGCTCGACGTTCTCCTTCATGCGCTCGCCGAACACGCCGTTGCGGCAGACGACGACCTGGTCGCCGGGCTCGACGAGATTCACGAAACAGGTCTCCATGCCGGCGGAGCCGGGCGCGGAGACGGGCATGGTCAGGGCATTCCCGGTCTGGAAGGCGTAGCGCAGCAGCGTCTTGAGCTCCTCCATCATCCCGCCGAACGCCGGGTCGAGATGGCCGATCGTGGGCCGGGCGAGGGCCTCCAGGACGCGCGGGGGCACATCCGAAGGGCCGGGACCCATGAGAATCCGTTGAGGTGGGTGAAACGAGCGTGGCTCTGCGCCAGGCATAGCGCTCCCTCTGATCTCTGTTGCCTCTATCGCGAAGGTCGTCCGGGCGAGGCGGCGGTCGGGGGGCCCCGCCGCGGCGAAAAGAAAAGAGGATACCGAAAATGGCGGCCAAGTCAAAAGCCGCCGCCCGGGCCGATTCCGGGGACCCACCTAGCCGTGCGGCTCGTAGAGCCAGCAGCGCGTCGTGCGGGTCTCGCTGAGCTGCGTCTCGTCCGGGTAGCGCCGCCGGCAGATGTCCATCGCGTGAGTGCAGCGCGGGTGGAAGTGACAGCCCGCGGGCGGCTCCACCGGCGAGGGCAGATCGCCGGGCAGCCGAATGACCTGCCGGCCGCTCGCCGCGTCCACGGTCGGCACCGCCGAGAGCAACGCCTGCGTGTAGGGGTGCTTGGGATGGTTGAGCACCTCGTCGACGGTGCCGTGCTCCACGATCCGCCCGAGATACATGACCGCGACGTCGTGCGCGAGATAGCCCACCACGGCCATGTCGTGGGTAATGAACAGGTACGAGAGCTCCATCTCCTCCTGCAGTTGCTGCAGCAGGTTCAAGATCTGGGCCTGCACGGAGACGTCGAGGGCGCTGGTGGGCTCGTCGCAGACGATGAACTTCGGGTCCACGGCCAGCGCCCGCGCGATGCCGATGCGCTGGCGCTGCCCCCCGGAGAACTCGTGCGGATAGCGATCCTCTATCCCGCCGCCGAGGCCCACCGCCTCGAGCACCTCCGCCGTGCGGGCCCGGCGCTCGGCGGCGTTCTTGGCGATGCCCTGGGCGAGCATACCTTCCTCGACGATGTCGCCGACCATCATCCGCGGATTCATGGAGGCGTACGGGTCCTGGAACACGATCTGCAGATCGCGGCGGCGGCGGCGCAATGCGCGACCCCGCAGCCGCGTGAGCTCGGTCCCGTCGAGGCGGACGTGCCCCGCGGTCGGACGGATGAGCTGCAGCATCGCCTTGCCGACCGTGGTCTTGCCGCAGCCCGATTCTCCGACCAGCGCGACGGTGCGAGCGGGGCGCAAGCTGAGCGAGACGCCGTCCACGGCGTAGACGTGACCGGCCACGCGCTTGAACAGGCCCTTGTGAATCGGGAAGTGGACCTTGAGGTCCTCCACCACCACGCGTGACTCATCCCGCGACGGCGCACGTCGCGCGCGCTCGGTCCGCGCCGAGATGCCCGGCCGGCCCTGGGGCGGAGCATGGTCGAGATACCGCTCGTCGTAGAGATGACACAGGACCGCGCCCCCGTCGGGCTGGCGCAGCCATCGAGGCTCGACCTCCCGGCAGGTCTGCCAGGCGAGGTCACAACGTGCGGCGAAGCGGCACCAGCGGAAATCCTGAGTCAGCGCGGGCACGGTCCCGGGGATCACGGCCAGCCGCTGATCGCGCTTGTCCATGTCCGGCAGGGATTCGAAGAGCTTCCGGCTGTAAGGATGGCGCGGGTGCGAGAAGAACACCTTCCGCGGCGCCGTCTCGACGATCTGGCCCGCGTACATGACGCCCACGCGGTGTGCCACCTCGCCGACGACACCCAGATCGTGCGTGATCAGCAACATCCCCATGCCGAGCTCGCGCTGCAGGCGCACGAGCAGCTCCAGGATCTGCGCCTGGATCGTCACGTCGAGCGCGGTCGTGGGCTCGTCGGCGATCAGCAGCTCGGGCTCGCCCGCGAGGGCGATCGCAGTCATGACCCGCTGCTTCATCCCGCCCGAGAGCTGGTGGGGGTATTCGCCGAGGCGCCGGCGCGGGTCGGGGATGCCTACGGCATCGAGCAGCTCCATCGCCCGCTCACGCGCGGCTCGTCCCCGCAGACCGCCGTGCCGGCTCACCCCTTCCGTGATCTGGCGACCGACGGTCAGCACGGGGTTGAGCGAGGTCATGGGCTCCTGGAAGATCATGCCGATGCGCCGGCCGCGTATCCGACGCATGGCGGCTTCCGGCAGCTCGAGCAGGTCGGTGCCGCCGAGCGCTACTCGACCGGCGATGATGCGCCCGGCCGGCTCGGGCACCAGGCGCATCAGCGACAACGCGGTGACCGACTTCCCGCAGCCCGACTCCCCGAGCAGGGCGAAGGTCTCGCCTCGTGCGATCTCGAAGCCGACACCGTCGACCGCCCGCACTATGCCCTGTGGCGTGTCGAAATGGGTTTTGAGCCCCTCGATCCGCAGCAGGGGCTCGGCGGTCTCCGGCCTCGGTTGGGGGCTAGCCGTGCTCATCGTGTCGCGTCATTGCGTGCCCCGACGCAGGCGCGGGTCGAAGGCGTCGCGCACCGCGTCGGAGAACAGGTTCGCCGACAATACCAGGACGAACATGAACAGAAAAGCGGCGGCGAGCGACCACCACACGATCGGCTCCCGCGCGAGCTCGAGCCGGGCGCTGTTGATCATGTTGCCCCAGCTCGCGGTGGTCGGGTCCACACCGACGCCGACATAAGCCAGGACGGCCTCGGCAAGCACCAGATTGCTGAAATCGAGCACGACCTGAATCAACACGATGTGCATCACGTTCGGGACCACATGCCGCCCCAGAATGGTGAAATGGCCTACGCCCAAGCCGGTGGCCGCCTGCACGTAGTCCATCTCGCTGAGCTTCAGCGTCTCGCCCCGAAGCAGCCGGCAGAGGCTCGTCCAGCTCGTGATCCCCAGGATGATGCACAGAAAGAGCAGCCTCAGATCCGCCCGCTCGGCGGTCGTCTCGAACAGCTGCGGGTGATTGGCGATGTAGACCTGAATCATCAGGATCGCCGCGGCGATCAGGAGAACCCCGGGGATCGAGCTGATCGTCGTATAGAGATACTGAATGATATCGTCCACCCAGCCTCGGAAATATCCCGCCATGACGCCCATCAGGATCGCGAACGGCAACATGATCAGCGTCGTCAGGGTCCCGATCACCAAGCCGGTCCGGATGCTCTTCACCGCCGTATAAAAGACGTCCTGCCCGACCTTATCCGTCCCGAAGACGTGGTACTTCACCGCCAAATCGATAACAACCACACACAGGACGATCAGCACGCTCGCGGTGACGATCGCCGTACGCCATGGCACCTCGGTCCGCCCACCGAGCACGCGCGCCAGCATCTCGTGTGCGCCGACGCGTCTGCGCACGGCCAAGATCCCCACCATGAGTCCCGTCAGGGCGATTGCGACGATCAGACCCTTCCCGGCGCCGACCGCAGCGGTCCACGCGATATCCGCCGCCCACTCCTGCTCCGGATCCGCCAAGTGGGTCCCGCCGTGCTCCAGTCGAGGATACACCCTGTCGATCGTCCCATCCGGACGCTCGACCGTCTCCTTCGTATACAGCCGCGTCGCGAGCGGTGCCGAATACGTCTTCTCCACGTTCTCCCGGAGCGGCGTCGCCAACCAATCCAGGACGCTATGCATCTCCGAAGCGTAATACCGCTCGTCGTCGTTGCCGCCCTCCAAAGCGGGGCGATAGTGCACCGAGTCGAGAAGGCCGACCACCACATAGGCGAGCAGCACCACCAGCGTGGCCATGCCCATGCGGCTGAGGAACACGCGCCGCCAGGGCTCGCGCAGGTGCGGTTGCCGGTGCGCGTACCAGGCGAAAAGCCCGAGGCCCGCCACCAGCAGATAGATCAGCGCGTCTGTCCAAAGGACGACCGGCATAGCCTCAGCCCAGCCGAATCCTCGGGTCCACGGCCGTATACGAGATATCGGTCAATATGAGTCCCACTATGTAGAGAACGGATCCCAGGAACACCATGGACCGCACGATCGCGAAGTCCTGGCCATGAATCGCCTCTATGGTGTAGCTCCCCAGCCCTGGGATACCGAAGAACGACTCGAGAAGCAGACTACCGAGGAACAACCGCGGCAGAACGACGACCACGCCCGTGAGCACCGGGATCATGCCGTTCTTGAGCACGTGCCGGAACAATACTCGCCGCTCGGCCAGCCCCTTGGCTCGTGCGGTGCGCACGTAATCCTTACCGAACTCTTCCATGAACAGAGTCCTGTACCATCGCGCCTGCAGGCCCACGCCGCTGAGCACCCCCACGACCGCGGGCAGCACTAGGAACTTGGCGGCGTGCCAGCCGTCGTCGAAACCGGATATCGGCACAAGATGCATGACCTTGCCGATCACGTACTGGCCCCCGATGATGTAAAACAGCTCCGATATGGACATCAGCACCACGAGCGCGATCACGCCGCTCAGATCCACATAGGTCGATCGGAAGAACACCAGGACCAGGGCGATCGTGATCGTCGTGAGCATCCCGACGAGGAAGACCGGTATCATGAGGGCGAGGCTCGGCCACATCCGCTGCCGGATGTCATGACCGATGTCGCGGCCCTCGTCCGAGCGGCCGAACTGAAGGGCGAACAGCCCCACCGATTTCTGGAAGAAAATCGTCTCCGTCACCTGGCTGGCGCCTTGCTCCGAGGGGTTATAGAGCAAGGGCCTGTCGTAGCCGTGGCTCGCCTTCCACCGCTCGATGGCCTCCGGGGTCACGCGCTTGACCCCCAAGTGCATCCGCGCCATGTCATCTGGCGTGTTCACCACGAAGAATAAGACGAAAGTGATCAAGTTCACCCCGATCAGAATCGGAATCGCGTAGAAGATCCGCCGGACGACGTAAGCCAGCACCGGTCTCAACCTCTCCCTTCGGCGCCCGGGGAGCGGTACTCCCGCCGGATGTGGGTGACGGCGGCGGGGATCACAGCGGCGACCAGGGCGGCCGCGAACAGCCACAACGGCCAGAGCACCGGTCCGTTCCACTGTCGGCGTTTTACGGCCCGCACCGCCGGATCGACCCGGAGATACTTCATCGTGTTGTTGGCCATCTGGTTCGTCTTGAAATTTTGATGCCAGCTGTGCGTCAGCGTGAAATCCTTCGGATAATAGCCCCACACCCAGGGGGCGTCCCGGCGAGCGATCGCCACCACTCGGTCGATGATCTCCTGGCGCTCGGGCCCGTTGCGCATATTTTTCATTTGCTCGAACAACCGATCGAACTCCGGGTTGCGGTAGTTCGCTGCGTTCTCGCCGTTCTTCTCGAATTTCCTGTTGGGGCCATAAAGCAGGAACAGGAAGTTCTCCGGATCCGGATAGTCCGCATTCCAGCCCCAGATGAAGATCTGGGCGGTCCCCTTGAGCATCTTGTCCTGGAAGCGGTTGTAGGTCGTATTACGAACGACAAGCTGCACGTTGAGCTTGCGAAACTGCTTGCGGTACCAGTCGAGCCGTGCTTTGGCGTCCGGTCCGGTCATCCCCCCAACGTCCAAGTGCAGCACGAGCGGCCTGCCGGTCCGGGCGCTGACGCCGTCGGGATAACCCGCCTCGGCGAGCAGCTCGCGCGCGCGGCCGATGGGCTTGCGCACGGCCTCGCCGTCCTGCCACTCATAGACGTAGGGATTGATGCCTTGCTCGCCCGCCCGGTAGCCGAAAATTCCCGGCGGCAGGGGGCCCTGAGCCGGCACACCGCGGCCGTTCAAGAAGATAGAGATATACTCCTCGAAGTCGACGGCGATGGATACGGCGCGCCGCAGCTTGCGGGCCGCCTCGCCATAGCCGCCCACCACCGGATCGCGCATGTTGAAACCCATGTAGAAGACCGAGGGCGCCACCGCCTTCTCGAGCTCGATATCCTTGGCGCGCATGTTCTCCGACAGGTGGGCCTCCCCCTGGCTCCCGATGCGGATCGCCTGGTCGAAGCTGTCGGAACTCACACCGGAGACGTCGTAATACCCCTGCAGGAACTTGTTCCAGTACGGGATGCTCTCTTTCTCGAGGCTGAACAGGATCCGATCCACGAAGGGCAGCGCCATGCCGGCGTCATCGAGCAGCCCGGCCTCGCGGTCTGCGGGCTCGCCTGCGGCGGGGTAGCGTTCACCATGGAAGTTGGGGTTCCTCTCGAGCAGCATGCGACGATTCGGATTGTTCTCGGTCAGCATGTACGGGCCGGTGCCTACCGGATACCAGTCGAGGGTGATATTCCGCTCCTCCATCCCGGCCTGGCGGTGGAATCTAGCGGCCTCGGGCGGCACCGGCGCGAAGAACGGCATGGCGAGCCAATAGAGGAGCTGCGGATAGCGGCCTTTGATCTTGATCCGGTAGGTATATCGATCGATCACCCGCGCCCCCTCGAGCGGATAGCGCGTAAGGTCGAGATAGCCCCCCTCCCCCGCGCGGCGCTGCCTGCTCCGGGCTTCGGCCAGTGTCCTTGCGTAGGCGCCCAGCCCCACGATGTATTCGCTCATCAAGCTCAATATCGGCGAGTTGAGGTCTGGATGAGCGAGCCGCTTGATCTGGTACACGTAATCGGCCGCGACCAGCTCCCGCGTGCCGGTGTGCTCGAAATCCGAGAGCTCATCGATGCCCTGGAGGTCGGCCGGGTTGAGGTCGTGATAGCGATGGCTGCCGTCCGCGCGCTTGGCGAAAGCGGGATGGGGCTGGTAGTAAATGCCGGGCCGGATGCGGACCTCGTAGACGCTATAGGCGATGCGCTCCGCGGGCGCGTCATCGGGCAACGGTCGGCTCCGGGCATCGAGGTATCGTACGGTCGGCACCTCCCGGGCGGTCAGGGGCACCAGCTCATAGGGGCGCTTCAGGTAATGGTATTGCAGCGGAGGCTCATAGATCTGGCCGGTGAACACGATCTCGTTGGAGCTGTAGGACCGGGCGGGATCCAAATGCTTCGGGCGCTCCTGGAAGGCCCGATAGATGACGTTCGCCTGCCGTTCGGCATCCGGGTAAGGATTGTTCCAAGGGCCGGGGCCGCACCCGAGCAGCCCCGCGACGACCGGACCGAGCGCCGCGAGCATGCCGAGGCGTATGAGCGCGCCGCGGATCGCCGCTTTACGGTGCTTACTCTTCGGCCTCATGAAGGCTCTCCGTCGGCGCCGAGTTTCCGACGCCGCCCAAGGACCCGCCCGATTATAACGACCCGCGCTCGGCCGCCGCAGTTCCCCGCACCCCATACCGGCGTTTACCTTTTCACAGCGGGGGTTTTCGGGTAGGGTAGGCGCACGCCGGGATCCCCGGGGTCCGGCCGGTGCAGACGACGCAACGGGATGAGGCAGGCATGGGGTTTCTCACGGGCAAGCGTGCGCTGGTCGTGGGCGTGGCGAGCAATCGATCGATCGCTTGGGGCATCGCCAAGGCGATGCACCGTGAGGGCGCGGAGCTCGCCTTCACCTATCAGAACGACAAGCTCAAGGAACGCGTCGAGAAGCTCGCTGCGGAGTGTGGATCCGACCTCACTTTGCCGTGCGACGTCACCGACGACACCCAGGTCGACGCCGTCTTCGAGCGTCTCGACGACTACTGGGAACACTTGGACGTCATCGTCCACTCCGTCGCGTTCGCCCCTAAGGACCAGCTCGAGGGCGCCTACCTCGACGTCGTCACGCGGGACGGTTTCCAGATCGCCCACGAGATCAGCTCCTACAGCTTCGCCGCGCTGGCCAAGGCCGGGCGAAATATGATGCAGGGACGCAACGGTGCGCTGCTCACACTGACCTATCTGGGCGCCGAGCGGGTCGTAGGCAACTACAATGTCATGGGCGTCGCCAAGGCGAGCCTGGAGGCCAACATGCGTTATACAGCCGCGACCCTCGGTCCGGAGGGCATCCGCGCCAACGCCATCTCCGCCGGGCCGATCCGTACCTTGGCCGCCTCGGGCATAGGCGGTTTCCGGCAGATCCTCGATCACGTGGAAGAGACCGCCCCGCTGCGGCGCAACGTCACCATCGAGGACGTGGGGAACGCGGGTGCGTTCCTCTGCTCCGATCTCGCCTCGGGCATCACGGGCCAGGTGCTCTACGTGGATTCCGGTTACAGCATCGTCGGTCTGGGGTAGTCCCGACGCCCACACGGCCCGACGCAAAGACCGCAAAGGAAACCGTAGCGCTGGGCCCAGACGACGCATAGACGATACGCCCGCTAGGGGCGGCTCCTCCACCAGCCGCGGGGGGGCTCTCATGCCGGGGCCTATGTGCGCCATCAGGCTCTTTGAACCGTCTCCGCATCCTCGACATAGTCGCATCTTGGCGTTGAGCCGTCAGGCGGCGGCACGCGGCACGAGGATGCCCTCCTCGCCCTCCAGGCGCCCCACGATGACTGCGCCGCAGGAGTCGCTGAAGACGTTCACGCTCGTTCGCATCATGTCCAGGATGCGATCGACGGCGAGAATCAGCCCCACGCCCTCCATGGGCAGGCCGATAGCGGAGAGGATCACGGTAATCGCCACCAGGCTTGCGGCGGGCACTCCCGCCACGCCAACGGAAGTCAGCAGCGCCGTGAAGACGACGATGAATTGCTCGGCGAACCCGAGTTGCAGACCGTAGGCCTGCGCGATGAATAGGGCGGCGACGCATTCATACAGCGCCGTGCCGTCCATATTGACCGTCGCGCCCAGCGGTAAGACGAAGCTCGTGGTACGGTTGGACACCCCCGCGTTCTCCTCGGCACATTCCATGGTCAACGGGAGCGTCGCCGAAGACGATGCCGTGGAGAAGGCCGTCAACAACGCAGGGGCCATCGCCCGGTAGTGCCGCCACGGATGAACCCGGCCGACCAGCAGCAGGAGCAGCGGCAGAGCGACGAGAAAATGCACGCCGAGCGCCGCAACCACGGTGACGAAGAACAGGGCGAGCGGTTTGAATCCCTCGAAGCCCGTGCTCGCGACGGTATTGGCGACCAAGGCGAATACGCCCAGGGGGGTAAAGAGGATCACGAAGCCCGTGATCCGCATCATCACCTCGAAGACCGCCTGCCAGAAGCCAAGCAGACCCTCACCGAGGCGCGATTCGATGCGCGCCGTGAAGTAGCCGAATAGGATGCTGAAGACGATCAGCCCCAGCATCTGCCCTTCCACTGCGGCCGCCACGATATTGGGCGGCACCATCCTCAGGAGGACATCGACGAAATCGCCCGCGTCGCCTTCGACGCTCCGGGCCACCTCAGCGCGCGTCGCATCGAGCCCGATCACGTCACGGGCGGGCTCGCCGCCGACCACGCCCGGGGCCACGACGTTCACCAGCACCAGCCCGACGAGGATCGCCAGCAAGCTCGTCAAGAGATAATAGAGCAGGGTCCTACCGCCGAGCCGTCCGATCCCCCCGCCCGCGCCCATGCCCGCGACCCCCGTAATGATCGCGGAGACGATCAAGGGAACGATGAGCATCTTGAGCGCATTGAGAAACAGCGTGCCGAGGAACGTGTAGACGTCGACCACGCGGACACCGAGCAGCGAATCCCCCTGATCGGTCGCCGCGCCGGCCGCCACCGCCAGGGCGAGCGCGATCAGGATCTGCCAGTGGAGCTTGAGTCTCACGGCTCAATCCTCGAACGTCACACGATACGGCGTTGACACGAATGTCCCGGGATCGGTGAATACGTGAGGAATACCTGTCACTCGTGGGCCGGCTATCCGCGTCCCCCGGGCCTCTATGCTCAACGTTGACCCCAGAGGATCAGAGATTGTCCTCGTGGACGACGACGTCGGCCTGCCGGCGCAGACCGCGAACCAGGGCCTGGAACTCCGCCTGACCGTAGATCTGTCGCAGCGAGGAGCGCAGCGTCTGTCGCTCCGACGGCTCCAGCTCCGCGACGTCCCCCTCGCGGACGCCGTGTACCATCACAACCGCCTGGTCTCCCGAATCCAGCTCGAGGCGCGTGAGGCTGCGGTCGTCGGCGGAGGGCTTCGGCAGCCGGAAGGCCGCTTCGACCACCGGCGTCGGGGGCTCGCTGACGTCGCGCTGCACGTAACCGGTCTCGTGAAGCGCCGCCTCGTGCGCCTTCGCCACGGATTCGGCGTTTTGCCCGGCCCGTAACGCCTCGACGATCCGTCCGGCGATCTCGTCGGCTCTCGCCTCGGCGCGCTTGCGCCTCAGCAAGGCCTGAATCTCGTCCCTGACCTCCTCAAACGGCCTGCGCGCCGCCTCCTGATGCTCGGCCACCTGGATCACGACGAGATGGTCGGTGCTGATCTCGATCGGCTCGCTGTTGTTACCCTGACGCAGGACTTCCTCGCTGAAGGCAGCGCTCAGCACATCGGGGTTGCCAAGCACCCCCGAGCGGCCCTGGCGGGTCACCCAGTCCGTCGACTGAATCTCCAGCCCCACCGCCTCGGCCGCCGGCTCGAGGGACTTCGGGTGCTCATAGCTCAAGTTCGCAAGCTGCTCGTACTTGTCGTAGAAGCGGCGCTCGGCCTCCTGCTTGCCGTAAAGCCGCTCCACCTCGTCGCGGATCGCGTCAAACGGCGGCACCGTTGCCGGCTCGATCTCCGTCACCTCGATGAGATGAAGCCCGAACGACGTTCGGACGGGCTCGCTGACCTCGCCGACCCGCAGCGCGTAGAGCTTGTCCTCGAAGACCGGCGCCATATCCCCGGGCTGCACCCAGCCGAGAGCGCCCCCCTGCGCGGCCGAGGCCTGGTCCTCGGAGTGCTGCTTGGCGAGCGCGGCGAACGAGGCGCCCTCCTCGAGCTTCGCGCGCAGCGCGCGCACCTTCTCGCGCGCGGCCGTCACGTTCTCCGAGCCGGCGTCCTCCGGTAAGGCGATCAGGATATGGCGCGCCTTACGCCGCTCCGGACGTTTGAACCGCTCGCGCTCCGCCTGATAGAGCTCGCGCAGCGCCCGGTCCGTCACCTCGATCGTCTGGGCAACGGCTTCGCGCGTGAGCTCCACGTATCGAAGCTTCACACGTTCGGGCCGCATGAACTCGCCCGGATTGGACTCGTAGTAGTCCCGGAGCTCCTGCTCCTCGACCGTGACGTCCTCGGCCAGCGGCTCCCACGGCACCCGCAGCCAGGTGATCGCGCGCGCCTGCTCGCGCAACGCGAGCATCGACTCGAGCTTCGCGCGGCCGACCAGGGAGGTCTCGGTCACGCCGGTGCGCAGCTGATCGACGATCATGGACTGGCGCAGCTGGACCTCGAACTGAGCCGGCGAGAGGCGCTGTTGCTGAAGCACCGTCTGGTAGGCCTGTTTCGAGAACTGGCCCTCCTGCTGGAACGCCGGCAGGCTGTGGATACGCTGGGCGAGCTCTTGATCGCCCACGCGCAGGCTGGCGTTCAGCGCTGCCTGACGAAGGAGCTCCTGCTCGACGAGATCCTCGAGGGCGCTGCGCCTGAGCGCCT
>JABAHQ010001344.1_pt4 | contig 27185 bp, 24 predicted proteins | sample 7062091 | NCBI WGS metagenome assembly JABAHQ01 (sample SAMN14534359, study PRJNA622989) | marine sediment metagenome | biome: marine biome [ENVO:00000428]; feature: marine pelagic biome [ENVO:01000023]; material: deep marine sediment [ENVO:00002113] | place: India: Gulf of Kutch | collected...
GTTCTGCGCTTCAGTTTTGGTTCTTTTGAAAAACTTTTGTCACTTTTGCCCACGGGCCGGGCAACCGGTCGTCTTTCTACTGGCTTCGTTGCTTCCTTATGCACTCTCCTTCTGCTGTCCGTACGTCTCGAAGTGCTTTTGGACAGTCGCCCAACTTTCCGTTCTATTTTGGTCCCGGAATTCGAAGGGTTCACACTTCTCCGGTCTAAAGATGTTCTGCGTTCAGCGCCCGTTGCTGGACTTGCACTTCTGCTTGAGTTGGCTGCAGGATTGGACGACACTCTCGTCGATTGAAACCCAAAGTCGTCGCTTCTTCTCGTCCCTCGTCTGGCAAAACCTCGTTTTGCAACCGGAACGGTTGTCGCGGTGCCGAAATGAAAAGACGGGAAATAAGCATATGAATGCCTGTAATAGGGTCGAAAACAGCCGGCACCGAAAAAGGCTCCGTGGAAACCGGCCCGATATCTGAATGACCAAGGATTGTAATAGTAGTCATAATAAAATGGGTCATAAAATCCAATGTGGACAGAAACATGACTGGAATAAGGACCATAATGATCGTAAAAATACGGATCGAAGAACGGATCATACCACCATGGGTCGGGATAAAAGCCGTGGTAGTGAACATCGTGGTAGTACTTACGCACTACATGAACGTCTTCATAATCTTCTTCGACGTATTCTTCCTCTACGTACTCCTCTTCATCAGGATATTCTTGCTCAGCGTATTCCTCTTCTTGATAATAGGGCTCTTCAACAGTCCTTGATTTGGGTTTGGCAAGCTGTGTGTAGCACCCGGTTATGAAAAACGCCGAAACCACCAATACGAGAATGAACAACCAAGTTGCTTTAATTTTCTTTTTCATTTGTAATCACTCCCTCAAATTGGTCTATTCATATTTCAATATTTCTCATCAAGCCTGCTCAAATTGAATGCAAAGCCCATGCCATGAGTAGCAAAATATTGACGCCATGATTCCCCTCTTTTTTCAACGACTTAAGAGAGAACTTAGTTCAAACTAACAACGCTCAGACTGGCAATGGAGAAATTTGTGATAAGATGATTAGCGGAAAACGCTAACTAAGTTAGCAGCTTATTTCTTGAGATTAAAGCGGTAAGGCTGAGTTATCCAAGAACTAACGGGTTTCTTCCCCTCTTTAGCGGGAGTGAAACGGCTCCCGTGGGCAGCTTCGATGGCTGCTTGAGCGCATTTATTGCTTCCGGTCGTGTTGTCTACCACGATGGCCTCAATCACCCGGCCCTTTTCATCAATATGGATGCTAAGCTTTACGACACCCTGAACCCCCTTTTTCTTTTCTTCTTCCGGATACTCGGGGAAAACCCAGGCTAACGGCCGAGGTGGGGTATAACTCACGCCGCTAAATTCGGGAACTCCTTCCGGGATGTCATCAAAAATATTGGTGTATTTTAGCGTCGTTTCTTCAATTGTGACGTCCTCAGGGATTGTCTCGTCGGAGGAAGGTACAGGCACTTTAGGTTTAGGAGGCGGCGGGTTACGTCTAACCTGTCGAGTTGCAGGTATCTCCTCAACATCTATTTGAATATTCGGTTGCAGCTCTTCCTCGATTTGAACATCGAGTCTGGGCGACAAAAGGACGACAGCATTAAACAGGATTAAAGTAACAAGAAATGCTTTGCGGATGTTTAATCCATAACTGACTTTGAGATCCGCTTGTGTTTTTTTGAATTCTTTCTGCACGAAAAATTTAAAGAGTCAAAACAACCCACGTCTTGAGAGCTAATCGATTCATATGATTTCGATCTTCTCATTTTTTACCCAACCCACCTTGCCATCAGCAAGTCGGATCTTGACCCATCTTCCTTGTTGATCCTTCACCTCTACTTTCACACCCTCATGCAGCGTAAACATTTCGGTGGCCGTGTTGTTCGGCTCGTTTCGAATATCCACTTTTGGGATCAACACGATGGCTTCCAGTTTGTTTTCGTTTTCGTATATTCTCAACGCTAATAGACTTGCAAATACGACAAGTAACACACCGGATATTATGATGGCGGTGAGATTACCTCGACGAAATGCCTTCGATCTTCTCAATATTCGATAAACTAACAACGTCACTAAAGCTACATACATCACTCCGGTAAGAACCCCAAGCATGGGCAAACTTATTAGATTTGCAAAATCATATATCCAGGCCGCAAAAAAAACTCGAGGTATTTCCGGGATTCGATCTACCACAGATAGATTTGCCAGTTCAAGATTAAAATTTACATCTTCATTTTTGGGATTTAGCCGTTTGGCCCTCTCGTAGTTTAAAATGGCCCTTGCGATTTCCCTCTTTTTATAATAAGCATTTCCCAAATTGTAGTGCACTTCCCAACTCTCGTAGCCCAACTCGAAGATTTTCTCATAACTTTGGATTGCCGCTTCGTAATCGCCCTGTTGATAATATTCGTTTCCCCTGATAAACAAGGTTTCTATTTCATCGGCAGAACTCACGCTGGCAAACAATGTGATTGCATGAGCTGCCAAAACCAAACTGATTTTCAACTTCGGCTTAGTCATGATCATATTTCTTTATCCAGAGCGATAATGGCTTTTCGCGCTTTTTCGAAGAAAACCTTCATTTCACCATTGTCTGCATCACTTGGCGCAAATCTCTTGAAATCACAAGTGCGCAGACAATCCAAGTAGTTGGCTACCGTCTCCTCCCGGATTCCTCGTGAACGCAGCACCGAGTCAACTTCATCAGTGATGAGGCCAGCTGCCGATACATTCAGCTTGTCACCGATGAACCCCATCAGGGCCTTTGAAACCTCACCATAAAACTTGCGTAGATTGCCCTTGCCCATTTCTTTGTTGGCATTGCGCAGGCGTTTAAGCGCCATCTGATTCGCCTTCCTGCTACGGGCGTACGCAACATTCGTACTCATCTTTTCCAAGTGCTTGCTGTAGCCATACGCGCCCGCCAACACGAGTAAAGGCAAAATTAAGATGGCAAAAAATGGTACTTCCTTATAAAATACGGTTCCAATCTCCTGAAATTCCGGAAGATGTGTTTGTATGAAACGAATGTCCTGTCCAATGAACTTAACATCTTCTTTTGAAGTAGCTAATGGAACATTGACCGGCCGATCCTTTCCTTTGGCTACACTAATATTGATAGGATCCGAGCTTAGCGTCTTGTATCTTTTAGCAGATAAATCAAAATAGGAAAATGAAATTGGCCTGATGGTCTGAGTACCAGGAAACCGCGGAATCAAAACGTACTCGAACGTCTTGCTTCCTGAAATTTGGCCTCCATTTCTATTGATGTTTTCACTGATCTTTGGATCGTAAACTTCAAAATCGGAGGGAAATTCGACATCTGGTTGCGCCAAAATTTTGATGTTTCCTGTACCGGAAATTGTGACGGTCAAAGTTACCGCTTCGTTGGTTTTGACTCTCTCTTTATCGACCGAAGCGCTTAATGAGAAATCACCCACCGCTCCTGAAAAGTCGAGGGACTTGTTCTCGGCAGGCAAAGGCAACACATCGATTTTCACCGGATTGGAACGAATCACTTTGGTCGTGGTCCGGTTTAGTGAAAAGAACGGGTCGTCAAAAAAACTGTCAAAGATGTCGCGGCTTCGACGGCGATTTCTCAATCGAACTTCACATTCAATCACCATGGGATCCAACGTCTTGGTCCCGGGCCCTTGTGGAAACAAGGCAACTTTCTTTATCTCAGCGACTTGATATCGACGACCATTGACAACTTCCGCATGAAGTGGCGGTCTGCTGGGCGTCGGGAATTCCTCAGACCAGAATCCCACAGTATTCGGCAATTGCGAGATGCCATAGCTTGAGATGTTGACGGAAGTGTAAATTTTATAAGAGACAGTCACGGGCTCGTTTTGATAAACGCGATTCTTATCCACCGATGCTCTCAAAAACAGCAACTGCGACAGATCTTCGGCATTGTCTGTTGAACCTCGGTTGGACGTTCCACTTCGTGGCTGCGACGGTTGGCCCTTCACGATTTCAATCGGGATAGGATCGGTGGTGAATTTCTTGCCCCCATATTCAAGTTTTACCGGCGGAATCTCGAATTTTCCAATCTTAGTTGCGATGAATCGGTGGGTGTACGTGACGGTCACCGACATTTGGGTATTGACAATTTGAACGTTTTGTGAACTGCTTGTCCCTCTAAAGGCTGCAAAGTCCTCAATATCGGGTAAGGCCGGTTGAGGCACTTTGTTTGCCTCCTTTCCACTGAGTTCGACATTTAATTCGAACTGCTGGTCTAAGGGAATCTTTGTGCTACTCACATACGCCTTAATATGCAGATCTTGAGCAAGCAGACCTTGCATCGAAAGAAAGATCCCCAATAGGAAAAAAATTGCTTTTAAAATCGTTTTGGCTTTCATGAAATCCTTCTTAACGTGACTACCAATCCTTGCCGCGGAAAGCACGTCCCTGTTTCTTAGCCCGTTGTTGCTGTAGCAGTTCTTCCTCTTCGTTCTTCAAAGCCTCCAATATCCGCTCCGCATCCTCTTTAGAAATCTCTTCCGCCTGGGTCGCTGGTTGTTGCTGTTGTTGCTCTTCTGACTGCTCTTGCTGATTTTCCTCACCTTCGGCTGTCTGCAGTTGCTGCTGCTTCTGCTCTTTCTGATCTTCTGGATTTTGATTTTTTTGGTTCTGCTGGCCCTGCTGTTGTTGTTCGCCCTGCCGCTGGTTTTGTTGCGACTGCTTTTGGGCCTGATCTTTGAGCTTGGCCCTTACATACTCCAAATTGTATTTCGCATCTTCATCATTTGGATTTAATTCAAGCGCCTTTTTGTACATCAAAATGCTCTCAGGGAGTTTTCCCGACTTGTAAAGTGCGTTGCCCATATTATAGTAGCTTTTGGACTGCAGGAGAATGTCGTCTGCGGAGGTCGCTTTCTGATAGGACTTCATGGCTTCCTCGTAATTCTTTTTCTTGTAGAGAACGTCGCCAACGTTAAAATGCACAATGGGAGACTCAGGGTTATCCAGCAAGGCGTCGCGATATTTGTTATTGGCCTGATCGTATTTTTCTTCGGCAAAAAGCTTGTTTCCTTCCGCGACTTGTTTACTTCCACCCTGAGCGAAGGCAGACACGGCCATAAAAGCACAACAAAACATGAAAGTGTAGGTGATTTTTTGCATGACTCCTAAAACTTCGTTTTCAAACCTGCTTGCTTACAAAGTTCGTTAGCGGTGAATCTATCAAACTGGCGATGACGTTTTACAGGAATTGTCTTTAGACCGTTCGTGTAAATCTGAATGATTTCCATCTTATAGCAACAAATAAAACCATTGTTCTTTAAATATCTTATGAGATCACGACGTTTAACTGACAAATCATAACTCAACTGGTAGTTGTTCAATCAAACAACCACCAATTGGAATCTCTTTTCCTTGTTGTTGATAGGCTAAGATCATCTTCTTCCCGTGCATCTTTCAGCATCTTTCGACACACTTCAAGTAACTTGCCTTCTGTATAACTTCCGGCCATTCAAAAATTTGGCCCATATAACCTGAAGAGATTTTTGTATGTTTCGGGGTATAATTGCTGATCATTTGGACCGACTCATTATTTATGTTTAGACAGTTCTAAATTGCCTTTGTACTTCATTCAAACCGACCGCGCCATTCCTGTCGCATCTTGCGTCTTTCGGAAATCATAGGTTCCAACATCAACATAATAATCGAGACGATCAATATCCACTGGAACCGGTCTTCGTACTGAGAGAATTTCATGGATGCCAATTCCTTCTTTTCCATCTTTGCAACTTCTTCGTATATCGATTCAAGTTTTGTTTCACCGGTAGTCGACTGATAGTACATTCCATTTGTGGTCAGTGCGATTTTTTCAAGTGTCGACGCATCAAGTTTGGTTAGAATCACTTCGCCACGACGGTCCTTTTTAAAGCCGGTTTTCTGCCCTCGATCATCATATAGTGGAATGGGAACACCGCTTGGCGATCCGATTCCGACTGTATAAATCACCAGTCCCTCTTTATCTGCCGCTTCTGCCACTTTTAAGACATCTTTACCGTGATCCTCGCCGTCTGTTATAAGAACTAAAACTTTGTACTTTCGTTCCTGTGTCTCAAAGCTTTTCATTGCCAACTCAATGGCCGATCTCAAATTTGTACCCGGCTCCGGGATCAGCTTGGGGTCCATGATGTCCAAAAACGTTTTGGCCGCGCCGTAATCCAGCGTCAACGGACATTGGATGAAGGCTTCACCCGCAAAGGCGATCAGGCCGATCCTGTCGCCGCGCAGCAAATCGATGAAAGACGAAATCTCGTGTTTTGCCTTCGCCAGTCGGTTTGGCTTGATGTCTTCAGCAAGCATGGACATGGAGACATCGAGTGCCACAAATATATCCACGCCTTCGCGTTTGACTTCTTCCAACTCGGTTCCCAATTGAGGTCGAGCAAGGGCCAGAATCATAAACAGAATTCCAAGCACCACCAACGTGGCCTTTATGATCTGGCGGCTGCGACTCGTGGATTCGCTGAGCTTATTTATTAAGTCCAGGTTACCAAACCGCTGCAGTGCCCGTGTTTTCCATTTAAAAATAAAGTAATAAAAAAGAATCAGGACGGGGACGAGCAGCAGAAAATAGAAGAAACCGTCCTGTGCAAATCTTAAAACGCTCATGGGATTTTGCGAAATTTTGTGTTGGTGAGAACCACTTCCATTACAATCACGCCTAAAGCCAACAGCAGATAATTGGTGAACAGTTCTTTGTAACGGGTAAATTGCTTGACTTCAATTTTGGTTTTTTCCAGTTCATCAATTCTTTCAAAAATTTTGTCCAAATTCTCTTTGTCGGTGGCCCTAAAATAGTGTCCGTTGGTGATGTTTGCGATCTCCTTCAGCATCTCCTCGTCTATCTGTACGGGCCTGCGAATGTAGCGTTTCCCGAAAATCGGGTCATCAACGGGATAAAGGGCTTCACCGCGCTTTCCGACCCCGACTGTGTACATTCGGATGTCAAATGCTTTTGCGACTTTTGCCGCCGTAATCGGGTCCAACTGACCACGATTGTTCTGACCATCTGTCAAGAGAATGATTACTTTGCTTTTGGCTTTGCTGTCTCTCAGTCGGTTGGCGGCATTGGCGATGGCCATACCAATGGCCGTTCCATCCTCGATCATGCCAATCTCGACTTCGCCGACAAAATTCAGCAAGATTCCATAATCGAGGGTCAGAGGACATTGTGTGAAGCTCTTAGCCGCAAACACAACCATACCGATGCGGTCGTTTCTTCTGCCCCGGATGAAATCTGCGGCGACAAGCTTTGCCGCTTGCAAACGATTGTTTGGTTTGAAATCCTCGGCAAGCATGCTGCTGGAAATATCCAATGCGATGACGATATCGACTCCCTCGGTAATGACCTCTTCCTCGGTCCTACCGGATTGCGGCCGAGCGAAACATAGAATCAACAGCGACAGGGCGATCAATCTGAGAACAAACGTCACATGCCGGTACTTCTTTCTGTTTGAGTATTTATCCACGTTCTTCACCAAACCGAGATTCGAATATTTGATCGTTCCGGTACGGACTCGGTTCCGGCGAAGATACCAGAGGACAATAATGGGTATTAGAAGGAATAACAAGAGAAATTCGGGATTAGCAAATCTCAACATCTTAGGATTTCGGCTCCTCTACATTCTCAGCTAACACTTCTTCATCGGTTGTGGATGCTTCCGATTCAGAAACTTCCTGTTCCGACGTTTCAGTTTCCTCCTCCGGTCTGTCATAGATTAATTTTGTTTTTTCGACAATTTCGAAGGCCCGATCTAATACATCCGCATTCTCTTGCTCACTGGGCTGAAACTTTGCAAATTTTACCAAGTCGCAGAGCTCGAGAAACTCATGAATAAGGTGCTCATGTTCTACATCAATTTCTGCAGATCTGAGATTTTCTATCAATTCGGTTGTGGTCAATTCCAGAGCGACGATAAAATAACGGCCTTCTATGTAGTGACGGATGATTTCAGAAACTCTTATGTAGTATTCTTTTACTCTTCCCTCGGCAAGCAATGTCGAATCTTTCAGAGCATTCAATTCCTCCAGAGCGACTTCGTGTGCGGGGCGTGGCGGTTCGACCTTTTCCGGTAAGATGCCTTTGCCGGCTCTTTTCCGTCTCCAAATGTAGATCAGAGCGACAATCAATACCAGAGCACCTAGTGCGATGCTGCCCCAAATAATAAACTTCCGGTAGTTGCGGGGTAATTCCAAAGGAGGCTTGATATCACGAATATCTCCCGCCTCACTCGGTTTAAGGCTTTCAACGGTTATGTTAAGGGCTTTTGTTTTCAACTCATGCCTGGTGGAATCCCCCGACAGAGTGTAGTGGAAAGTCAAAGGCGGAATCTCAAACTCCCCCACATCGAATGTTGAAATGACGTACTCAATTCGATCAACAGTCTGCCCGTCAATCGTCTCCGGGTCGTGAACCTGATAATCACGGATTTCGAAGGTACCAAGATTCGCAGCTAGGCCTGGCATTTCAACTTCTACGTCAGGGCTGCGAGTCACCACAATGGTGTATTTAACGAGATCCCCAATTCGGATGGTGCTTTTGTCGACATTCGAATCAATGGAGATTGAATTTTGGAGACTGTAAAGCGGCGCAATGAAAAAGCAAGCAATTACCCAAAGAACAAAAATTCCGGTTCGACTACCCGAGATGTTATTCAAGTTTATCCTCATAAATCTTAACCGCAAGTTCTCGCATCATTTTCTGAAGCTTTTGATTGTAGGCTTCTTGTTGTCTCTCTCGAATCAGGTTCTGAATAACCTGCTTTCTTACTTCTTCAAGAGGTTTGATTCTAACAACATTGCCTTCATCATCTTTCTCTGCAAACTTTTCTTTATGAGCCTTGTAATATAATTCAACATCCGAGTCTGTGATGTTCACACTTTCCGAAATCTCTTTCTCCAGAAGTTTCTGAACCATAAAGTTCTTCTTGGCTTGAAATGTCGCCTCTATGACTTCTTTGTCCTTATGCAATCCTTGCCGTTTGGCGGAATCATAAAACAGCTCCGTTGCGATATACTGCTTCAAAAAATCGATTTTTTTACTTTTGTCATTCAACTGACTTTGCATGTAAGGTGGCAGCTTGCTTATCTCATGTTGGAGATCGCCGGTTGTGATCTTGCGCTTGCCGATTTTGGCGATAACCTCACCCGGTCTACTCTTTTTGGCCTGCGAGGGATCCAGCATCGCCGCTTCTTCAAGCACCTGCTGTGCGTCAGCCGTCCGTTCCAATCGCTCCAAGCATTGCACCATTTTCTTGTTTACCTCCTCGATGAGAGGACTCTCCGGATACAAATGCTTGATCTTCAAATAATAGGCAAGTGCATTTTCATAATCCCGAATCCGCTCAAAGTAAATATCTCCAATAATATAATTGATGTTTGCGGCCTCTGAATCATCGAGCTCATAGTTATCTAACAAATAGGTATACTCTTCTACAGACTGCTGATAGAGTTGGCGGTTGTACAGCGCGTTAGCATAGTCGCGTATTTTGCTGTCTTCAAATTTGGGCTCAGGTTCTTCTTTGCACCCCAACAGAAAAATCAGAAAAGACAGCAGTGAGACAATTTCTATTGCACGTTCTTTAATTGGCATAGCATCCTTCAACATTAAGTTCAACTTACTTTTTTATCGAAAACGCTTGGCTCTCATCCGGAAAAATCGAATAAGCGGTTCAACGTAGGAAACGTCCGTACGTACGTCAATTGTATCCACGTTCATCATCCGCAGCAGTTTGTCGCGTTCCGCTTTAATTCTCGAAGTTTGCGAAACAAATGCGTTTCGAATTGCCGGATCGCCTGTGTCAAAAAGCACAATCTCTCCGGTCTCCGCATCCTCCAATTCAATAAAACCTACATTGGGCAATTCCACCTCCCGTGGATCCGTGACGGTAATGGCTATCAAATCGTGACGTTTGTTTGCAATTTGCAGCGCTTTTTGATAATTCTCTGAAATGAAATCCGAAACCAGAAACGTCACCGCACGACGAGTGGTGACACGACTCAGATATTCCAAAGCCATGGCGATATCAGTTCCCCTTCCCTGCGGCTTGTGATACAGCAACTCCCGCAGCACCCGTAATACATGAGACTTGCCCTTTTTGGGAGGCACAAATTTTTCAATTTGATCCGTGAAAATAATCAGACCAACTTTGTCGTTATTCTTGATTGCAGAAAACGCAAGCAACGCACAGATTTCAATGGCGATCTCGCCTTTCATTTGCTGAACGGTTCCGAAATTGCCCGACGAACTCACATCCACCAAAAGCATGACTGTGAGTTCGCGCTCTTCTTCGAATACTTTCACATACGGATGCCCCATGCGAGCAGATACATTCCAATCGATGGAGCGAATGTCGTCACCGATTTGGTATTCACGCACCTCGGCGAATTCCATTCCGCGACCTTTGAACACAGAATGGTACTCACCGGAAAACACGTCGTTCACCAAACCACGAGTTTGAATTTCAATGCGTTTGACTTTTTTGAGAATTTCTCGCGGAATCATGAATTACGGAACTTCAATCTTATTCAAAACTTTCCGAACCACGTCTTCAGACGACACCTCTTCGGCCTCGGCTTCATACGTCACAAGGATTCGGTGACGCAGGATGTCGAATCCGATGGCACGAACATCCTCGGGCGTCACATAGCCACGACGCCGCAGGAAAGCATGCGCCTTGGATGCGATATGCAGATTAATGGAAGCTCTTGGCGATGCCCCGAACGCAATCAAGTCTTGCAGATCATCGAGGCCATATTCTTTGGGGGTTCGAGTGGCAAACACGATATCGATGATGTATCTCTCAACCTTTTCGTCGATGTAAACTTCATCAACCAATGAACGCGCGGCAATGATCCGAGCCGGATCCACAACCGAGTTGACTTCGGGCACCGCTTTGCCAGCCATTCGGCGCATGATTTCCATCTCTTCTTCTTTATTTGGATATCCGATCGAGAGTTTCAGCATGAATCGATCCACTTGCGCTTCAGGTAAAGGATAGGTCCCCTCCTGTTCAATTGGATTTTGGGTTGCTAACACCAAAAACGGATCATCCAAAGGATAGGTCGTCTCTCCGATGGTAACCTGACGTTCCATCATGGCCTCCAAAAGTGCAGACTGCACTTTGGCGGGGGAACGGTTGATTTCATCCGCCAACACCATATTCGCAAAAATCGGCCCTTTTTTTGTCGTGAATTTTCCATTTCTCTGGTCATAGATCAAAGTGCCAATTAAATCAGCCGGAAGCAAATCCGGAGTAAACTGAAGGCGTTGAAACTTGGTTTGAATGGTCGAAGACAAAGTTTTGACAGCCATGGTTTTCGCCAACCCCGGCACGCCTTCCAGCAACACGTGACCGTTCGAAAGCAGCCCGATAAGCAAGCGTTCGATCATGTATTTCTGGCCGACGATGACTTTCGACACCTCATTGGTGATTTGCTCGATAAATTCGCTCTCCTGTTCAATTTTCTTATTTATGGCCTGAATATCAATTGCCATCTATCCTCCCCTCTTTGTTTGAAGAATTGTCACTTTCGTTTCCATTACTTTGATTCGATTCCGAGGAAACCTCCTTCTTGTTGCGATTGAAAATATCTTCCACCAATGTATACGCCCGGGTCAAAGTTTCGCCTCCAACATTTCCTCCGGAGAACTTGGCGACATCGCAAGATTTCAAAACCTCTTCAGCCTGTTCGATGATCCTCTCCGACACACTCAACTGTCTTAGCTGTTGGCTGATTTCTTGAGTTGACATTCCCATGGCAGCGATTCGATAGCGGTCGGAAAAATATCGCCGCAATAATTTGGAGAGTTTTGAAAAGGATTCAACCATATTCGGCTTCTTTAGCTCGACTTCTTCCTTGAGATCCGACAAGTAGTTTACTTCAATGGGAATCATCGCCAATTCTTTTGCCCGCAATTCTGCTTCTTTGGCTCTTTTGCGCTTCATGAACCTGACTCCCCCAAGAGAAACCAGCACGAGGAACGCTACAATCCCGCCACCGATGAACCAAAACGAATTGTCCTTTTTAAGGATCGGATCGACGACTTCTACTTCCAATCGATTGGTCACCAAACTGTGCTTTTCATCAAATTCATTATCGCGATATTCAACGAACAGCGCATCAATGTATCCCATGCCCAGGGATTGCGGCTGCAGGGTGTATTCGTAGGTTTTGACGGCTTGCTTGACACCGTCAATCTCGCCAACCCAATTCGAAGAAGCGGTGCTGACAATCACCAAATTTTTCAGGACCGGGCTTTCCACATTTACAATATCATAGCGGTCGAGGTTCCCTGACCAGGCCACCTTAATGGTGTATGTGACGGTGCGATTCTGCGGCACTTGCTTGCGGTCCACCTGGGCCTCAACCTTGATAGCACCGAGTTGGTCGTCCGTCGAAACTGTGATTGAATCTCGGTCTTGAGAAAAACTAAAATTGAGTGAAATCAGGATTAGAAAACAAGAAATATAGAACCTCATTTTCCCCTCAAAAATGTCGAATAAATATACTTTGAAGGATTTTAAAAGTTCCTGTAGCAAAAAAGCAATAAAGTTGGGGTCGGAACATTAAAAAAGCCGAATTGAAGAAAACCGGAAACGTCTTTTCCAGGTTAAAACAACCGGCTTATTAATGAAATTGGGAGTTTAAATTGAAATCAATTTACTTTGGCTTCACCGTTTGATTTTTCACCGAAAAGTGTTTTTAATTGTTGGTTGATATCCTGCCCCAAGTGCTCCAGCTCCCATTTGACGCTTTCCACCAATTCATTCTCGGGGTGATGTTTTAGAAATTCGTTGTAGGCTTCTTTGGCTTTGTCATATTCATTTAAGTTGTTCGCATAGATGTATCCGATCATAAATCGTGATTGAGGCACGGACTCACTTTCGGGATAGTCTTCGATGAGTTTTCGATGATATTCAATGGCCTTTTCATATTCAGGAAAATTGTTGTAATACAAGAAAGCGATTTTTCGGACGGCTACATCGGCAGAGTCCCCCTCCGGATAATTTTCAAGCAGCTTCTTGTAGCTCTTCAGTGCCTCGGCGTAGTCTTCTTCCTGTTCATAGGCTTGTGCCTGATTGTGCAATTCCTCTTGTGTCTGCTTTTTGCCACAACTTTGAAAAGCAAAAACCAACACAATCGCTGCAAGCATCGAAACGGTTCTATAACTCATTTGAAAACGTTCTCCTCTAAGCTTCTATTACTCAAAAAAACAATGGGGAAATGTTAAAAAGATTTGCCTAAAAATCAAGAAATATTCATAAAAAAAGCGAGGAACAGGCAACCCATTCCTCGCTTGATTCACATCGATCACGTCACTCGTGTGTCCTACTTACTTCTTCGATTTATCGTCGTCATCGACAACTTCGAAATCAGCTTCCTCTACTTTCTCGTCTTTGCCTTCTTGTTCGGTCTTCGCTTCACCCTGGGCTTCGGCACCGCCAGCTTGCGACTGCGCCTCCTGATACATCTTACCGGCCATCTCGTTCCACACCTGACTCAACGCCTCAGTAGAGGACTTAATCTCGTCAACGTTTTCGCCCTTGAGCGCTTCTTTCACCCGTCCGACAGCCGTCTCGAGTTTCGACTTGTCATCAGAGCTGAGTTTGTCGCCCATCTCTTGCATGTTCTTTTCTGTCTGATATACCAACTGATCAGCCTGATTGCGTACGTCAACCGTCTCACGCTTTTTCTTATCTTCGGCTGCATGAGTTTTTGCATCCTGGACCATGTTATCAATTTCTTCCTTCGATAACCCAGTCGAGGCTTCGATGCGGATCTTCTGTTCCTTGCCGGTAGCTTTATCCCTGGCGGACACATTCAGAATTCCGTTCGCATCGATGTCAAACGTCACTTCGATTTGTGGCACACCTCTTGGCGCGGGCGGAATTCCGTCCAGGATAAATCGACCCAGTGTTCGATTGTCTCTTGCCATTTCGCGCTCACCTTGCAGCACGTGAATCTCGACTGAGGTTTGATTGTCCGCAGCTGTAGAAAAGATCTCGGATTTCTGAGTCGGGATCGTGGTGTTCTTTTCAATCAGCTTGGTCATCACACCACCAAGCGTCTCGATACCGAGAGACAGCGGCGTAACGTCGAGTAACAACACGTCCTTCACGTCTCCGGCCAGCACGCCACCTTGAATGGCCGCACCGATTGCCACAACTTCGTCCGGATTCACGCCCTTGTGAGGTTCTTTGCCAAATATCTCTTTCACAAGTTCTTGCACTTTCGGCATTCTGGTCGAACCACCCACCAGAACGATCTCGTCAATGTCGTTTGCCGATAGTCCCGCATCTTTCAACGCTGTCTTGCACGGTTGTACGGTGCGCTGAAACAAATCATCACAAAGTTGCTCGAACTTGGCACGCGTCAGAGTGAGGCTTAAATGCTTCGGTCCGGCATCGGTTGCGGTAATGAACGGCAGATTGATTTCTGTCTGAGCCACAGATGACAGCTCACATTTCGCCTTCTCTGCGCCTTCTTTCAATCTCTGCAGTGCCATCGCGTCTTTTGACAAATCCACACCCTCCTGCTTCTTGAATTCGTCAACGATCCAGTTTATCACTCGCTGATCGAAATCGTCACCACCAAGATGCGTGTCACCATTGGTTGCCTTTACCTCAAATACACCTTCGCCAATTTCCAGAATCGAAATATCAAATGTACCGCCGCCTAAATCGAAAACCGCGATTTTCTCATCCTTTTTCTTGTCCAAACCATAGGCCATGGAAGCCGCAGTAGGCTCGTTTATGATTCTTTTTACTTCCAAGCCGGCGACCTCACCAGCCTCTTTGGTGGCCTGACGTTGACTGTCGTTAAAGTAGGCCGGAACCGTAATCACAGCAGCATTGACCTTTTGACCCAGATAATCTTCCGCGGTCTGCTTCATTTTTTGCAATATCATTGCAGAGATCTCTTGCGGCGTATAGTCTTTATCCTCAATTTTAACTTTTGCCACATCGTTAGGACCTTTGACTACTTTGTACGGCACTTCTTCAATTTCCGTACCAACTTCTCCATAACGTCGGCCCATGAAACGCTTAATTGAAAAAATGGTATTGGCCGGGTTCGTGATCGCCTGTCGCTTTGCCACTTGTCCTACCAGTCTTTCACCACTTTTTGAAAAAGCAACCATCGAGGGGGTCGTTCTGGAACCTTCGGCATTCGGTATTACTACCGGTTCGCCTCCTTCCATGACCGCGACACACGAGTTTGTCGTACCCAAGTCAATCCCAATAATCTTACTCATGACATAACCTCCATAGATTCAAGTTTTTATTTTCGTAAATACATGTTTTCATAAGTGTAGGTTAAACTCCGACACCGTTTCTGTTACGTCTACTTTTTTTGCAAAGAGCATGCCACACAAGTCACTTTATGACGTTAGTTTCTGTTATTACTATACTTAGTATACACCTAACCCTTGTCGCCTTAACTAATTTTGAAGCACCTTAACTTTATTGTCTGTCATCATGTCATATAAGTTGAAAGAAAAAAAGGGTGTTGGCACACCCTTTTTCCGTTTTTAGGCTTTAGGCTTCATTCCTAATCTTCTTTTGAAGGTTTCTCGGAGACCTTAGTCTCACTTTTAGTTTCATTCCTCTTCTCCGATGAAGACTCACTTTTGGATTTATCGGATTTATCAGCTCCGCCTGTTTTACCATTGTCGGATCGTTTATAATCGGTAATGTAAAATCCGGAGCCTTTGAAAATTAACCCGTTCCCGGCACTGATCAATCTGCGTACGGGTCCCGCACATTTTGGGCACTTGTCCAAAGGAGGTGCTGTGATACTCTGAAATTCTTCAAATTGATGGTGACAGTCACTGCAGAGATAGTCGTATGTTGGCATGTTCTTATTCCTTTCACTGGTCCGACAACTGTCTTACAAACAACAGGAAATAAATATGCGGTGCAATTCCTAAGATTTCGGTACCCTCATGGCCACAAAGAAGTTTCTGGAATCGCGTCGAATTTGAAATAGTACGATGTCGCCCTGGTCCAGATTGTCTATTATTCTTTCCACGTCTGTTACAGAGGACACTTTTTGCCGGTTAACTTCTTTGACTAAATCTCCGACTCGGACACCTTTTTCCTCGGCTACACTTCCTCTCAGGACATTGGTTACCAGCACGCCTCGATCATCTTCGTAACCATACCTTTCCGCCATTTCGTCAGACAATGTTGACAATTCCAAGCCCAGGCCTCCCAACATATCGCTTTCTTGGGAGAAGGCTGGCCTTTCCTGCCTTGATGAGGAGGGTCTTTCTTCCAGCTTGACAGTCAACGCTTTGGATTTACCGTCTCTGATTATTGTTAGATCGATCTTATCTCCAGGCTGATACGTTGCAATCAGGTTGGTAAGCATCTGAGAATCGGCAACCTCGGTGTTATCCACCTCAATAATCACATCATACTTTTTAAGTCCGGCCTTGTCCGCCGGCGTTCCTCTCACAACTTCGTTTACGACGGCGCCTTTGTTATCTTTAAGATTAAGCGCCTCGCTCAGCTCCTCATCGGGGGTTGTGATGTACACGCCTAAATAGCCGCGGTAAACCTTGCCGTGCTCAATAAGATCATCCATAACCCGCTTCGCCAAATTGATGGGAATGGCGAAACCGATTCCAACATTTCCACCGGTTTTGCCTGCATAAATTGCAGTGTTTATTCCGATCAACTCGCCTTTGATATTCACCAAAGCGCCACCGCTGTTTCCGGGGTTAATGGCCGCATCTGTTTGGATAAAATCTTCATAGGTTAATTCGTTGCTAAGATTTAGAGCACGGCCCTTCGCGCTGATGATTCCGGAGGTCACCGTGTGTTGCAAACGCAAGTCAAATGGACTGCCGATGGCAAGTACCCATTCACCCACTTCCAACTTATCGGAATCGCCTAAGGTAACGGCAGGCAAACTGTTCTCGTCAATTTTAATCACCGCTATATCGCTTGCCGGATCTGTTCCTATGATTTCGGCATCGAATTCATCGCCGTCACGCAGAACGTTAATCTCATCAGCATCTTTGATAACATGATAGTTGGTGATAATATATCCATCAGGAGAGACGATCACACCTGATCCCAATCCACGTTGGCGATACTCTCTCTCTCTTCCACCCGGATCCCGAAAAAAGCGTCTAAAAAAATCGTCATTAAAAAACTCCGCAAAAGGATCTCGCACTTTGACAACCTTCTCGCTTGTTATCGCCACAACAGTGGGCGACACTTTTTTCGCGATTTCAACAAAACCTCGACTGGTGCTTTCGAGATCCGAACTTGAAGTTACAGACGGATTGCCCTCCGATGTCTTTATATAGGGCGTTCGGTTTTCAGCTATGCCATTCTGTGTTAAACTCAAGTTTGATGCGATGACTAGCCCAACTACAATGCCGATGGTAATTGAGACGGCAGCGAGAAGGGTTTTTTTACTCTTTTTGTTCATCTTAAAAACCTCCTTAACTTAAGACAGCGTATCGTCACACGGAATCAGAGTATGGAACCTGAATTTTCATGCAGAAGTTCCGCATTAGAATCCATGCGCTATGGGTCTCCGGTTGACATTACGCTGGCTTGACTTTAACGTACTGATCTCCTTGCTTGTTTTTGCTCTTAATACCCATCCCCTTTAGTCTAAACGTCTTACCAGGTTCGGTGTCAGCGGGGATGTTCAATTTGACGCTATTTCCGTACACTGTTTTTACTTTCAGGGTCGTACCTTTTTTCAGTCTCTCTTTATCAATAGGGATTTCGCAATAGATGTCAAGTCCTTCTTTTCTGAAGAACCTATGTTTGGCTACATTGATGGTTAAAATTAAATCGCCCGACGCTGTGCCATTCATGCCAGGGGCGCCCTCACCTTTCAAGCGTAACTTCTTGCCATTCTCGACTCCCGGTTCAATATTGATCGAGTATTTTTTTTCACCCATAACGTGTCCCGTGCCGCCACAAACATCGCACGCCTCTCTGATGATTTGCCCCTTGCCCATACACCTCGGACAGGGACGATTTACGGCGAAAGCACCCTGGGCTTGAGATAACATACCGGAACCATGGCATTCGGGACATGTGTCGGGCTTTTTTCCACCTTTAGAGCCGGTGCCTTTACAACGGGAGCATTTGCCCTCCTTATTGATCGAGAACACAGTTTTGCCCCCCTTGACGGCTGTCTCAAACGGAACCTGCAAATTTGCATGTATGTCCGTTGCTCTTTGGGTTCGATGGGCACTTTGACCAAAGCCGCCTTCACGCTCGAAAATTTGGCTAAATAAATCACCAATTCCGCCAAAGCCAAAGAAGTCATCTAAGTTGAACGATTGCCGTCTGTATGAACGGCGCCTTCCACCAGTTGAACCTTCAAAAAGATCACTTAGATCAAAGTCGAAGCCTTGAGACTGATAGCCGTCTCCAGGTCTCGCACCGCTATACCCGAAACGTCGCACCTGATCGTACTGCTGCCTTTTCTTGGGGTCATTTAGAACGCTGTAGGCTTCCGATATTTCTTTGAAGCGTTGTTCAGACTCCTTATCACCGGGGTGAGCGTCCGGATGATACTCTTTTGCCAAGCTGCGATAAGCCTTTTTTATATCTTCGCTACTCGCGTTTTCGTTTACACCTAAAATTTGGTAATAATCTTTATTAGCCATAAACTAAACAAAGGTTCGAATCATTAATTGTTTAGGCCATTGAATGTCTGTCATTTAGACATACTGAAAGCACTCGCTAAAAATTGCAAATAATATGCCACCACAACAGTAGAAAACTAACTGGAATTTTTGCAAGGTCTTAACAACTCCAATCAATTCATGATTTGGAGTTCAATATGTCAGGTTCGCAGGCTAAAGGCGTCAAATTGACATATAAAACTTTCGGAGAACCAAAACAATGGGCTAACCACTGGGCAAAGCTGCGTTGAAGACGGCTTAAAGTGGTGTGTCAGTAGCTCCACAAGTTGCTTTGCAAACACTATGCGGCTTTTGGGGCGGGCAATTATCAAACTAAGGAATTCTTATGAATACATGAAATTGCTCCTTTCGTCTCACGATCTTAAATATCGTGACCGAACCTTTTTCGATTCCGGAAAGTATCCTATAAAAATCGTTGCTATTCTTGACGTCCTGATCCCCGATCTCAGCGATGATGTCGTCCTCAATAATTCCAGCTTCGTAGGCAGGACTCCATCTTTCGACTTTTGTCACTAATGCGCCTGAGCGACCCGCATAGTCCAGTCGCTCTGCTTTATCCAGGGACAGATTCTCAACTGTGAGTCCAATGTCTTCAAATTCTGAAGGTCGTTTATTATCCGAAAGGGTATTCGTTTGGGTCTCTTTCAGGCCCAATGTAACCTCGAGTTCAATTTCCCTGCCTCCCCGAAGCACAACCAGGCACACCACTTCACCGGGGCTTCTTCTTGCGATCATGGCCTGTATCTGATTGCTCCTGTTCACCTCTTCGCTGTCAATTTTCAGGATGACATCTTTCGGCCGGATGTCGGCTCTCTCGGCAGGGCTATTCCTCAAAACTCTATCGACGAACACCCCACTGGGGTGATCCATGCCAAGAGCTTTCGCCTTATTTTCATCAATATTAACCATGGCAATGCCTAAGTAACCTCGCTCAACTCTGCCCTTGTGGATAATATCGTCCATGATTTTTTTGGCCAGATTAATGGGGATTGCAAACCCGAAGCCAGCATTGTAACCCGTTTCCGTTGCAATGGCCGTATTGACGCCAATGACCTCCCCACTTAAGTTTACCAATGCGCCACCACTGTTGCCCGGATTGATCGCCGCATCAGTCTGAATAAAATTTTCCACTCCAAAGGTTCCTCGAATGATGTCAATTTGGCGCTCTTTAGCGCTGATGATGCCAGCGGTTACTGTGGAACGCAACTCCAAGGGATTCCCAACGGCTAAGACCCACTGGCCCACTCTGGTATCGTCCGAGTCTCCTAATCTGGCGACGGCCAAATTATCAGCATCGATTTTGATAACAGCAACCTCTGTTAGGGGATCCAGGCCAATTATATCGGCATCAAATTCGCGGTTATCGGGAAGAATCACGCGCACCTTTTCAGATTTGTCCACAACATGCACATTGGTCAGAATGTAGCCCTCCTTCGAAACAATGATCCCTGACCCGGCTCCATACTGCCGAAATTCTTTAGGGATTCGAAACCGAAAGAAATCTCTCAAATCCTCCTCATCATGGTATCGTTCCATTTCGGCCGCACTGATAAATCGCGTACTGCGGACAGTGACGACGGTAGGAACCACAGATTCTGCGATGTAGACAAACGCTTCACTGGTATTTTGCAGCTTGAGCAGAGACTCGGGCACGGATTCCTGAGAACCCAAAATCACATTGGGTTGCGGCTGAAACGGCGGCGAACTTTGAGTCGGTTCGGTAAACTCAAAGCCGGAAGCAATGATTAGACCCAGAATCGTACCGGTTACGAGGATCAAAACTCCCAAGCGCAAAGAATTTTTTCTTTGCATGATTAATCCCTGTCTAAGTTGACGGATTGATGAATTCTCTTGATGAATCTCTCACCTTCCCTGGGAAAGAGCAGCACAAAGCCTAAGAATAGAAGGGAAACGCCTGGTATTACGGGCAGGATCAATCCCAACACACCTAAAACAATTAAGATTGGAGTCCATTTTTTCTTTCCGCGATGGAACTCCTTTATTTCTTCTGTCAACGACGGTTTCGACATAATTGGTCTTATAGGCTAAAACGTATATTGGAACAAATTGTTTGAAAATTTATTTCAAAAATTTAATTAACGTCAGACGGTTTCCATTTACGGCGTCGGCCTCATAGTCGATTTCATCCATTGACCTTCGAATGATATAAAGGCCAAATCCGCCAGTTTGACGATGATCAACAGCAGACCTAACGTTGTAGTCTTTTAAACTAATCTCGTCGAAACCGTTTCCGTAATCCTGGATTTCAACCTGAAATTTGGGCTTATCGTATTCAACCCAGATATCAATCCAATTGTCAGGATTCGAATGGTAGGCGTGCTCAATCACGTTGAGACAAGCTTCGTATACGGCAATTTTTATTTTGCCAATGTCCTTGCTCTTAAAACCGACTTGATCCGCATAATCCGTTACAAAATCACAGATCTTGTACAGGTTCTTTGTTAAACTCTTGACCCGCAGGTGTTTTCTTTTGTCCTCTTTGACCACCGGTTCTTCGACCGAGTTTCCCAAACGTTCCAAAATCGGATCTTCAGCAATTTCTTCGGATTGAATTGTATGAAGGTCGTTGTTCTTGTTATTATCTTCCTTTTTATTGTCATTATTATCTTCAGAAATCAATTCCCGGAAATCTTGAAGTGCAAGGGATTCATCTTCTTCAAATGAGAGGTAGTTAAGCGGCGAAAAAGTTGCCAAATTGTTCTTAGCCGAATGGGATAGATTTATAATTTTCAAATCCCCACCCAGCCGCCGCGCCCGGGTTGTTGCCTCGATTAGCAATGCGATTAGACTGGAAGACGGAAATTGAATGTTTTTCAGATCAAGGACAATTCTTGTCTGTCCCTTTTCAAAGCAGGACTCGAAGGTATCCTGCAAAATATCCAAGGCGGTTTTGGCGTCCGTAATGTTGCCAAGAGGGATACGAACGGCCTTTTCAATACCGGGTACGGGTTCAACAATGACGTTCGCGGTTGCCATAACTTTAGAATTACAAACAGATTATTATAATAATTGAATAATAAAAGGTTAGGGTAAAAATAAATCGCTTAATTTTATAAATATAATAACAGTAAAGGTAAAATGGCCAAACCCTGTCCGTTATTTGGCCACTTGATGAGTTGAGGCTGATTTGGTTCTCCTGTTTTCCTCCTCGACCAATACCCTTTTCAAAACTTTTCCTATATTACTTTTCGGCAATGATTCCCGAAACTCGACTCGTTTAGGTACTTTAAACGGGGCCAGCCTTTCTTTGCTAAATTCGATCACGTCTTCAGCGCTGAGATTTTCCTTTTCCTTGCAAACCACAAATGCCTTAACCGTCTCTCCACGATATTCATCAGGAACTCCGATGACCGCCGCTTCCATAATTTTGGGATGTTCGTACAACACTTCCTCGATTTCCCTGGGGAAGATGTTAAATCCGCCTGCAATGATCATGTCTTTCTTTCTATCCACGATGTAGAAATACCCATCCTCATCCATCTTGGCCATGTCTCCGGTGTAAAGCCAGCCATCGCGCAAAACTTGCTTCGTTTCCTCTGGCATTTGCCAATAACCTTGCATAACTTGCGGTCCATTCACGGCGAGTTCGCCCACTTCACCGGCAGGCAGCGACTTCTTTGTTTCCGGATCAACTATTTTGGCATCGGTGTTTGGAATAGGAATACCGATGGAACCTTCTTTCCGCTTCCCGTTGATTGGGTTTGTGTGGGTAACCGGTGAACTTTCTGAAAGTCCATAGCCCTCCACAAGTCTTCCATGTGTTATACTCTCAAACTGTTTTGCAACTTCCAAAGGCAGGGCTGCACCGCCACTCACACATGTTTTAATTGAAGAAAGATCATGTTTTTCAATATCAGGAAAATTATTTATAGCAACGTAAAGAGTTGGAACACACGAAAATAGCGTGGCCCTGTTCTTCCGAATTGACTTAAGGAGCTTCTTAATATCCCGTGGATTGGGAATGAGCACCATCGTAGATTTTGTCAAAATAGCCATGTGCAAACCCGTGGTTAGCCCATAGCTGTGAAAGAAGGGTAAGGCACAAAGCAGCACCTCATTGGAATCCTCAACACGGTTGTACCATGTGCGCGTTTGAATGACGTTGGCAACCAAATTTCGATGCGTCAATACAGCCCCTTTTGACAGCCCCGTCGTGCCTCCGGTATACAAGAATATGGCTGTGTCCTCTGGTTTAACTTCTGCGACCGGAGGGCTTGCGCGGAAATTCTCGGTCATGATTTCATGAAAAAAGTGAATCCCCGGACCACGTTTCACCCGATGCCAAGTCCCGTCCTTTTTCGCCTTAATCGGATAGATCAGCTTTAATAACAGTGGGAAATATTCGTGAATGCTTGTGACAATGACGTTTTTAAGGCACGTATCGGACTTCATCTTTTCTAACTTAGGGTGAAGAAAATCCAGAACGATCGCGGTTTCAGCACCGCTGTTGTTGATTTGGTATTGAAACTCGCGCTCAACATAAAGCGGGTTTGTAGGTACCAGAATAGCACCAATCTTCAAGGCTGCGAAATGAACCACAGGGTATTGAGGAATATTGGGCAAAATGATGGCAACGCGATCCCCCTTTTTAACCCCCAATCGACTCAACGCGGTGGCAAGTTGATCAACCTGTCGACCAAGTCCTTCATAAGAAATCTTTTTGCCAAAGAATGAAACCGCTCTCCCGTGCGGATTAGAAGCAACAGCTTCCTGAAATAGATGATTCAGTGTTTTGTCTGGGATTTCAATCGTGTGGGGAACGCCTTCTTCGTAGAATTTGAGCCAATTCCTTTGCATGAATGTCCTTAGGGATTCTGAGCCACATGCGGGAAAAAAAACACCCACCCTTTTTGGGGTGGGCGTTCATATTTTAAGATCGACTGTAACTAATTGTTACCGCCATATTTGTCACGATTTACGATCAGGTCAATTTCGTACTCTGCCACCTTCCGCCATTGCCTATTTCTCTTCAGATTCTCAAAATAACTGATGGCTTGATTGTACTGTCCGAGACATTTGCTCGCTTTTCCGGCCTCATAAGCAGCAAGCGCATCCTTTTTCTCAATGGCTAAAGCTAGTTTGGCCTCTTCGAGCGCTTTAGAGCAATTCCCTTGCTTGTTATAAACAACCGCCAAACGAGCGTGGGGATCTTCCCAATTCTTCCTATTGGTGAATGCGAGAGCATTTTCGAAAGCAACCACGGCCTGATCGTACCTCGCCAACTCCGTCAAGCTCACACCTAAGCTGAAGAAGGCAAGATCATAATCGTTCTTCAGTTGTGTAGCCTTTTGAAAATTTTCAACGGCTTTCCTATAATTTTTTTTCATGTTCTGATAGACAGCACCTAATTCATAAAATGCCTTGTGCGAAGAAGGATCGTGTTCAATGGCATTCTTATACGTTTCAATGGCCTTATCCGCCATCCCTAATCTTGAGCTGTAAATTTTGCCCATAGCAATGTAAGCCTCGGTATAGGCCGGATTGTGCCGAACCGCTCCTTGATGGGCTTTGATCGCCTCCTTGTACTTTCTCATCCTTTTCAAGGCCAGGCCTTTTCCATAGTAGGCTTTGTAAAACGTGGAATCCATTGATATAGCCTTATCATAGTTACTTACGGCCTGTTGGTATTGCCCAAGTCTGTAGGCAGTGTTGCCTTCATTGTAAGCCTTCTTGACGGCATTGATCTTTTTCATAGCCTCGACATCGGCCTTCAACTTCTTGTCAATCTCCCTGATTTCCTCCGCCAGCTTTTCGCGCTGCTCCATCAGAGCATCATATTCCTCCTTGGAAGGGCTGGCGTTCAGTTTGTTGTCAATTTCCTGAAGTTTAATCATTTTTTCTTGCTTCTTTTGACTCAAGTCATCCTGACTTACGGCAACATTAACTAGAAACAGCACAAACATTAACGCAGTAAATGCGCCTGTAAGTAAGACATTTAAGCGTCTCATGAAAAAACCTCCCACATTATTGATAAAGTTCGCTTACTTATAATCACAAATACAAGTAGATTTTATTCCAATCGATTCGTTTACTCAAAGTCACAAGTGTGCCGAAGGTGGGATTCGAACCCACACGGGTTGCCCCACACGGCCCTTAACCGTGCGTGTCTGCCAATTCCACCACTTCGGCAAATGTTCTAAGAGCGGATTTACTGAGCCGTGTCGCTGCTTGTGGTTTGCTCTGGCGCCACCGGTAATTGGGGTTGTTGCAAATCTTCGGTGGGCACCAACGGCAAACCTGATGCGGGCGATCTCTCAGTTGGCAACGTACTTCTCTTTGCCCGTTCCTGCTCAACCAAACTCTGGCTTTGCTCGCCTTCTCTATTTATGAACGACAACAGCAATGCTAAGGCTAGAAATGCAACAGCCAGGCCACTCGTGACACGACTTAAGAATGTTGCAGCCCCCCTTCCTCCGAACACAGCACCCATTCCACCGCCACCGCCGCCGAATGCACCGGCCAATCCGCCACCCTTGCTCGATTGCAAAAGGATGACGATGGACATCGCAAAGCAAACTAAAACGTAGATTATCAATAATAACGTAGTCATATCGTTTTTCTTCACCTGGCAACATTTTCCGCAGATTTAATGATAGCAGCAAAACTTTCGGCGTCCAAGCTGGCGCCACCAACTAACGCGCCATCAATGTTGTTTTGGCTCATCAACTGGTCTGCATTTGCCGGCTTCACGCTGCCGCCATACTGAATTCTAATTGTAATACTCAATTCCTCCCCAAATAGTTCACCTAAAATGCGACGGACGAAAGCATGAACCTCTGCTGCCTGATCGGGTGTGGCGTTTTCACCAGTTCCAATGGCCCAAACGGGTTCGTAAGCAACCACAAGATCTTCTGCAGCGGATAAAGAAACTTCGGCCAAACCCGTCCGCATCTGCTCTTCTACAATCTTTTCAGTCAGGCCGCTTTTTCGTTCGTCGATTTTTTCACCCACACAGAAAATCGGTGTCAACCCCTCTGCAAGTGCCTTACGAACTTTCTTGTTGATTTCGTGATTTTGTTCGCCAAAGACGTGCCGACGTTCCGAGTGTCCGACGATCACGTAGTCACAGCCCGCATCTTTCAACATCCGAGCCGAGACTTCTCCCGTGAAAGCGCCTTGGTCTTCCCAATATAGATTTTGTCCGCCAAGCTTAATATTCGAACCCTTAATCATCTCGTGCACCGGCACCAAATCAGGAAAGGGCGGGCAGATCACAATCTCAACGTCTTGAACATTTATGACTTTAACCTTGAGAGCTTTCGCAGTACTGATCGCTTCACTAGGGGTTTTGAACATTTTCCAGTTGCCGCCAACAATCATCCGTCGCTTACTCATTCGTTACGTTTCCTAACTCGATTGCCTTAGATAGTCCGAGCCATAATTTTCATCAAATCAACCACACGGCAAGAAAATCCCCATTCATTATCGTACCAGGAGAGAACCTTGGCCAATGTTCCGTCTATGACGTTGGTCGACAGGCCATCGACAATTGATGAGTGCGAATCGCCATTAAAATCCTTTGAGACCAGAGGTTCTTCGGTATACTTTAGAACATCCTTTAATTCATTTTGAGCGGCTTTTCTAAAAGCGTCATTAAGTTCCTCGGCAGTCGTGCTTTTTTCCAACTCGAAAACCACATCCACAAGCGACACATTTGGAGTGGGCACCCTGATTGCCATTCCGTCCATCTTTCCCTTTAGTTCAGGAATGACCTCTGCTACAGCCTTGGCAGCACCGGTTGTGGTGGGAATCATGGAGACTGCTGCCGCACGGGCTCTTCGCAAATCCTTATGAGGTAAGTCTAAAATACTCTGATCATTCGTATACGAATGAATGGTCGTCATGAGCCCCTTCGTAATGCCAAAGTTCTCCATCACAACTTTCGCCACCGGTGTCAGGCAATTCGTCGTGCAGGAAGCATTAGAGAGAATATTGTGTGAAGACGGATCGTAGCTGTCATCATTGACACCAACAACAACGGTCATGTCAGGATTCTTGGCCGGAGCACTGATAATGACTTTTTTGGCTCCTGCAGATAAATGTTTTTGTGCATCATCGCGAGTGCGGAAGAGTCCCGTGGATTCGATTGCGATGTCTACCCCCAGATCTTTCCAAAGCAATTCAGCCGGATTCTTTATGGATAAAACGCGAATTTCTTTCCCGTCAACGTAAATACTGTCTCCCTCGGCTTGTACCTCGCCCTCGAATGCACCAAAATTGGAGTCATACTTAAGCAAATGCGCTAGCGTGCGTGAATCAGTCAAATCATTCACAGCCACAAATTCTAAGTCTTCAATGCCATGTTTTCGAGCAGCCCTGAAGATATTTCGACCGATTCTGCCAAATCCATTTATGCCAACTCTCACAGCCATGTTTGAATTCTCCTTTGGTAGATTTCTTGATATTTATAAAATCTAATTAGACGAGTTTTC
>JABAHQ010003258.1_pt1 | contig 27129 bp, 25 predicted proteins | sample 7062091 | NCBI WGS metagenome assembly JABAHQ01 (sample SAMN14534359, study PRJNA622989) | marine sediment metagenome | biome: marine biome [ENVO:00000428]; feature: marine pelagic biome [ENVO:01000023]; material: deep marine sediment [ENVO:00002113] | place: India: Gulf of Kutch | collected...
GCTTCAGGTGTGAGAGATGCGGTTTTAGATCCTCTGAGATACATAAGGTGACCGTTGAACACCAACCAAACCTCAGTCCAAGATTATATATTACATCTCCCAGGTCTCAGCGACACCTGACAAAACCCTTCTCCAGATACGGTAGCGAAAAATCCAATCTGCCTACCAGAATGATTCCAGGCTGGCATCATCCCTGACATGAACTTTCGGCTCCCCAAGACTAACAATTAAGCAGAACCTCCCAGGAGAAGGAGATACTCCTGAGCTTACCTGTTCCCTATGCAAAGTCAAAACTGGAGTGCGGGGGGTGGGACTTGAACCCACGCANNAACAGGTCCTAAGCCTGTCTCCTTTGACCAAACTCGGACACCCCCGCCCTTATTATGTGATTTAAGGCTTGCTTTAGACCTCTTTGAATTATAGTCTTTTTGTGTAAGGTTCTTCTTGTTTATTCCTAGTGCTTTTAGATGCTTTGTTTAGGTAGCACCATTTAGGTTTCTCTGGATTACAATGATAGACGTAGAGTTTCTTATATCGATAAGTCTTTCCTTTAGCTTTGGTAACCGTTTCTTTCCAGCCCCTTTCTTCTCGACTTTTGCCATTTAGATAATCTAAGATCTATTTGTGCATTTTTTAGCTTTTATGGAATCCAACTAATACACACCACTCCTGTTAAAGATTAAAGAAAGAGCCTTCCAGATATTATTGTGAGGGAGAAACATGTGATCTCAGTTGTTTGAAAGCATTCTTTATCCTGTAATAGCTGTGGTCTTGTTTTTTCTCGTCTTCTGGTTGATTAGTAGAACTACTGGCAGAAGACGAAAGGATAAGAGGAGTGAGGAGGGGAGACCTCCAACCGTCTATGAGACTATGCTACATTACTTTCCAACCGAGCAGGTGGACATCGTCCAGAAGATGAAGTCGAAAAGAGGAAGAAAGAAAAGATAGTTCTACATTGACATTTGATTTTAACAAATTGTGACTTCTTCATTCTATAGTCCGAGATTTATGTATGCTGAGATGGTTCGGAAATGGGAATTATCAGTGTTTGGTGTTCTCTTTTATCATGCTCTGTGTTTGTATTCAATGGCCTAACAAAGACAGAAGCTCTTCCTTGCTTGGAACTCCATTCACTCGTTTGTTTCCAATTTCAATGGATGGAGTTTTTATACTTCTAAAGAAAGCTAACAGTCTGTTCTTGAAACTGTTGGACAGGTCATAAATTTCGATTTCCAACCCCTCTTCTTTGGCAACCTCTTCTGCTATTTTCTTTGCTCTTTTGTGAGCCTCAGGCAGTTTGACTATAACTTCTTTTTTGTAGCCATAACATGGATGTCCCTGCACTGCAAGCTTGCCTGAAATTTCGCACTCAATCTCTTCACTTTTGAGGTAGACCCTAATTCTCTCCTCCAAGTGATCCCCTTATTAGATTCTTATATTCCTAATTCAAATATCTGTCGATTGGTTTCCTAAATTAACATTCGATTTTGACAAACTGTAACTTCTAATAGCAGTGTCGGGGCTTGTCCTCTTTTCAGCTCTATATCATGATAGAAAATTATTTTTTGTCATATTGCTGATTTTCAGAGCTAGGTTTCTAAATATCTCCACAGCAGTGAAGTTTATGTACTTTAGGTCGCGGGGAGCACCTTCACTGTACTCGTTGAGGCTATCTCTAGGCGTATGGGTGTCCAATGCATCTGCCAATAGAGATAGGTTGTAGAGTTCGGGTTGGTGATCCCTATCTCCTCTTCAATGCATATCTCAGCAGTATCCTCGGTAGCTCTTAAATCCCAAAAAGCGTAATGTATATCAATGTTTATGGTTCCCTGCTCCAAGTCATGTGCGAAGATAGACATTTGCCCACGCCCACACCACCACCGCCTTGCCCTTCATTCTATTCGTCATCACTTCATTCTCTGCCTGGATTACCAGATAATGAGATACGTTCAGTCCCAACGAAATGACAAGAGCTAGGACAAGAACCACAACAAGGATCTTATACATCAAGATTTTTTACCTACTATTATTATTTCATTTCAACTTCTACTAACGATTTAAGGAAGAAACCTCTATGGTTAATAGAACGATCTTTCTGAGGACTAAAATGTTTGAATTACATGGTTGTAGAGTAGGGAAAGAGAAAAAGATGCGTAGGAAAGCCGTTTCTGGAATATGCATGCGTGCATGCACAATTTCCGTGGAGCCTTCCCCCATCACAGAAACGGTGGATCACAATTTCATCCTCAACATAAACATCTCCAATGTTACAGATCTCTATGGTTGGGAGTTCTATCTGGGGTGGAATGCTACTCTGCTGCAGGCCCTTAACGTTACGGAGGGCGGTTTCCTGGAGCAGGGAGGAGACACCTCCTTCGCTAGGAAGATAAACAATACTGAAGGCTCCATGCTGGTGGACTGCATCCTCCTGGGTGATATCTCAGGAGTGAATGGCAGTGGGGTTTTAGCTAATGTGGAGTTTCTTGTGGATGCAGTAGGAGAATGTTCTTTAGATCTTTATAACACCACACTGGTCAGTTCAGATCAGCTCTCTATAGACCATCAATCGACAGATGGCTATGGATACTTCACAGCCCCTCCCGATGTGGTCTCAAATGTCACGCCTTCTAAAACGGTTGTTGGTCAAGGCTACTCCATGTTCATAAACGTCACCGTAGAAAACCAAGGCCCCTACACAGAAGCCTTCAACGTCACAGTCTACGCCAACACAACAATAATAGAAACAAAAACAAACATAACCTTAACAAGCGGAAGCTCCACAGCCCTCACCATCCCCTGGAACACCACAGGCATAGCTGAAGGCAACTACACCATAACAGCCCACATCACACCACTCCCAGAAACAGATACAACAGACAACAGCCTAACAGGCGGTACAGTAGTAGTGACTATTCCCGGAGATGTTAACGGAGATCATAAAGTGGATCTGAAGGACGTTTTCGCGGTGGCTTTGGCCTACGGAAGCTACCCTGGCCATCCCATGTGGAATCCGAACCTGGACATAAACGGCGACCAAAAAGTGGATCTAAAGGACTACTTTGCAGCCGTACTAAATTACGGAGAAAGCTGGTAAACAACAGGCCATGTATCCCTTTTTTAGATTGAGCTGATGTTTCTTCCAAATTCTATTAGTTAATTCCTTTAATGTTTCACATGAAACATTTGGTTTCCTTGAAGGGACTACTAGTAAAAACTATTGACGTTTGTCCACAATGCATGCATACACTGTTTGGGCAACATAAAGAATGAGTTTTACTCAAAATGCACAATAGAAGAAGGAGTATATGGGCTTCTTTTGTGTTTCTAGGGGTTTTCTGGATACGAATAATATACTGGAAAAGCGTAATATAGTAGTAGGAAAGAGGGGGTATTCTGTTTTATCTGGGCTTCGGACCAAGGAGAAACTCCATTTGGCGAAACAATAGTGGGGGAGTTAGATGCGTTCCAGTTTGAATATCACTGGTCTAAGTCCGTCTGTGCAACAGTTTATGGCAACACCCTTCTCTTTGTACCATGGAAGATCTCCACCAAAGGCTAATGTTCTGACATTAGAGTAGATTGTGTGCCAAGCAGGAGTACAGAAACCCTCTGGCATCTTTCCATCCTCAACAAGAAACTCTTGACTATCATCAAACAATTCACATGCACCGAGGGGTTCTACGGGGGTCACAGGACTTTCATCAAAAATTTCACTGGGACTGAATCGCTTCAACACCGTTATCTTAACCTTATGTAGCTCAACCATCTCAACCACATCTAGCTTTTCTAAGTATCAGCGTCTTAAGCATTACTGTACCCCTCTAATTACACCTGTTACTATATACTCTCTACCTTGCAGAGACATGTTCGAAGTGCTAGGTATACGTGTGAACATGAATAGATGGACTATGAAACCTGTTCCCAAAGGAAAAGAGGGTCTTAAAAAGTAATAAAAAGAATATTTTGTGGGCAGATAGTATGTTCTATCTCTTTCATGCCTCAGAAAAAAAGAGGGAGATGCGTATCTATGCTAGCACTCCGTTGAGAGCGGGCGCAAGTGACAGCGACACGTGGCGATGGTTGCAACTTTATGGATACCATGAGATATGGCCAATTGCCTGCGTAGGAGGATCATTGATTCGATATGAAGATCTGAGCATATCTGCTTCGAATATCTTGTGCCTTATCTCAGTTTCAGGTTTAGGGCTTCGAGAGTATGTACCAGTTCTAGACCCTTTTGGGTGGGTCTGTATCTCTCCTTACTATCCGGGTTTAAGAGGCCGTTTGCCAGAAGTAGATGGAGATATTTGGTGGCCTGGCGAGAGTTTAGATTGGCATCCTGCATTATGCCTGTTTTCTTTTTACCTTTCTTAGACTTCATTGTGGTTTTCAGAACGTCAACAAGTATTGTCAGTCTGCTTCTGTGCACAAATCCTGGCATTAGTAAAAGTTGGGGATATGTCACAAATATATTTTAGTGCAAAAGAAACTGCAACTATCTCATATGAATCCAGGCCTGAATCTGCTAGTTCAGTAAGTGACATTGCTACCATCAGGCCCATTGTATTGCCGGCTTTGTTTTTAGTCAAGACCTATGGGGGGCGAGGTAATATTCCTAGATTAGATCCCTTACCTTTCTGCACGTGTGTAGCGGGGGGATTTCGAGTAAAGAACTAAGTTGCGCTGTCCATCGTGCTATTAGAGGATGGTAGGTATTCTTTTCAGGTCTGGAATACGGGTCTGCACAGGAAGTTTCTTTTACACTCACGTTTAAATATCTCGTTTAACAGGTTTTTGATTGGGGACCGGTAGTGCCTCAAGTTAGATGCCCCAACTGTGGAACTACTATCAATCTTGAAAATCGTAGAAAAGTTGATTTCGGTCTGATCCTGCGCGCTCTAAAGAGCAGCTCAAAGACCTTCACCGAGCTCCTTCGCATAACTCATCTGCCACGTAAGACCCTGGCCCTGAGGCTCAAGGCCCTGCTTAAGTCTGGGCGCATCGAGAAGAAGAAAGGAGGCTACCACCTCAACGGTTCAGTGAACTTGGATGAGTGGAACGGAAAATTGAATAGACATGTCTCTCTGGGCAGAAAACAGATACTTCTGATGATACTCCTATTCATCATAGGTTTGCCCATCGCTGCACACGTCTACGCGGTCTACACCAGCTCCCCACCACCTTCAGAGCCGATAATCAGTGAGACCTTTTCAGCCGAAATAGTGGTCCAGAATGTTGAAGATCTCTACGCTTGGCAAGTAGCCGTCGCCTTCGATCCAGACGTCTTGACCATCATGAACGTCACGGAAGGAGATTTCCTCGACATCGACTTCCCCTTCATGGCATGGTCTGATGACTCCTACCTGGGAAGAGGAAAAGTGCTCATGGGCGCCACTCTTTACGCAGATATGTCCGGAGTTTCCGGTAGCGGGACATTAGCAACCATCGAATTCGGTGTGATTGGAGAAGGATCACGTGAATTGCAGCTGCTAGATACATACAACAACGAAACTGTGCTCCTGCTCTATGACCCCGCAGGAACGATGATCTCTGAGGCATCAGTCACAATAGAAACCTAAAACTCCCCTCTCTTTTTTTGCAGGCCTCACTTGTATAGTATAATCATTAATGGCTTCCATAGCCTCCAATCTCCTTTACTTTCCAACCAGTTTCGAACCTAAAACCCTAATAATCCCTTCTCGCGAAAAGAAGGTTTTTGGTGCCGGGGGCGGGATTCGAACTCGCGACTTCTGGGCGCGGCCCCATTTCGACGCACTCCAGATTATGAGTCTGGCGCCCAAACCAGGCTAGGCTACCCCGGCACATCTAACCACAATACTTTAGGAGTCAATTATAGGGCTTTCTGCACAGAAAAAGTTTGACTCTACTGTTCTCTCTCCAGCTTTTCGATGCCCTTGGGTTTTCCTACGTAGACTATGTTAGCCATCTCGATGAATAGGCCTGTTTCGATCACGCCTGGGATAGATTTGAGTTCTGAATCTAGCTCTTTTGGGCGGCTTATTGGTTTGAAGTCTGCGTCAATTATTAGGTTTCCATTGTCTGTCACCACGGGTCCTACTTTGCCTTCTGCCTCTCGCAGGATTGGTCTCCCTCCTATCTTCTCGATTCTTCTTGTGACTGGAGGCAGGGCGAAGGGCAAAACTTCGATGGGTAACGGCTGGTTCTCTCCCAGCTTCTCCACCAGTTTGGTCTGGTGGGCCACTATTATGAGTTGTTTGGTTGCGGAGGCCACAATCTTCTCTCTGGTTAAGGCTCCTCCCAAGCCCTTGATGAGGTTGAGATGGTTGTCGATCTGGTCTGCGCCATCTATCGTAAGGTCTAGTTGCGGATGCTCCTCCAGAGTGGTCAAGGTGATGCCAGACCTTACGGACAGTCTAAGGGTCTGATAGGAGGTGGGGACTGCTAGGATTCTCCATCTCTCCTCTCGGATTTTTCTACCTATCTCTTGGATGGCGTAGGCTGCTGTGCTTCCGCTGCCCAGTCCCACTGTGAATCCGTCTCTGAGGTGTTTCACGGCTTCTGAGGCAGCCCTCTTCTTAGCTTCTGGTATCCAGCTCAACTCTACTCTTCAGCCTCGATCTGCCCTAGTCTCTGAAGAACCTTCTCCACCTCAGCTTTGATCTCCTCGATTCTCTTCTCAGCCTCAGTCTTTTCTGGAGGGGGTTTCCGTCGTTTCGGAGCTCTCTTCTTCTTTTTAGGAGGCTTGGCCTTGGGTTTAGACGGGGTCACAGGCGCCTTCTTTTTGGTTTTTAATCCGAGTCTGGATCTCACCCCTTCTATCTTATCATTCAGCTCGTCAAAGCGACGATTAAAGAGCTTGACGAGGTCGTCCTGCATATCTTCCAGCTCATGGAGAGCCACGATGGATTCGCCTCGGGAGATCGAACCTTTTATCCTCCGCATCCTCTCTTTGTACCTCTTTGCTAGGCGTTCTCTCTCCTGCTGGCTGATCTCGCCCTCTGCCTGAGCCTCATAGATGCGCCTGATGGCGTAGCTCAGAACCTCTCTTTCCAGATCTAATACCCTCAGTTGTTTCTGCGCCTCCTTCGCTTCCGTAGTGGTGACTGTACGGCCCACTGCCAGGGGCCAATCGGCCTCTGGTTCAGGAGACTTCACAGGCACCCTCTTCCTCTTTCCAGTCTTCATGGCAAAGAGTACGATGAGCGTAGCTGAAATCGCTCCCAGCGTAAGTATGATGTAAAGCGCAGGATCCACATGGATTCCCTCTGAAGCTTCGTAGTTTCCGTGCGCCTATAAGTATGGATGTATGTGCTTACAAGATTTTCGTCTACTTGGAAGCCTGAGTCTGAAGATCAGTTACGGTACGCCTATAGGAGCCGAAGAGATTACAGTCTCACAAAACCCAGCTAATCAAAAGCTGCCTTTCTTGAAAAGAGGGTGATTGTGCATGCATGTAAGGCAAGGAGGATTAGACGACTCGTCACCAGATCCCGCCGGGTCCAAAACCTGTCAAAAAGCAAGGAAACTGGATTTGAAAGCCAAAAGAACTTGTGAGAACTTCGCTAAATCTCTATATCAAGGCCTAGTAGATGCTAATCAAAATCAGGCGAGAAAGCTACGCCACGAGTTCAAATTTGGAGCATCCCGACACACCGGCAAACCAGCGTGTTCTCGGGCGGGATTTGAACCCGCGACCTCCGCCTTACCAAGGCGATGCCCTAACCAGCCTGGGCCACCGAGGCTACGACATTTAGAATCGCTATCAGGTTTTAAAGGATTTTGCAGAATATACGCCTGCCGGTTTCACTAAGGGCAACAGATGGAGAAACACACCTAGATCTGCATACCTAAAACTTGCGGATTTCTTGTCCTCCTCAACCCGAGTAATATAAGCTGACTAAGTTAATCCTCGACCTTGAGGGGCAGATCATTCCAGGTTTGGTCCAGATCCTCCTCATCGAAATATACGGTCAGAGCGATTGGGTAGGTGGCACTTGAGACATCCTTTTCTAGGCTGCCGATGACTACAAAGATTTTTGTCTTCGAGGGATCAGTGGCCTCTAGCGTGAAGTTAAAGACATATTCTGAGCCGATTCTTGGTAGGAGAGCTTCTGCTCCTTCATAGATTGAGACTCTGTGGTTTACTCTGAACCTGTACTCTACAAGGTGGGTTTTAAGATCAAAGTTTCTGACGAAGACTGTGAGGGTGGTGTTCTCCCCCTCCTTTATGACTGATTCATAGATGGAGAATCTGACCACACTCTCGGAGCGTGTAAAGTGGGAGTATAACAAGAATGCCATTACAGCAGCCACCACCACTATCATCAATATCGCAAACACCCTCTTTCGAGAGACGAACAACTCTACCCACCATACTACGGTAAGCTGACTTTCTCTTAAAAAATTAGTTGCCAAAAACTAGTAGACAGCATCTTCTGGAAGAAAACCCTCCATGCTATATTTTTGTGGATCCCCAGGCTAGGTTCATACATTCGTTTAGAGCCCTCGGATTGGATTAGCAGACAATACACGACCTGGGTTCTGGAGATTTCGTGCGCGCCGCTGAATACTAGGCCTCCTGTTTTGTCACAAACATCATGAGTTGTTGGGTTGTTTATGGAGGAGAGGTTTGGGGTGGTGAGGTGGAGAGCTTCTTTCTGTTGCGTTGTTGCGGGCTTGTCTTGCAGTATTTTTGAATTGAAAAACTGATTCAAGTTTTCATTTTTCTTCTTAGTAGGGCTGAGCATAGAATTGTGGCTATAACCAAGGGCAGAATTGCTGTTGCTGGGAATTCTGTTACGATTGTAACTTTATGTTGTGTGTGGTTGTATGTGAAGTGGATGAGTGTGTTTGTGGCATCTGTCCAATTTCCAGTTGTTGATGGTTGTTTCCCATCAATGAGGATGCTGTAGTTGTTCTGCCATAAACTTTCAACAACAACGTTTGGGATGGTGGTCCTGCAGAAGCCTGCTGTATGATCGGGGCCGGAAACGTTGAAACTGATTCTTCTCTGTGTCTTGTTAATCTGAAGGTTTGTGATTGTGGAGTTGCTGCTTATGTGAATGTTATGGGAGGTTTGATTCCAGTTTCCTATGTTGAAGGTGGTGGTTGGAGCTATGAGTGGATAGTTGTCTCTGTTCAGCGGGTCTAGTATGCGGGGTGTGTCTCCTATTCCATCGCTGCCTGTCAGGTTCTGGTCAGCACCATTGTATAGGTCTGTGCCGTTGTAGTCGCTCCAGTAGTTGCCGCCTGAGGGATACCCGTTGTCCCAGGTGTTCACGTTTGGGTAGACGTCGCCTGGAGAGTTTCTAGTGTTGTTTATGAAGTTGTTGTGGTGGATGATGCTTCCGTTGCTGTAATGTATCTTTATACCATTCAGGTTATTTGATATGGTGTTGCGGACAACAGTGATCTTGGTCGCTGTTTCAGCTATGACGATGCCGTGTATAGTATTCTCCGTTACCCAATTTTCCCTAATAACATTCCTCTTGGACTCTCCTAAGCTGATGCCGATCTTATTCTTCGTCACCTGGTTGCGTTCAATAGTATTTCCGTTCGCGTGCACATAGATGCTATTCTCATTCAAAGTCATCACGTTCTCACTAATGACATTCCGAGTAGAAGAGGATATGCCCACTCCTTCCGAATTATTCGTAAACGTGTTGTATTTCACGATGTTGTCGTCAGATGATGATAAGCCGATGCCGAGCACCTCATTATTCGATATTGTGTTGTTGAAAAATATGTTACCGGTAGAATTAGCCAGCATGATTCCCCAGCCGTACCTCAGACTTGGCACACCACCTCCATTGTCTAGTATATGATTGTTGATGATCATGTTTCCAGCGGATCCAATCATAAGGATGCCTCCTGCAAGGTTCGAGGCTATCGTGTTTCCATGAATGGTGGTGCCATTGCAGCCGTCGAGGAAGACCCCGCAGGATGTAGGGTTGGCTAATCCTCCTGCGTTCTGTATGGTAAACCCGCTTATTTTCACGTTGTTGGCTGTTACATTGAGGATGATATCGGATCTGTTGTTGCCGTCGATGATGGTGGTCTTGTGATTTTCTCCCAGCAGCGACACGGTCTTATTCACTGTTACGTGCTCGTAGTAGATTCCGGCGGACACAAGGATGATATCTCTGGGATTAGCTGCATCCACCGCCTCCTGAATCGATCCGTAGTCCTCTGGAACATGGATCATCGAAGAACTCGCCGCAACTGACACACTAGATGCTACAGCAAATACAGCCGCCAGTAAAGTGAAAACAGGCAATACCGCCAGAACAGGTTTCTTGACCATAAAATCCAGTAAGAGCCTTTCCACTTAAAAATATCTTCTGTATCAAAAGGGCGAAACCAAATTCAGCCGAGTATCATTCTCGATTACCCAGAAACACTTTTGTGTCTCTTGATAATAAGGATGTTTGGAGCTGTAGTATTTATGAGAGCTGGAAAATTGATGTTGTTTGTCCTAGCTACCTTTTGTTTACCGCTTATTCTTAATCCGACTATCATGAGGCAGATCTGAATTACGGTAAGTCGGGGGAAACATATTCTGAGGATTTAGCCCACATTGAGGTTGAATTTGACAATTCTGGAACGAAAATAAGCCCTGATGATATGTCAGTATTCCAGATAATGCGGGAAACTTCACAGTCTATAACGATTCAACAACTGTTATGGCTTTGGTCACTTTCTACTCAGGGGAATTGTAAGAAGAATCATGGCATGAAGCAACTCTGTGGAGTTGGTCACCAACAATTGCAGATGGGCTCTACAGCCACGATGTAATTTAATGAAAGATGTTTAGAATGTTGCTGACAAATCCTACATTGCACCGTCTACTACTTTCGGAAGGAAGGCCGTCTCTGCGCGCGCTAATCTTCAATGGAGCCCCGGGCGGGTTTCGAACCCGCGACCTACGGCTATCCTTGTGATATACAAGGCCGTTGCTTTTGCCACTTCTTCTAGCCGCTGAGCTACCGGGGCGACTCGACATCCTGAATGCACTGGTTGCCTTAAAGCTTTGTTTCAGTGCTGTACACACGGGTTTACAGAAAGACGGGGGTCCTCTGATGGTAGAGAACGTATAGAGTCCTAGGTGAAGCACTGACCACCACTTTCTGGTTACGATCCAGGACCTTACCTGATCCGAACCAATTTTGGAGGATCCAAGCCTAGAAGGGGTCCTATGGAGTCTAGCCTCGATGTGTAAGTGTGCATGGAGCGCGGAGTCTTATGTCATATGAAGAAGTCCACTTTAGCAGTTAGGGCTTTGTCCAGATAGTTTGACTGGAAAGGCAGAAAGCTTGACTTGAGCCCGTGGGACAGAGAATTCGTAGGATGAAGCAAGTCACGTTCAGGAGGCCAGTGCAACTGCCTCGGGTACTCTCTTTCTAACCTTTCGTTCCTGTCTCATAGGGTGATTCTTCCATCTCTAAGTTCTACGATTCGGCTGGTTCTGTGGGCAATTTGTGGATCGTGTGTGACTATTATGAAGGTCTTGTTGAATCTTTTATTTAACTGGTGCATCAGATCCACAATCTGGTTTCCAGTCTCGGTGTCCATATTTCCGGTGGGTTCATCGGCTAGCACGATGTCTGGATCGTTTGCTAGGGCTCTGGCTATGGCCACTCTCTGCCGTTCTCCCACGCTCAGTTCGTTAGGCCGATGGTCAAGTCTGTGCCCCAATCCCACTAGCTCCAAGAGTTCTGTGGCTCGTTCTTCCTGTTTGGATCCGCTGAGGCCAGCTATAGAGAGCACCAGTTCTACATTCTCTAGGGCGGTTAGGGTAGGAATCAGGTTGAAGGTCTGGAACACGAAACCGATCTTCTCCAGCCTCATAGCATCTAATTGGGAGGGAGACATCTTTCCTGTGATCAGATTGGCAATCTTCACCTTCCCCGAGGTGGGTTTGTCTAGCCCTCCTATGAGATTGAGAAGCGTGGTTTTGCCGGATCCAGAGGGGCCCATCACAGACATGAACTCTCCCTCCTCAACCCTTAACGTCGCGTTATCTAGGGCCCTCACACTTGCAGCTTTAGTTTTGTAAATCTTGCTTACATTCCGGAGTTCTATCAGGGACATATGATCACCTACTCATGCCTCAGTGCATCCACTATCTCCTGCTTCGAAACCCGTACCGCAGGATAGATCCCGGCTACCAGCCCCACCAGTATGGCGATCACTATCGTGACTGCCGGAACTGTCCAAGGAACAGAGACTATGTCGATCCCTATCTCCTGAAGAAGAACGTTCTCTGCTACCATGGCACCCACAAATCCAAGAAGACTCCCAATCAAGCCACCGATTAAACATAAGGAAAGAGATTCCACTAACACCAACTTGAAGAGGTATCCACTGGAGGCTCCTAACGCCCGCAAAGTTCCAAACTCCCGAGTACGTTCAAAGGTGGTTATGGTGATGGTGTTCATGGCAGCTAGGGTCCCGATGAGCACCGCCACCACTACGATGAGCATTCTGATCGCTTCTCCAAAGCTGGTGAAGTCCTCCGAGTACTCCAGAACAGTGAGTCCCTCTGTAGCACTGAGGTCGGAATACTGATTCTGGATGCTGTCCATGATAGTGTTAGCATTCGCGTTCTCCTCTATCCATATCCAGATTCCCGACGCTTTGCCTTCAGCTCCAGGCAGCACTGATTGGAGAGTATTCAATAGTGTCTCCCCCATCATATCCACGATTGACCCGGTCTTCTCAAATACCCCTACAACCTCGAAATCCTGACCGCCAACGTTCAGGCTCTCTCCCACCGACAAGTCCTGTTGTGAAGCCGCCTGATGGCCCAGTACTATTGTAAGATTATCGCCATCCTGCAGGTACCTGCCCTCTTTAAGGTCTATATCCTTATAGATCTCCTGCACCTGCGAAGGCACCACCGCAAGCAGAATTATGAACCCTGATCTCTCTGGAGACCAATATTCCCACATTATCACTGGAGTGGCCTTTCTGACACCCTCGATTTCCTCAAGAATTTCAGAATAGTTCTGGTCCGTGCCGTAAGCTACCTGGGTGCCCTTGGCTTTAACCTCGATGTCCGGGCCTAGGGCTTCTGCTCCCGCCATCAGGTCCTTAGACCCTTCGTTGACAGAGAGGAGTATGAAAGAGAAGGCTATAGCAATCACGATTCCTAGTACAGTCAGACTTGTTCGAATCTTTCTGCGGCTCAAACTCTTGAAAGCGAAGGACCACAGCCTCAAAATGCAACCTCCATCATCTTCTGCTCATTATCCTATAGTATCAGTCATCCTGTGACCGTCCCCTTTATTTAGATCTTTGTAATCCCTTCCTGATCAGGGTGTAACTCTTCTCAGCTCCGCGCCCTTTCTGCCTCTGAGCTCTTCAGCTCTTGCCTGCATGATTGGCTGGCACGGCTCTGTTCTGCAATAAGGCGATTGGTCGGGGAGGAACAGAGAAAGTCGACAGGTGGGGGTGTTGAATGCTGTGATGATCTTTCTCCCATCAGCGGACTATCGTTAATCTTTAAAGCAGATAGGTCTACTATATGCTACTCTCTAGAGGTGAAGAGTTTGGTTAAAGTGGACGACTATGAGGTGCCGGAAGGGCTGTATTACCATGAGGAATTCGGATGGGCAAGGGTGGAAGACGGAAAGGCTAGGATAGGCATAACGGACTATGCTCAGAAGCAGCTGCGTGAAATTGTGTTTGTAGAGCTTCCTGGGGCAGGCGATACTGTGGCGCAGGATGATCCCTTTGGGACTGTGGAGTCGGTGAAGGCGGTCTCGGATCTGGTGGCTCCTTTGAGCGGCAAGATCGAAAAGGTGAATGAAGAGGTGCAGGATAACCCAGAGATACTGAACGAGGATCCCTATGAAAGAGGATGGCTGATTGTAATATCCCCCTCCAACCTGGACGGAGAACTGAAGGCACTCATGGACTTTGATAAGGCTGTGAAGTGGCACAAGAAGATGATCCAGGAAGGCTAGCTAGGGATGCCCAGGAAGATCGTGATCATCGGGGCCCACGCCGCCGGTGTAGACGCCGCCTCAGCCGCAAGAAAGGCAGACAGAAAGGCCGAAATCACTCTGATGACCAAACAGAAGATGCAGGGCTACTCACCGTGCGGAATACCCTACGTGATAGGGGGACAGATACCTAGCTTCGATGATCTAGTAGTCTTTCCCCCCTCCTACTTCCGCATGATGAAGCTTGACCTAAGATTGGAGACCACCGCCAACAAGATCGACACCGAAGCCAAAACCGTGGAGATAGAGGACAAGAAGGGGAAGGAGGAGACCCTAGAATATGACAGTCTAATCCTCACCACCGGGGCCTATCCCTTTATGCCCCCCATAAAGGGCAGGGATAAACAGGGAGTATACGTGGTGCGAACCATACAGGATGGAAAGAGGATCGATGCGGCCCTCGAGAACACAGAGCACGCTGTGGTGGTGGGCGCCGGAGTGATCGGACTGGAGACCGCAGCCGCCTTTGTGGAGCGGGGCGTGGAGACCACGGTGGTTGAGCTCCTGCCCTACGCCTTACCCGCCATGCTGGATAAGGATATGGCTGACAGGGTGCAGGAGATGCTGGAAGACAGAGGGTTAAAGATCATTGTTGGGGAGAGCGCCCAAGAATTTGTGGGTCAGGACCGAGTTACCGGCGTATCTGTAGCCGGGGAGACTATCCCAGCGGATCTGGTGGTGGTGGCCACCGGGGTGAAGGCCAACGTGGAGCTGGCCAAGGAGGCAGGGATAGATCTGGGCCAGACCGGAGGCATAAAAACAGGTCCACGGATGGAGACCAGCGTGGAAGATGTGTACGCCGCTGGGGACTGTGTCCAGTCAATAAATATGATCACCAAGCGGCCAATGCTATGTCAGCTGGGAACCGCAGCCGTGAAGCAGGCCAAGGTGGCGGGGACCAACGCTGCAGGAGGATACACCATCTTTCCTGGAGTTCTGGGCTCCGCGGTGACCAAGCTGTTTGACATCGAGGTAGGGGTCACCGGACTGAATCAGTTCTTTGCCAATAGAGCCGGTATGCAGACTGTGGCTGGAGCCTTATCCTCCAAGACCAAGGCAGATTATTATCCAGGAGGCCTCCCCATCAGGATAAAGATCGTTGTGGAGAAGGAGAGCCACAGACTTGTCGGAGGACAGATCATCGGCGGGGAGGCAGTAACTCAAAGGATCAATGCCTTATCCTTCGCCATCCAGAAGCAGATGACAGTGCAGGAGTTAGCAAAGGCAGACACCGCTTATGCCCCGCCCGTAAATGAGACCTGGGAACCTATGATCCAAGCCGCGGAGATAGCGATCAGAAGATTATAACGATATACAAGAGTCTCTACCCTCTGCGCTAGCTGGAACGCTTTCTCGCAGTAAAGACATAGGCTGGGGATTGTGCAGGCGGCCCTTCGAAAACTAGAATGTATCGATTTTCGATATATCAGAGATAATGAGAGAGGTGCACAGCTAACTGTGCACCACGCATGCGGTTGAGGTGGAGGGTTCAGTGGTCGTCGGAGTCTTTGATGGTCAGGAAGGGGTTCATCTGGAGGGCTTCTGAGATGGAGGGTTTGTTCTTTCCCATGGTCAAGATCTTTCTGTGGATGTGGCTCAGGGAGTTCTCGGTGCAGTCCAGTAGGTTGTGGCCTTCGGTGGTGAGGTTGTAGACCTTTCTGGGTCTCTCGGCTTCCAGGTCCCATTGGCTCTTCAGGTAGCCTTTCTCTTCCAGTTCGTTCAGTAGGGGGTAGATGGTGCTGGGGCCGAAGTAGACGCCGAAGTTCTTTCTGATGCTGGTGATGATCTTGTAGCCGTGCATGGGGTTCACCTTCAGGTATTGGAGGACCACTAGGTCCAGGAGTCCTCGCATGAGTTTGGTCTGTACGTCTTTCAGCTTCTGCCTCTTCATATATGTAGCCTCCTGTAGTTGTGATGAACAGTTTTGGTGTTATACCCTTCTACGATAGGTCTTCTATCGGACATATCAAGTCTTTATAGATAAGAAACCATAATATAAAGGTTCGCACGTAACCAAAACATATCCCAGCATACCGAAGCATACAGAAAGCTAAGCAACTTAAATAAGCCACAGGCCCCTAAACATCAAACAAACAGGTTTTGGAAGTCGAAAAATGACCGAGACCTTCCGAAAGAAACTTGTTCAACGCTTCTCCAAAAACTTCCTCGACATACATCTTCTAAGACTCATAGATGAACAGCCCATGTGGGGCTACAAAATAATAAAAGAGACCAAAAAGCTACTGGACGTAAAACTACGACACGGCGCCGTATACCCCCTCCTAAACCAACTGGAGACCCAGGGCTATCTCAACAGCAGAAAAGAAGTCAAAGGCCGAAGAGTCAGAAAAGTATACCAGATAACCCCCAGAGGCATACAGCTCCTAAACGCCTACTACGACTACTTGAGCGAACAACTACAAAAAGAAGACATTCAGGCTTAGGAGCTGAGGAACATGAAGAAAGATCAGGAAAATCAAAAAATCTTGATTGAGGAAGAACACAAATCTACCCAGAAAAAAATTGAGCAAGTTAATAAGCTCCTGGAGGAAAGAAGCAAAGAGGCTCTAGAGCTGGCCAAGAAAGAGCTTCTAGAAGAAGAGTTCGAAAGTAAGGAGATCAAGGATGCTTTAACGTACTACTCACAAAGTTGGAGAGATGTTCTCCATCCTGGATTGCTCTCCATTGCCTGTGACGCGGTAGGAGGAGACGTTAAGAAGTCAGTTCCTATACAAGTCGTCATGTTGTTACTTACCGCAGCGGCAGATATACATGATGACATAATTGACGGATCACTGCTAAAACAGGGTAGACCGACCGTTCTCGCTAAGTATGGCAAAGAAGCCGCCCTTCTAGTAGGTGATGCTTTGTTAGTGAAAGCTCTGGTTCTTCTACATGGATTGGAAGGAAAATTCCCCACGCAGTCGTTGAATGCTATCTGGGAAGTGATCAAGAGGCGTTTCTTTGAGATGGGAGATGCTGAGGCTCTCGAGACCTCTGTAAAGGGCAACATTGATATATCTGTGGAAAAATACCTCACAATTCTTGAGATGAAAGCTGCCACTACTGATGCTCAGATGCGTATTGGGGCCATCCTTGGTGGTGGAGAACAAACCGTCATCGACGCACTTGGGGACTATGGGAGGGCCTTGGGAGTTCTCATTGGAATACGAGAAGATTTTGTTGACGTATTTGAACCTGTTGAATTGCAGAACCGGATCAAAAATGAGTGCTTACCGCTTCCTGTTCTTGTAGCGTTTAAGGATCCACACACCAGAGAAAGGGTACTCAACCATCTTTCGATGCAGCAGATTTCCGATGAGAATGCAGAAACCATAGTCGATCTGGTTTTTCAGGAAAGAAACGTTGAGATTCTAAGGAATAGAATCAACGGATTCGTTCAGCAAGCTATGAAGAAGGTCTCGCAGATACCCAATAAACACTTAGTTTCATTGTTAGAGAGGCTGGTTGCTGGGGTAGTTGAAGATTTATAAGTAGAGGTTACCAAGTATGCAAGCGCAGTGGCTTCAGTTTCTTATCTTCCCGCTTTCTCTTCTCTTTCTTTCTTTCCATCGCCAATCTCCAATTGTATTATTGTTCTACAAGTTGTTTATAAGTTTTGTTGAACACAAACACAGGTCCTGTGGTATATAAAAAGGTGGCTCAAATGCCCCTTTCATCGACAAGATTTTATTCCCAGATTACACTAAGAGCGAATTGGGTTGCGGGAGAATGCCTAGATTGTCGGTTGTGAAGAAGGTTCTCTTGCAAGACGGATTCCTTGCTGCGTTTGTTATTCTTGTAGGCGCCTTTTCTTGGTACTTCCCACTTCATCTTTTTTTTCAGAGCACTCTGGAAGAGCTTTTGCCGGGATACCACTTTTTGGCAGTAGCAGTTACAGTTCAGTACACAGCCACTGTAGTCTCTGCAATAATAGGTACTGAGTTGGGCAATAAGTTTCAAAGACCGGATACATTTCTATCCTTTTGGATGCTTCTTGGGATTATAGCCTCCATCTCTATCGTTGCGATGGATCCGCCCAATTTGGCATCCGTGTCAATGGTTTCTTTTCTCCTAGGAATCTCACTAGGGTTAGGGTTCCCATCTTGCCTAGCGTATTTCAGCTATTCTACTGATCTCGAAAATCGAGGACTCCTAGCCGGGATAACTTTTTTCGTATCCTGTCTTTGCATGTTCTTCATAGCTTTCCTTCTGACCCGCTTCACTCTACTCCTGGGAGCATTGACACTGGCGATATGGAGAGGGCTGAGCCTATTATTGTTCCTTCTTTCCGAAAAGAAGAGACACGCTTCGGAAGAAAAGGTCGTGAAAGTTTCTTATACATCGGTCTTGTCTGACAGATCTTTTCTTCTGTATCTGCTTCCCTGGAGTATGTTTTGCTTGATAAATTTCCTTGAACATCCAGTGCTAACAAACTTCTTTGGGAACGACTTTGCTGAGCTTATGCCAATTGCCGAGTTCGGAATTGGAGGTTTTGCTGCATTGATAGGTGGTTGGTTTGCTGATTCTGTTGGTAGGAAACGGGTGATTATCTTTGGGTTCATAATGTTGGGAATTGGGTACGCGGTATTAGGACTGTTCTCGGGCATTCTTCTTTCATGGTATTTATACCTTATTCTGGATGGCGTGGCATGGGGGATCTTCTCATTGATGTTCTACATGGTAGTCTGGGCAGAACTTGCTAAGAACCGGACAAGAGAGAAATACTACCTTTTTGGGGTACTACCATTCATTCTTGCTAGTTTCATCCAAATACTGTTCGCACCTTACGCCGACTTTATACCTGTCTCTGCAGCCTTCTCATTGGCAAGCTTCTTCCTGTTTTTGTCAGTTTTGCCGCTGGTGTATGCTCCTGAGACGCTGCCGGAGAGAAAGATTGAGCTCAGAAAGTTAAGGAGATACGTTGAGAAGGCTCGGAAGACTAAGGAAAAACGTGAAGATAAAGACTAGAATTTTTTTATTTCTCTGGATATTTCTTCTACAGCTTTGGTGAAGGGGTGGTCTGGTTTCTGTTCGGTGAATATGTAGGTTCCTCCTGCTCGGAGTATGTCGCAGAAGCAGGGTATGGCGCCTATGATGGGCATTTTGTGGAGGTCGTTGAATCTTTGGAAGAATTCTTCCTTCTCTTCTTGGGAGGAGAGTATGTCGATGGGCACCTTGTTCATTACGATCCCTGTCTTCTTGTCGAAGAGTTCGTAGAGTTCTTCTATCATCCGGTGGGTGCCTTTGATATCGGATCTGTCTATGCTGGTTACGACTAGGGCGGCGTCGGCGCTGACGATGGCATTTATTGATGAGTATTGGAGGCCGGGGCTGGTGTCTAGGATGAGATAGTCCAGGTGTAGGTCGTTGAGGAGGGAGTTCTTTAGGGATAGGAGCCTGCCTAGGGCTTTCATCTCCCACTTTCGGTCCTTGGCCGACATCTCACGGATGGCCTCGGTGGTAGGGTCGGCCAGTCCGATCAAGAACCTACTGTCTCCTGGGTTGTGGTGGGAGCGATCTATCAGGACCCGTTTGATTTCGCAGGCCCCGTTGAGGTAGTCATTCAGCCAGTATTCGCTGTTGTTGGTTCGGAAGATGGCGTGGAGGCTTGGAGCTCGGAAGTCTAGGTCCAGCAGGCAGACATCTTTCCCTTCTTTGGCGTAGGTGGATGCCAGGTTGACGGATAACAGGGTCTTTCCGGTTCCGCCTTTGTAGGAATGGAGTGCTATGATTCTGCCCACGTTTTCTCACCTGATTGCTCCTCTTCGGCGTAGAAGTAGGCCTTTCTTCCCCGTCTCTCCTTCTTCAGGTAGCCCATCAGTACCAGCTGGTTCAGATAGCTGCTCTCTACAGCTCGGGCGCGTTTGGTCTGTTCTGCTACGTCCTCGGCTGTGCCTTCGCCCAGCTTGCAGAGGGTGACGGCTGTCTTCCTCAGGTGGTCCGGTAAGGAGAGTAGAGTCATGACATCTAGAACGTCGGGTATGGATTCGGCTTCATTCTCGTTCTTCTGTATCTCTATCATTATGTCCAGTTTACTGTTCAGCTGGTCAAGGCCGTCCTTTATCTTCTCCAATAATCTGGTCTGGGCCTTGCCGGATTTTCCGTAACTCAATCTTCTATTCACCGGATGTGTTTAACGCGTCTACAGTAGAGAAGAGGTATAGCGTCTATTAAGTCTTGCGATACACACAGAGGTCTGGGACTAAAAAAACCACACTCCAAATGCCGTATTAAGACATAGAGAAGAAAGGAGAATTGAGAAAGAGGGGGTTTTAGAGGAGTTGGGCAGGGATCTTCTGGGGTTCTTCCTCGCCAAGGGGGATCAGAGCTCTTACCTCTCTGAAGTATTTCAGCACTCTTAGGCCCCGGTCTTTTATAGCGTAGACGGTTCTCTTCTCGCCTAGGTCTCTCTCCTCCACCAGGTTCTGGTCGATGAGGAAGTCCAGGAATTCCTTCAAGACGCTGCAGTTCACATTCGCCTTGTACATGATGTGGGTTAGCTTGAGTGGTCCTTTCTGGGCCAGGACTTTGAGGACATCGATATGCATCTCGAGTTTAGATCTTCTCATGGTTTGGTCCTCGTAGCTGTTTGTTTATACATGTTGGTATAAATGGTTTATGGATTCACAGTAAGTTTCCGGGGTTGCCCGAGGCCCGTTTGTCTTGGATGCGTGTCAGGACCGATAGCCGGTTCTGAAGGGCCGTTACGAGGTCGTCGGTCAATATCTGCTGGAATTCAGTGGAGAGATGGCTTATTTGAGATTTTAGAGATTTTTGCAGCCTTCGTTGAAGCTCTTCTCTTTCCTTTCCGGTTATGGCTTCTTCCAATTCAGATCCTCCATTTTTCACGTGTTCGGGTCTTTTGGTGGTCGGCTTTTAACTGTCTTATGAATTCACAGTAAGTATTTCCGATATTGATTTGAGGCTTTGCTGTTTATCCCGTGATTTTGAGTCTGCAGTCCCTTCAAGGAAACCACCAATCTCACCATTCACCATCTGCCGGGTTCCAAAGATGCGTATACTCGGAGCTGCTGCTCAGTTATATTAGGGACTTCAGCAGATAATTTACAGTGTTGGTGGTTCTTCGTGGTCTCTCATCCTGAAATCATGGTTTCGGATCTGACCAAGTTCTATGGAGATTTCAAGGCCTTGGATTCGGTCTCCTTCTCGGTACATAAGGGTTGGGTGTATGGTTATCTGGGCCCCAACGGGGCCGGGAAGACCACCACCATTAGAACCTTATTAGGGCTCTTGAAGCCGGATGGCGGTGGGGTGGAGATAAGTGGAGTCAACCCCGCGAAGAGCCCGGTGCAGGCCCTACAGAATGTGGGATACGCTCCAGAGCTGCCAAACCTCCAAACTTTCTTCAAAGGGGAGCAGCTGCTGGACTTCACGGGGAAACTGTTCGGTCTAGGTGACCGGGTCAGGAAAGAGAGAATCGAGCAGCTCATTGAGCTAGTGGGCTTGGAAGGCTGGGAAACCAAGAAGATTGGGAAATATAGCAAAGGGATGGTTCAGAGATTATCAGTGGCCTTGGCACTGATCAACGATCCTATGGTGTTAATAATGGATGAGCCCACTATAGGAATGGATCCAGAGGCCACAGCCCACTTCAGGGAACTCTTCAGGACCCTCTCCAAGGAGGGAAAGACGGTCTTCATCTCTTCACATCTGCTTGATGAGGTGCAGCGCATCTGCAGCCATGTGGGAATGATCAACAAGGGTAGAATGGTCTTTGACGGCCCAATCTCCGAGGTGTTGGAGGCCTTCACCCAGAGATGGGTGGTAGAGGCGGAGCTGAAGAAGATAACCACAGAGATCACTTCTGCCTTGCAGACACTAGATTTCGTGGAGGATATAGAGACGGATGGGAACCGGTTGTTGATAGAGCTCAGGGAGAAGAAGGATCTTAGGGGTGAGATCTCCTCTGAGATCGTCAAGCATGACGGCGTACTTCTGGGTCTCAACCTGCGTAAGATCACCTTGGAGGATGCCTATCTTCAGGCCTTGAAGGAGGGGGCATAGAGATGGGGACTCTACAGAGATTGGGGATTATCATCGGTTATGAGTGGAGGAGAGCCTTGGCCAAGAAGAAGATCCTGGCTCTGATACTTCTGGCGGTCGCTGTCCAGGTTCTGCCCTTCGTGCTCTTCACCCGAATCTTCCCGGATCTGACTGAGGAGGCCAGGGCCACTATGTGGGTGTTCGGTGCCTTGGGGGGTCAGAACCTGTTCATTCAGCTTATGGCCATCATCATAGCCGGAGGCTCATTAGCGGAGGAGTATGAACAGGGAACCGTTGATATACTGCTCTCCAAGCCGGTTACCAGACTAGAGTACTTATCCGGGAAGCTGTTGGGCGGCTTCTCATTATTGGTTGCTGTTGAGGCTCTAATGGTGGTGGTTGGTGTCTTCCTAGGTTTCTCCTTCTTCGGTGGGCAGAGGCAACTGGAATTTGCACCCCTGATCCTGGGAGCCATCGCCTATTCCTCTCTCTTATTCTTCTCTTTAACCTTCATGTTCAGCGAACTCATTAGGAACAGCACGCTCTCGATGCTGGCCGCCATCGGTGTCTTCATAGCCTCACAGGTGCTGTACGGGGTACTGCTCATGCTGTATCAGTTTTCTATAGCTGGAGGTCAGCCCAACGAACTCTATCTGGAGGTGGGTAAGTGGCTTCCCACCTGGAGCGCTTCCAACCTCCCGATTTTCATCGCTTCAGAGCTGATGCCCATGTTGGATAATCCCTTGATAAGCCTGGTCACTGGAGAACTCGGGCTGGCGGCTCTGGCGATAGCATTGTATACCAGCATCTCAGTCCTAATAGCTGGTGTGAGACTCGTCAAGTCAGACGTCACAAAGAAGACTGGGTAGCAGAGCCTTCCTGCCTCTCACCTTCTCCATCGGTGAAATCTACCATTCGCATCAATGTAGTTTACGCGTATTTGATGATATTCTTGACAAAAATTTTAGGCAAACAGCCTTAAATTAGACTTTTTTTCTTCATTCTGTATGCTCAGAAGGGGTCAGAGCTGTGAATGTGGAATTTGAGTCCCTCTATAAGATTCTCAAGCATCCGATCCGTCGCAGGGTAGTCTTGGAACTGGACAAGAAAGGAGAGCTAGCCTACGTAGAGCTAATGACCCTACTGGAAGTCGAGAATACAGGAAAGCTCAACTATCACCTCAAGATCTTAGGTGACTTGATTGAGAAGAATCCAGACGGGAAGTACCATTTAACAGAGAAGGGAGACCTAGCCTCACAACTACTCCACAAATTCCCAGAAAAAGAATTTAAACCATCACCCCTCGGTGGTGGAGATGCCATCCTGATAGGCTCTATCGGCTTCGTCCTCGCACTATGTAACCCTGGACTCTGGATTCTGCCAATCCTCGGATTAGTTCCAGCTGGTCTAGTATTCGGAGTTCTAGGTCTATTCTATGCCCTAATAATTCCAAGCGGAACAATGTGGTATCTGACCGTGAAGCGCACAAGATCCAACGACCTATACAACCTCTTCAAACCTCCACTTGTAACCTCCGCTCTATTCACGTTACTAGTAGTCACGATGTATTTATTGGACATTAGACTAGCATTTACCTTCGCCGAGCAAGAGCGCATGCTCATTCTTTCCACTCCTGCTTACATGATCAGCAACATATCCTTCTCTTTCCTGGGAGTGGGCATAGCCGAAATAGTCTACAGAGCCAAGACCCAGGGCGTATTCAACATCGAACTAGATAGATTGGGCTAGCCACGAGATAATATGGGCCATATGCGTACCTTGGCCAAGGGCCACGCATTGAACTCTAACCTCCTCACCAAGCAACCTATCACTTTGACCAGAAACCGCACACATAAAAGATGATCACGCCCAATTCTTTCCCGTTGCAAAAGTTTTCAGTTAGACCAGCAAAGAGTGCCCTACACCAGGTTTGATAGCGTAGTTTCTTCTAGCCTGTAACCATCTCTTAAGCCCGGTGCTTGCTCTTGATGGGATGCCGAATGCGAAATTATGTTATCTTCTCTCCAGAATAATAAAAAAGGAGAGTTACGTTGAAAATGTGCGGTAACGTCCTTCGACCATGATGATGTAAGTTCGTGATTCCGTGATGTGCTGTGGCAGGGCAAAAGTTAGTTGGATGCTCTGTCCGGGTATCAATTCTGTGTAAATGTCATCGCTAAGAAGTATTGATTCTTTGATGTCGCCTTCGGAGGTGTGGATCGCACTCAGAAGTTCTCCGTACTGTATGTTTATCTTTGCCTGTGGACTGGTGTCTAACCCTACGTAGTCAAGTTTATGCTCTGCGGTAAAGTGAAGCCGCACCTTTATAGCTCCTTCCTCATCTTTTAGAAACTTTGATAAGTTGATTATATCTGTGCTCCAGTAGGCCCTGGGAATAAACGACGCTACATCTCTCCATTCTCCATTATCGTCTTGGATTTGCACGTGGATGGACCATTTGATAATTTCGTCGGATCTCAGAACCAGTTTTGCTCCGTTACATGTATCTAGGTTTCCAAAATTCAGGATTATGTGGCTTGCATTGTATCCTTGGTAGTATTTTCCGTCAACGTGGGTGAGGAGATGTTTAACATTTTCCTCGTTATCATCTACAGCGGATTTAGGTGTGTAGGGGTTCTTGTAGGTCAGAATTTCGCCGCTGCGGCTTACAGCCACACTTATGTTAGGTGTATGGTCCACAGCTAAGAGTTGAACCCGATCGAAATAGTCGTGTTCATTCTCGAACTCGCTCAGCAACAGGGAGTATGTTCCATCCAAGTTTGCAACAAGCGATTGCTCCAGCCTGTAGTAATCCGTTACGTCTCCTAGGGTGTGCTCCGAAGCGAGCAATAAATTGTTGTCAAGCACATATTCTTCACCATTCCAGGCTGAAATGTAAGGACATCCCCCACTTGGCGTCTTTAGCCTTGTGTCGAAGTCGTATGGTCCGAAGCCCTTGACAGGATAGATTTTGATCCACCATTCACCAGCGGTGTCCTCGGCTGAAAGGGCGTAGTAGATCGAGGTTGCTGGTCCAGCTTTCTTCTCCTCATAGGGATCATAAAGGGTAGCTTTGAATTTGGTTGCTGAAGGGGGATGAACCTGAACTTCGATAATCCTCTCATTTGCTACGTCATCACTGCTTATAGAAAAGCCGTAGAAATCTTCATCATCATTTAGGTAGCCCGGGTAGTTGATCTTAGTTTCAGAGATACCGATGTGAATAGAGTCATCGAAACCGTCGCCAGCATCCGTAGTGGTGTTGGCATCGTTCGGCATCTCCGCTACCAATTCGATGTGATTTATAAAGACCCCATATCCAACATCGTTGTCGTCATTACTGTAGAACCTGAACCTGATTTTTTCTGCACTCGTGGGTATGATGGTTTCCTCCCAGTAGTCTATCCATTCTGAACCTGTTAGGGTATCAGCTGTCGCCCAGGCACCGCCTTGATAATACTCTACTTTAAGATGGTCACCAGAGGAAATCACGTACCAGAGGTGATAGCGAAGAATCACGCTTTGGTAGGGTCGGAGATCCACTGATCTAGTTAGAGATGCGTTCATTCCCTTGTCGTAGAAGCCTTGTTCCTCATTGGTTCCACCTTTGACTGAGTTATTCCCCACTGTGGCGCACCAAGCCTTGTACCCTGGTCCTCCATACTGAGTTATTCCCCAATAGTCATATCCGGCTAGGCTATTAGTGTCTCCTGTACTCCATCCACTCATATCCTCCTTGAAATCTTCAAAGAACACCACGGCCTCGTAACCATCTTTGTAATAGTCGTCGTAAATGGCGATGGAAATATCCCCTGTAACATATGTACCTGTGCCTCCGGATGCATCCAACATGTATATCCGCCATTGCATGGGCACAATAGTCCACTGCTCCCTCCCCGTCATATCCACATTCAACTCTAGGAATATCATTGATTGGAATTCGCCGTATCTGTATCCGTCGCCAGGCTCCTCATATTCATCTTCCGGATCATACTTAAAGTTAACATATGAGGCTGGTTCATCAACCCCACTCTCAGGATCCGTTACAGACGAGGTTAGGTCTATCCAATCTGAAAACAGCATCACACCTTCGATCCCCAGCACTATGCCCCCGATCACCGGATGGATTTTTGCGAATTGAAGGAAAAAGCACGCCGTTTGCACTATTGATTTCCCGGACTGATAGTAAAGTCCACTAAGTGTGGCATTCTCGTACTTGTATCCATTTCTAGACCTGTGCGATTTCATCTCCAATGTACAACCCGACGGGATATATCCCGCGCGGAACTGAACCTCTCCGATTTCATCACCAGCGTTAGTTTTCATACATCCATACAACCCGAAACCGATCCGGACATGAAACATAGAGGCGTCTCCTCCATCGTAATTTACTATCACCGGGGTGGCAGTGAGACCCCATTCAGTTGAATATCCACCTCCATAATCCCGGGCGTCATTTGCCCCCTGCGGCTCATACCCGTTCGTCTCTACCCACAAAGCCGCAGCAGTGGCAACATACCCTCTCCATTTATCTCCATCGGTGGAATCCTTGTCACCGTCGTATGTTCCGGTGGTTCCAACATGGATATAGGCGCCATAATTGTATGTATCCTCCTCGCCAAATCCCGCGCCAATTCTTTCACTCGGCTTAACAAAAGGTATAACCGCGCCTGTGTAGTATTCTGCACCCCACAGGGGCAACGCAAGATACTCCTGGAAGTGGGAGCCGTTCAGCGGCCTCCCCCGCTCCACAAAAAAACACCTGTGAAGGTCAGGCCAGCCACCCGCCAAAAGATTTGTTTCGGCATTGCGGGTTATGTCAACCTTTACGGTTTCTTCGCCGGGAGGCCAGCAAGTCACATCTCCCAGATTGATGGCGGACATCAACCGTTTGAAACCTGCGGCACCCCATGCTGGCGTTTCCTTATCACCTGCACCTTCATACCAGGCATGGTAGAACGGGTACCCAGCGGTATGGACCCAAGTTACTCGGCGCGTAAGCATTGCCTCAGCGATTTTGTCTGTCCAACCCTCTCGGCTATAACTAGATGGAACAGGGATTATCTCTCCATGAGTGTTCACGACCACAACTTCCTCGTAAGATTCGATCAGATTCTCATAGGTATACCAGCTG
>JABAHQ010001042.1_pt2 | contig 27126 bp, 37 predicted proteins | sample 7062091 | NCBI WGS metagenome assembly JABAHQ01 (sample SAMN14534359, study PRJNA622989) | marine sediment metagenome | biome: marine biome [ENVO:00000428]; feature: marine pelagic biome [ENVO:01000023]; material: deep marine sediment [ENVO:00002113] | place: India: Gulf of Kutch | collected...
ATAAAGTACCAGGCTGAGACCCAGGAGCATCGTGAGGCTATACAGGAATTCCTGTATGCTGATCCTGCGTGGGGGTTCCAGACTGCGTACCTGTTCGTTGTGGCTAGCATACGCCAGAAGTTCTACACGTTGAACGACGTGTTAGCCGACTGGCAGCGATACCTGGCCAAGGTCGATGAAGTCGGTTATTTCGACGGCGCGGATCTCCCCCAGTCTGCATGGGGGATGAAAGCCGATGCCCTGGAAGCCGTTGCAGCCGGCCCGGCCTGGTGCGCTGAGCAAGGTGCATTGCTGATTGCTGAAGACGATACAGTCACTGTCCTAGATCATCTAGTCACACTGCCGGGCCTGGGCCTGGTCAAGGCTGGATTCCTGGCGCAGCTGTACGGCTTCAAGGTCGGGTGCATTGACAGCCACAACGCTTCGATCTTCCAGGTTCGAGTGGATGACTATACCATCCGCCCGACCATGAAAGCTGAAACCCGCCAGCGGAAGATCCGCGAGTACATTGACTTGTGCTACGCGATAGGCGGCTCCGATTTCCTTTGGGATAATTGGTGCGCCTACTTGTCGGGTATCTACGCCAACGTAGGGACGCCAACGGACGTCTCTGCGAAGCACGTGGAGCTGATCTGCATATAGCAGGTCAGTTTAGGCAACCATAAGGAGTGAGATATGCACGTAGATCAGCAAAACTGGTTTAACATCCATTGGACCAGCTCATACTACATGTCCGGGTATGACTACCCAGGCGAGTACCAGGAGGAGGCGGACAAGCTGGCCGAACTCACTGGGCTCCCAACCTGCATCCACGTTCAAGAAAACCATCGCCAGGTGCGTGACTTCAAGAACGAGGAAGGGCCGGGTATGGAGTACCGCAAGTACATCCCCAACGTCTACGATTCATACGCTGTGATGATACGGGTGGAGTCCGCCAAGGAACTGCTCCAAATGCAGCGTAGATTGGGCCACGGGTTGATCATCCACGCGCATGAGATCGAAATATACGACGACTACCGTGAGTAGTCTCGTTTGGGTAACCTAGGAGATTGATATGACTGAAGAGACCAACAAGCCTGGCCTGAAGACCATCCTCGGGGATGACTTCTTTCATCTGCAGCGAGCAGTTGCACACGAGGTGAACCGCAACGGTAAAGCCGACGCACTCCATGTGAGTGGTGAAGCCTTGCTCCAGGTGACCTACCGCGTGAGCGCATCTGTGCGTGTGCGCCTGGAAGACCAGGAGATCGCTGAGCATCGTCCCATCAGGGTGACGACGAAAGGCGACTGGGCGGACCCTTCGGCCCTTGTCATTGAGGCTAACGGTGAACTCCGTGAGCGCCTGAATGAGGAGGACGTCGAGGAGAAGTTCATGGAGCACGTGGTCGACAATATCCCTGAGGATATTGATGACTATCATGTCGAGATCGACTATGTCGAGTACGACGATCACTATGTGGATTCACTAGAGATCGACGAAGACTCGCTAGCCGACGTCGAGGCATGGAACGAGAAGGCAGCAGAGGAGTCTACTAAGGATGAGTGACCTGATCCGAGGATTCCTCGGAAGTCTGGTCTTGGTCGTCGCATTGTTCGCCCTATTCGGGATGCACATCGACGTCTGGCCACCAGTGATCATCATTGTGATCGCACTGGCGGTGCTGCTCACGCCGGACCAATGAGCGACCCCCTCGGGGGGTCTGGGTAACCACGGAGATATATATGGCGATTAAGTACGAGGTGTTCGAGGTCTGCTACGAATTCCCTTACGGGGAGCGCAGATACTCCGCACTATTCTCGACCCGAGGTTTTGCGTACGAGTACGCCCTGACGTTGATCGAAAAGCTTTTCCAAGATCGGAAGCCGTGCTTCCGTCTTGACCGCGATTCGGCTGTGTTCAGGGAGATGTCCGACTCCTGGTTGGACCGCAAACTGTACCGTGCGTCGTTCCACATCGAGAACGATGAGTACGTTGTACTGCGAGGTAGGAAGGTCGATGAGACCCCGCCCGCTATCTGCAACTTCGATGAGGTAATCATCGAGTCACTCAAATGACCTCCTAAGGTCGCCTACCACCTGAGCACGTGGTGAAACTGCTCTGTCTTGGCAACCTAGGAGATAGATATGCAAGCCTTGAAAGGTAGGGAAGAGTGGCACTTCACTCAGGTCGTGGCGGTTGACGCTCAGTTTATGGGCGACATCTTGACCACGTTCGTCGAGACCAGCCCCTGGTCGTGGTACGACTGGGAGCTGAACTCGTTGATCCGCTCGGTGAAGATGCCTTGGCTGGAGGATCACACGGTGACCCAGGCGACCTTCACGATTGAAGAGGAGACTCACTTCATCGACTTCGAGATGGTCGCTAAAGGTCTGCGGTGGGTGCTGGACGATTTGCACAGCATCATCGACCCCCAAGCGAAGAGCATCTCCCGAGCCGTTCGAGACAATGACTCGGGCGAGATCGACGCTGAAGGTGCCGACATCATTGTGCAGTATGCACTGTTCGGGGAGCTGGTATATGGATAAGGCTGGGCAGCAATACTACAAGCATTTGCTCGAAGACCTGATCGGGCTGCTTGGGAGCGAGAGGGCTGTCGCAAGACAGCTCGGGCTCGCACATCACACGATCCAATACAGGCGCAAGAATCTCCACACCGTCAAGCGGGAGTGGGTGTACGCAGCGCAATACCTTGTAGACAAGATCAGGGTGTGATACACTGGGCGCAAGCCCAGTTTGGGTAACCTGGAGACGAGATATGAATGACGAAGACCAAGCAANNCTCATGCACCACGCTGAGCTGCTGAATCAGCTCGCAGTGACGCTCAAGAAAGCAGTGTTCGAGTTGAGCGAGCGCATTGAGGACCTTGAGAACCGGGTATACTCCATCGAGGAGACCACGAGCGGCGCATACACCCCTTGGGTGCCTCCCGTCGATGAGTAAGCTATTACCTCGTTCGATGCAGAAGAGCCTCTACAAAGCGTGGAGGTTCGCTGGTGACGAAGCTAGCTACCATGCACTCTGGCTACAGGGTGAGGGGCTGGTGAAGAAGTTGATCGGTACTTTCGTACGGCGTGGCTTTGCTGCGCCTGAGCAAGTCGACGACCTCTACGGCACTGGTATGCTCGCAGTTGGCCAGTCGCTGCATTCGTGGGACCCAGACCGTGGAGCGTATTCCACCTACATCTGGCCTGCCATTCGAAACTCGTTGATCGACTACCTCAAGGAGGAATCCGAAGCGGTGTCGAAGTTGAGCGAATTCGTTGAGGCAGACCATCTTCAACCTGAAGAGGTTGACAATCAGCATCTGTTCTTCCTGGAGAACCTCACCGAGGTACTCTGTTGCTACTACGTAGCCGGGATGACGGATGCTGAGGTCGGGGACCACCTTGGCATGTCTGCCAAGCAAGCACGGGACGTGCGTATTGCAGATCTTGACCAACTATCGGCCAGACTAGGGGATCAATCTCTTGAGAGTTGATCTCAGTTGTGGTAAAATCGAAAATGTTATGTAATATATATGAGCGGCCCTGAGGCCGCAACAGTATATATACATATATGTGAGGTAGTATGGATATCCCAACTCAAGTGGAAATGCTCGCAGTTCCAATGGAACTCCATGAGACCCGTTATGTTGACTGTCCTGCCTGCGGCAGGGAGAACAAGATGGGGATCACCAAGGATCCGGAGGGGACGCTCTACCACTGCTTCTCTTCTCACTGCGGTGCGAAGGGGAAGCTCGGGGTGAGCTACACTCCAGCCCAGGTAAAGGGTACCAAGCAAGCTGATCGGGACCGCCGCTACAACGGCGTGTTCCACATCCTCCAAGACGAGGATAAGGACTTCTTGATCGAGAAGTTTCAGCTGCACGAGACCCTGCTCTTTGGGAACATCTACCGCACCGTGCACGATGAGTACGGTATGCCTATACGGCAACCCGGCTGGAATAAGCTGGATGAGCTGAGCAGGGTAGGTGAGGTGGTCCGTCAGCCCTGGGAAGGGGCTCCTCGCAAGGGGAGACCTGGTAAGCCCAAGGCTTTGACGTACATCTACAAGGAGAAGCCTAGGCTTGCGTTCTATGGATGGGACTACTACGGGACAAGCGTCCCTCAGCGCATCGTCCTGGTCGAAGACCAGATCAGTGCGTTGAAGATAGCCCAGGCCACAGAATCGGCTTTTTGGGGCGTAGCCATGTTGGGCAACTCNNGCAACTCGATCTCCGACAAGGAGGCGACCTACCTGGCACGCTTTGGAGCGGACTTGTACTTCTGGCTGGACCCGGACATGGGCGGTAAGGCTTTTGAGCTGAACGCCAAATACGGGAACATGTTCCGGTTGAGCAAGGTGATCATGAGCGAGGAGGACCCGAAAGACACGGACCTCCAGCTGATACGGGAACTGCTGTATGATTGACGCGCAGATCATTGCTGCCTGTCTTGACTCACGTAAGGCCTACGACAAGGTACACAGGTACATCGAGAAGGATGACCTATCCCCTCAGGGGCAAACCTTTTGGGACTACGTGAAGGACTGGTACGCAAAGGACCCTGCCGCCACTGCAGTGGAGCGAGGGCAGTTTCGGGAGCGGGCAGCACGCAACCTCCCGGAGCGACACGCCGACACTCTGCTGGGGTGGTACGACGGGCTACCAGAGTCCGTCTCACCCGAGAACGTCGCGTTCGACGTCTTGGAAGTGAAGCGCCACAGTGCTGGTAACCTGCTTTGCGCAGCGATCCAGAACCGTGATGCGAAGAAGATCGAGCCACTGCTGTCCCAGTATTCGACCCTTCTGGCCCAGACAGAACTGGGTGGGTCGGATATACGCTGGACAGAGGACGATGAGGAGATGCATGCCCGACTGGACAGGCAGAACCTGATGGCCCTTCATCCCCGCAGCTTGAATGCGAAGTGCGATGGAGGAGCGGCGAGGGGCGACCACATCATCGTATTTGGCCGACCGGAAGCAGGCAAGACCCTGTTCACCGTTAACCTGGTGGGCGGGTTCCTGCGAGACGGCAGAAAGGTGCTCTACATCGGAAACGAGGAGGACACCTACAAGACTCGGGCACGGATCATCAGCAACCTGAGCGGTGCGACAAAGCACCAGCAGGAAGCTGAGCCTGAGCGAGCAGTCGAGGTGGCACGTGAGAAGGGTCTGGATAACCTCCGGATCTGTCACATGACGCCTGGCACGATTGCTGAGATCGACGATCTCCTTGAGGAGATAAAGCCGGATGTCCTGGTCCTGGACCAGATCCGAAACATTGAGTACAAGAGCGACGGCATGACTGCCAAGCTCGCTGACCTGGCGATGGCCGTGCGTAACCTTGTTGGTAAGCACGACTGTCTTGGGGTGAGCATCACTCAAGCGGGAGATAAGACTGAGCGGCACGGGCAGGAGGTCCCTGCCTGGCTGAGCATGTCGGACATCGACCACAGCCGGACTGGCTTGCCGGCACAGGCCGATTTGATCATCGGCATAGGGGCCACCAATGACATGGTGGCAGCTAATCAGAGGGCGATCTCCCTCTGCAAGAACAAGCTGAATGACGACCCGGATGGAAAGATCGGGTTCATCGTCAGCGTTGATCAGAGTAGGAGTAGAGTGGTATGACAAAGGATCGTCTGAAGACGGAGACGCTGACGCTCGATGAGGCGACCAACATCGTGTCGCACGTCGTGGCGAGCCGTCTCAAGTGGGGGAAGCACTACGATGGGAGTGACCTGGGATACGCCAAGATCCTGGATGCTCTCGTCGCGATAGCGCAGACGGAGAATTCGGAGACGACTGAGCTGCGGAAGGAGCTGGCAGCGGCGAACCGCCGGGTGGGCGCAGCCAATGCGCGGCTGGCCAAGTACGAGAAGAAGGAAGACCAGGATGGCTGAGATCATGTTCCTCACCACCTTAGGGATCACCCTGGTGGTAACGGGGATCGTCTACTGGAACTACCGGAAGATGGTCGAGATTCTCGAAGAGCAACGCGAGAAGGAGGCACGGCAGGCAGCTGAGCTGATTCTCAGGATACAGAGGAGGTTGGATGAAGAAACGTGAACCATGGTGGCAGCTGTGGTTCTTTGCTATCTGGGTGCTGGCAACAGCGTACATCTTTGCCACTGATGTGGTAGCGAACGAGGTAGGGAAATGCACGATCAAATGCGTCAGCAAGCTGACGGGCGGACCCGGCAGGAGGGAGATATGGATACATGGACTACCTCCAGCGGTGTATTGCAAGCATCTCTGCCGAAACTCAAAAGGGCGCTTCCAGAGTTCATTACCAGACCAAGTCCAAGGTATTACCGTAGAGGAAATTACGTCGTGCTCGATTTCGAAATCGACACCTCCCACGGAGACTTCGGACACCCAGTCTGGCCAAGGAATCAGATGCTCCTCGCCTGCTGGCGACGGAAGTGGCAAGGAGAAGCAGTAGACTACCACACCTGGGGTGATGAGTATTCCATGGAGCTGCTGCTCTCTCACATCGAGCAGTCTGACTTCCTGGTCTGCCACAACGCTAAGTATGAGCTGGGATGGCTCAAGCGGTGTGGCCTGGACATCTCCCAGGTGCTGGTGTTCGACACCATGCTGGCCGAGTTCGTGATGGCCGGCAACTCCAGAGTCCCGACCAACCTCAACGCATGCTGCTTGAGGCGTGGCTGGGAGGCAAAGGACCCGGTCACTGACAAGATGATGAAGGAGGGGATCAACCCCGTCCGCATCCCTCGTCCGTGGCTGCAGGGACGGTGTGAGCAGGACGTTGACACCACAGAGCGGCTGTTCCTCAATCAGCGCCGTCAGCTGGAGGACGACGGCAAGATGGAGGTGTTCATGTCCAGGTGTCTGCTGACCCCGGTGCTGGCAGACATTGAGCAGAACGGGATGTTCCTGGACGCGGAGAAGGTGAAGGCTGAGTACGAGGCCGTGAAGGCTGAGTACGACATAGGGATGGACAACTGGGTGGATGCCTACGGCGATCTCAACCCCGACAGCCCTGACCAGCTCCGCAAGATGATCTATGATGATCTCGGCTTCGAGATCCCGAAGCACCGCACTGAGGCGGGTAAGCTCCCCACAGATGCGAAGACGGTGGAGAGGCTGAGGGCGACCACTACTGAGCAGCAGATGTTTAAGGCCAGGTATCTGGACCTGAACAAAGCTGGCACGCGGTTGTCTAAGAACCTCGACTTCTTCTACGGGACGGTGATGGAAGATGGTGGGCTCTTCTATGGTGAATTCAACCAGAACCGTACAGCCACCCACAGGCTTTCCTCGAAGGGGATGGAGCGGCTCTTTGAGCTATTCGAGAAAGCCAAGAAGGTCCAGTTCCAGAACATGCCCAGGGAGTACAAGCCGCTGTTCACCGCACGGTCTCCCACTGCGAAGATGGGGGAATGGGATGGATCTGGCCTTGAGTTCCGGTTCGCCGGACTGTTGAGTCGGGATGCGCAAATCCTGGCAGACATCAATGACCCTGACTTTGACCCGCACTACCGCAGTGCCGAGGTCATCTTCAAGAAGCCTAGGGAGGAAATCTCGAAGAAGGAGCGGACTGCAGCAAAGGCGTCCACCTTCAAGCCCCTCTTCGGAGGGTTCAGTGGGACCGCAGCGGAGAAGCGGTACTTCCGCAGCTTCGATGAGCGGTACCCAGGACTGCGTAAGGCCCAGGAGGGCTGGCTCAACCAGGTGATGCACAAGAAGAGAGTGCGCACACCGTGGGGTTTGACCTTCCACTTCCCTTATGCGAAAATCGAGCCTGACGGTTACTGCAACGTCAAGACTAACGTGTACAACTACCCGATCCAGAGCGGAGCCACCGCTGAGGTGATCCCCCTGGCCCTGGTAGCGTTCTGGCACTTCATCAAGGCGGCAGGCCTGGAGGAAGAGATCCTGATCGTGAACACCATTCACGACTCGGTGATCTCCGAAGTAGAGGAGTCGGTGATCGAAGAGTACAAGGCATTCGCAAAAGCGTGCTGGTACTTCGTATACCACTACTTTGAGCACGTCTACGAGTTCCCCCTGGAGGGGTGCCCGCTAGGCACCGACATCACGCTTGGCTCTCACTGGAGTGAGGGCGAAGAGGAGAGTTACAACATCTACCAAGATGGGAGAATTGAATAGTGGAAGCTGTTGGATACGTCGAAGCCATTACTACCAAGGATGGCATCAACCGCAACGGGAAGCCCTACACGATGTACAACGTGAAGCTGGTCGAGAAGACCGGCGACACCACGTATGTGGGCTTCGGTTTCAATCCGCCTGCCTTTAAGGAGGGTCAATGGATCAAGGCAGTGGTCGAGCAGAACGGCCAATACCTCAACTACAAGGGAGGCAACCTCTCAGTGGCAGACGGCCCAGCGCCGGCAGGTTCCGCGCAGCCTTCTCAGGGGCGGGCCACGGGGGCTTCGTCTGGCGGAAGCCGGAACGAGTATTGGGAGAACAAGGAGAAGAGGGACATCGAGGTGACTCAGCCTCGGATCCAGTACCAGGCAGCCCGCAAGGACGCCGTACAGATCGTGTCCGCAATGCTTTCTCACGACTCCTTGCCAATCTCGGTCGCTCAAGGGAAGACCGGGGAGAGTAAACGGTACGAGCAGATCCTCGACTACGTCGAGAAGCTGACCGTGCAGTTCTACCAAGATACCGAGACCCTGCGAGTGCTGGACAAGCACGCCGACGCAGGTGAGGTCGAGGTGGATCAGCCCCCTCAGCTCCCCATTCCGGATGCGGAAGTGGAGCAGGATGAGTTCTCTGAAGACATCCCGTTCTAAGCAAGTTACCTCCATGCCCACGGCAGCGAAAGCATAAGTCCGTGGGCTTTCTTGTTAACTTGATTTCGACCTTTTGGAGGTTGTATGGAAATCGTGATCAAGGGCACCTACTACGATCTGATCGTGGGTGACTCGATCTGGGGGGAATGGAAGGACAAGCGAGTCTTCCAGATCCTCAACAAGGAATTCAATGTGGTGGAGGCAGAAGGGCCCAACGAGCTACAGGCTCGACTCTTCTTCGACTACTACGAGGACCAGAAGAAGAACTTTGTGGAGACCGGCGCTGTCCCTGGCTTCGAGAAGCCTGAGCTGCCGGACTTCCATTGACTCCCCTGGTCGACGCGGACGGGCTGATCTACGCAGCAGGGTTCGCCACGCAAAAGCGGCGGTACTCGGTCCATGCGTACAACGAGGAAGGTGACTACGTTGCGAGTGAGCACTTCGCCAGCGCAGCTGATGCGAAGGAGTGGTGCGACTCTGTCGGCAACATCACCGTGACTGAGAAGTCCTTCGACGTAGAACCACAGTCACACGCCCTGCAGATCGTGAAGCGGACTCTGCAGAACATTCACAACAAGTTTGGTCAGCAGCCAAGGGTCTTCCTGCGGCACCGTGACCAGCTGAACCACCGGTTCGAGCTGTTCCCCGAGTACAAGGGGAACCGGAGCCAGGAAAAGCCAGTCCACTACGACGCCATTCATGACTACATGGTGAAGCACTGGTACGGCATCCAGATCATGGAGCATGAGGTGGATGACGAGATCGCAGTCTTGGCCCACCAGATGGGGAAGTATTACGTGGTCTGCAGTCCGGATAAGGACCTGGATCAGATCCCTGGATGGCACTACAATTACCGGAACGACACCGACTACTACGTCACTGAGGAGGACGCACAGTGGTGGTTCTGGTTCCAGTTGCTGGCTGGAGACTCTGCCGACAACATCCCAGGATGCTGGAAGGTGGGGGCTAGCAAGGCCAAGAAGATCTTGGACATGCACTACGGGTCGGACGACCTGTGGCGCGAGGTGGTGTTCGAGTACGCACGAGCTGCGATGAAGGACTCGTGCCCCGAGCACTTGAAGAAGGACCCGCCACGCACTGCCTGGCAGCAAGCCCAGCTTGTCTACCTGCGCAAGGAGCCTGGCGTTGACTGGGAGCCGCCCTATGAAGTTACCGCCGCCGAAGTGGAGGAAGAGACGGGGTACACGTACCAGGATCCAGCCCGACAAGAAGAGACGGAGGCTGCAGGATGAGCAAAGGGAAAAAGAAGCCCGAGATTGGACAAAGGATCACGGTCTATGACGTATGGACGGATACCTGGTTGGAGGGTACGGTGTACGCCCTCCTCTCCACCCAATTCTCCTGGGAGTCTGATGACAAGCGCTGCTTTATAACCCACTACGATGGAGGGTGGAAGCATGCCAAAGAAAAAGAGGAGTAGACGTGGAGACTTCCGTTACACGGATCCATCCGGAGTACAATGGGCATCTCAGTTCGAGTACATTGTCTACTCCGGACTCCGAGATTCTGGATATCATGTCCGAAAGTGCGACGAACGTGACTCCTTTACTTATCACAGCGGGGTCGCTAAGGGCGAATGCCTGGAATGCGGAAGTAGTGAGGTCGTTCAGGTCCGGACGTACACCCCGGATCTATATGTGGATTTCGATCCCACAGAAGTGGAAGGGTCAGCCAGACTCGGTTTTTATATCGAGTGCAAAGGCTATTTCCCTCAAGAAAAACGCTCGCTACTCCGTAGTGTCGCGGCCTGCACAGAGGGCGCTGATATCCGTGTCGTCTTTGGTAAGCTGGCTCGACTTACTTCTGCAAGATCGAACGTCGAGTACGTGAATTCAATCATCAAGATGCCGGCAGGCATCTACAAAGATGGAGGTATAACTTGGTATGGAAAAGGACTCGGACAAGCGTAAGGACATCCCGGTGTTCTCAGGGTTTGTGAACTACTTTCCTGACGCCATGGCTGAGGTGGCTCGACTGAGCCTAGCTTCTAACGAGAAGCACAACCCAGGTGAGCCCCTGCACTGGTCGAAGGGCAAGAGCAACGATCACCTGGACTGTCTGATGCGGCACCTACTGGAGTGGGACCAGATGGATGACGACGGCTTCCAGCACGACGTGAAAGTCGCCTGGCGGGCCATGGCTCATCTGCAGACCCGGATCGAGACAGGGAGGATCAGCTGGGCCGACAAGGCTGACATCCTCCTTGAGGCTCCGGACATGCTGGTCTCTGACTTCCAGCGTGAGTAAACTTGTTAGACTCGGAAACACTTTTTGGAGGTGGAATGAAAATCTTTTTCTACGACCTGGAGACGGCACCCACGACCGCTTTCGTGTGGAAGATGTGGAAGGAAAACATCGCACCGTCGCAGGTCATCGAGGATGGCCGTATCCTGACGTGGGCAGGAAAGTGGTATGGTGAGGACACTGCGATCTACGCAGACGACCGCCGAGGGTACGAGCCGATGATCGCACAACTGCATGCCTGTATCGAAGAGGCTGACGCCGTCGTGACCTACAACGGGAACCACTTCGACAAGCCGGTGCTGCAGACAGCGATCCTGAAGTGCGGCTACCCGCCGCCAGCTCCTGCCAAGATGATCGACCTCTACCAGACGGTCAAGCGAGAGTTCCGCTTCACCCACAACAGACTGGGTGCAGTGTGTGAGGCCTTGGGCCTCGAAGGGAAGCTCGACACTGGTGGGTTCGAGTTGTGGGCTAGGGTGATGGAGGGAGACCAGGATGCGTACGCCGAGATGATCGAGTACAACGTCCAGGACGTCTTCATCCTGGAAGCGCTGTACGACAGGCTCCTGCCCTGGATCAAGGGCCACCCCAACAGTGGCCTGTGGAAGACTGGCCTGGTCTGCCCCAACTGTGGCAGCGATGACCTGCAGCGTAGGGGGCTGGCTCGCACCACGACCCAGACCTACCAGCGGTTCCAGTGCCAGAGCTGTGGTGCCTGGGGACGCAGTCGGACTGCGGAGAAGGGCCACAAGCCTGAGGTAGTGAGGGACAACACGTGAGCAAATTGAGTTCAACCTCCGGGGACTCTGACATCATGGCGAGCACCAGGATAGAGAACAACACGTTCATCCTGTCGCACAATGGTCAGGACATCAAGGGGAGCCCGCTGGCGGGCCCTCCTAAGTTCCCGGAGATCAGCAGTTGGTGCCAGGGAGTGAGGGACTACCTCGCTTCCCTAGAGAAGGACGCTGCAGCGGATAAGCGTGCACGTCGTCCTCTTGAGCCTCCCCTCAGGGAGGTGGAGGAAGGGGATTGGAAGCCCGAGTACACCAGGGTGAAGCCTGACCCTGAGCTGGACAACCTGGACCTCCAGGACGCAGCCGAGTACGTATCACACAGTATGCGTATTGCGAAGGAGCTGATGGACAAGGCCAACAAGGCCTTAGTGAAGGCAGAAAAAGAGTACAAGGAGGCCCACCGCAAGTGGTTGAAGTGGTCTCAGTTAGCGGAGAACTTTGATGGCTTACAGTCTGAAGAAGATCTACATAGCGGGGCCGATGAGCAACGCACCCCAGATGAACTTCCCCCTGTTCTTCCAGGTGGAGGGACAACTGAACCGTGACGGGCAGTGGCAGGCAATCAACCCTGCTTCCCTCGACTCCGAGGAGCGGGTCAAGGAGTGCCTGGCCAACGTCGACGGTGACCCTGTCAAGATTGGCATCAACGTGGGAGGCTCAGAGTGGGCCGAGATCATTGGCAGAGACGTGGAGCATGTGGTAAAATCAGATGCTATATGTCTGCTGCCGGGATGGCAGTACAGCAAGGGGGCCAAGATCGAGGCGTTCGTTGCGTGGCAGTGTGGGAAGGAGATCTACGAGTACGATGTGGAGATGGGCCGACGGGGAGGCCTCTACCTCGAACGTATCTCTCCGGACGATGAGTATTTCAAGCTGAAGGTGAATCTGTAAATGGATCAGTACCAGGAGTACATTCACAAGTCCAGGTACGCTCGCTTCCTGCCCGAAGAAGGGAGGAGGGAGCACTGGCATGAGACCGTGGCACGGTACATCAACTTCTTCAGGGAAAGGTTCCCTGATCTGGGGACCGAGCTGGACGAGGCCTATGACGCCATCTTTAAGATGGAAGTCATGCCCTCCATGCGCTGTCTAATGACAGCTGGCCTTGCATTAGAGCGTGATGAGGTGGCAGGATACAACTGTGCCTACACTCACGTGGACCATCAACGAGTGTTCGATGAGATCCTCTACATCCTCATGTGTGGGACGGGGGTAGGGTTCAGTGTCGAGCGACAGCACATCGCCAAACTCCCTCACGTCCCGCAGCTGAAGGAGTCATCGCATGTCATCGGTGTACGAGATAGCAAGATTGGATGGGCGGACGCCTTTAGGGACCTTGTCGGGTACCTCTACGGTGGATATAAACCCAGGTGGGACCTCTCTAAGATTCGAGCTGCAGGTGAACCTCTTAAAACATTTGGAGGAAGAGCTTCCGGTCCAGGACCTCTTGAGGATCTGTTCCGATTCACTGTCGACACATTTGAGGCAGCTGCTTACCGCCAGCTCAATTCCCTTGAGGTTCACGACCTCGTCTGCAAGATCGCAGACATCGTCGTCGTCGGTGGAGTCAGACGTTCCGCCCTCATCTCTCTGAGCAACCTGACGGACCAGAGGTTACGCCATGCTAAAGACGGTCAGTTCCCGGATCACCGGTATCTCTCGAACAATTCGGTCTGCTATACCGAGCATCCAGATCTGGCGATTTTCATGGAAGAGTGGCTATCGCTATATCGGAGTCGGAGTGGGGAGCGTGGCATTTTCAATCGCAACGCAGCCAAAGCACAGGTCCCTGACCGTCGCGACAGTGACCATGAGTTTGGAACTAACCCGTGTTCGGAGATCATCCTACGCAGCGGGCAGTTCTGTAATCTCACAGAGGTTGTGGCCCGTGCCAGCGACACGCTGGCGGATCTTGAGCGTAAAGCTAGGATCGCGTCGCTACTTGGAACTCTCCAGAGTTCACTCACCAACTTCCGATACCTGAGGAGCAAATGGAAAGACAACTGCGAGGAGGAAAGATTGTTAGGGGTAAGCCTAACAGGGATTCAGGATCACAAGACTCTGGGGAACGCACAGAACGTGTACTTGAAGAGATGGTTGCAAACTCTCAAGTCCAGCGTGATCGACGAGAACGAGACTATAGCCCGGAAGATTGGGATAAGTCCAAGTTCTGCAACTACGTGTGTCAAACCATCTGGAACAGTGAGTCAGCTAGTGAATTCCGCATCTGGGATCCATGCTCGCTATGCCCCATACTATGTGAGGAGAGTGAGGAGTGACTCGAAAGATCCCATCGCCAACTTCCTCAAAGAGAAAGGCGTACCGTGGGAGCCGGCGGACAAGCAGCCCGACGACGTCGTCGTTTTCTCTTTTCCTCAGAAGGCACCAGCTGGGGCCACAGTTGAGGGGACTAAGAGTGCGCTCGAAACGCTCGATCTTTGGAAGACATACCAGGACCACTGGTGCGAGCACAAGCCGTCCATTACAGTCCACTACCAGGATGATGAATTCCTCGCCATTGGTGACTGGGTCTGGCGTAACTTTTCGGAACTCAGCGGGATCGCTTTCCTACCGAAAGATGATCACATATATGCACAGGCACCGTACGAGCCTATTTCGGAGCAGGAGTATAAACTTCTTAAAGATGCGGTACCTAAGCTCGACTGGACAGAGTTCCGGGAAACGCTGGACGTCACCACGTCTTCTCAAGAACTAGCCTGTACAGGAGGTTCATGTGAAGTGGTTGATACCGCCTGAGCAGCCGCCCAGACCTGGCGGTCGGTACGTCGTAATGGAAGGCTGGAACCTGGCTCTCACACCTCGGTGTGGGAGTCGGTCCGGGTACCACAATGCGATCCACGTGCCGAGGACATGGCAGCAGATGACTGTGGAGGAGCAGAAACAGCCCATGATCTGTGTGATCCGGAGCCCGCTAGACCGAGCAAGGTCTGCGCTCTTCCGCACAAAGCATCGGTATTGGTACGACATGGTCGCAGAGAATCCATCGGACCTGCACCACATCCCTCAGGTGGACGTGCACAAGGGGCGCGTAGACCATTGGTTTGGCTGGGAGCAGTGGATCAACGCCCTCCCAGAGCAGGCCAACCGCAGCCATTGGGAGTTCGACGACAGGTACGGGGAGCGCATGTTCAGGGGCGACGAGGAGGTCGCCAACTTCAACCGGTACTACGAGGCGGACAGGAGGCTCTACAACTCGTTCAAGAAGCTCGCCCCGTCCAGGGACCTGAAGGAGGTGTACCCATAAAAAAGGCCCCCACGAGGGGGGCCAACGGGAGAGACGGTTAGGGTCTGAGGTCAGGGATGGCCTCGCCTACCACAGTGGCAAGGTCATGTGCCGTCCATCCACCATAGACCAGAACTGCCACCATGATCGCCAGAAGGAACCACTTGCTTTGTAGGGTTGAGAAGATTCCTTTGACGATGAGGTGTGAGAGTTTCTCATTGCTCACTTCGTGACCTTATTCAACACGGTCACACCCAGTGCCGACAGGATCCCCACCTGGAAGGTGCTCTGCCAGAACTCCGGTATGCTAGCCATAGCCGCAAACATCTCTTGTACGGCATTGCCGTACCCCAAAGGTCCTAAGATGATTGCCGCCCAGAAGGGGGCCGCGATGGTGAGGAGGGCGAACTCGTCCTTCCACGTGTGCTGTTCGTTCTGGGCCTTAACGAGCGCAACCGCTCCTGCAACCTCAGCATCTTTAGCTGCTGCTTCCGCGTGGATCCGGTCAACTGTCGCTTTAGCTGCAGCAACTGCAGCCTTTCTCTCACCCCTCTGTTTGAAAAGATCCGCGACTGGTTGAACCAGCGTCCCGAGGATCGCTCCAATAGCCATGCCAATACCTCCTCTCTTATACGATCAATACCGGGGGGCGGGGGGCCACTCCTATTCTGAACTGAAGTACGTTCGATAGATCTGATTCATCACCGTCTGCGTCCACTGCAGTCAGTGCGATGAAGTGCTCACCCTCAGGGAAGTTCTCCACTGGGGCGATGTAGGTTCCATCCTGCTGTAGTTCGCCCACGATCACGAAGTACAACGTGTCGGGTGGCTCAGCGTCACCGCGATAGAGGTTGTACGACAGCGGCCCCTTAACTGGGGTGCCGTCGGTGTTCTCCGTGGGGGGTTGCCATCGTAGCGAGTCTGGGTTCGTTCCGATGTTTGTAGCCAATTACTCTCTCCTGATTGCCAGGGTGAATGATGACCCATCTTCCCCAGCGTCACCAGTGGTACCGAACTCGCCTGGGTCTTCCAGTCCGGCCACGTCTTTGGTGCGCGTAAGGATGTTGAGGTTCCGGCCACTACCACCTTCCAACTGCTCGTGGGTAGTGTAATTCGTTATCCCCTGCCAGCTCACTGTGCCAGGGCCACCGCTGTACCCCGACAGAATGACAACCTTTGCCCCGTCTGTGGTGGTGGTGATGTCTTGCGGAGCGTAGGACAGATCGTCCACGCTGCTGATGTGGTGCGTAGCGCGTACGTACGAAACGTCCAGGGGAGTGGTTGTGTCTACACCTCGGAGCACGATCAGGGCCCCAGCTGTGTTAGTGCCAGCACTGAAGCTGTGACTGAACACGTAGCCGTTCCCTTGGTCTACCCCACGCACCTTGTAGTAGATGCCGTACCGCTGGTTGATGTGTACGTCCAGCTCATCGACAGCCGTGAAGTCTGCCGGCTCAGTCAGTGTACTACCCTGCGCATCGTTGGCAAAGATAGCTATTACCAGGTCATCTTCCTGGGTACCAGCCGGCTCGACCAATGTCACCTGGGTAGCAGTAGCCCCAGCGTCCACGCTGTCGCTACCGACTACCTCGATACCACCTTCCAGCAGCAGCCTGCGCCTGCGACTCCGCAGCACCTGCATCCTGCTCGGGTATCCATATCCATGACTCATACTCTCACCTCGAAGTGGAATAGGTCGTCGAACCCATTGTCCACGTTATCTCCGTCTTGATCCCAGTCACCGCCCCAGCGTAGGTCAATGTTCCTGGGCTTTGCCCACTGGACTGCTCGTCCAGCAATGTATGCCAGCTGCTGTCGCAGCTTGAACTCGTCGTTGGGGTAGGGATAGGGCTGTAGGTCCACTGCCATAGAAGGTCGGCTGTTGTGCTTAGAGTTGGGCCATTTGACCTTGGTGTAGGTAGGGTACAAAGCATCTTGCTCTTCCTTTGTCCGGTGTCCCGTAGTCAGGGAGACGTCAGACACCTCTTCCAGGATGAAGTCCACCACCTTCTGCAGATCCTCGTGGAGCTGCCCTCTGATCCTCTTCGACTTGGGTCCCCAGCTTCTGTTGCTCATTCGATCCCCTTCCTATGATGAACTCGTAGGTGTTGCGGTGTCGGTCTATGCAAGTGAGGTACTTGATCCCCTTCGTGTAGCTGATGTCGCAGATTGCGTCAATCGCTTTCGGGATCTCGCACTGGACTGTGCTAGAGGTCGCCCCCGGCAATAGCATTAGCGGCAGCAAAAGCAGCAGCGTCCGCGTCTTCCCTCTCCGTACCAAATTGAACACCAGTTGTCACTCCTAAGGCTCCCCAAGACCTTGCTGCGAGGGCTCGAACGCCGCTCATTGGGATGTCATCGAACTTGGGGTTAGCTCCATGCTGTAGGAAACGTGAGTATGCACTGATGACTTCGTCCACTGGCATCAATCGCTTGGGGGCCTCTCGCATGAACTCATGGATCTTCTCCAGCTCCTTGGTCCACACTGGTCCGAACTGCTTACGGGCCTTGGTCGGGTTGAACATCCCCCACTCCTTCAAGAAGGTGGAGGTGTCCAGCATGGGGAGGCCGTCCTTGTTGAAGGTCGTCCCCTTGTTCGCTATCTCTTCAAGCCTGTCCAGGAGGATCCTCCCACCGACTCCGCGCTGTCCGTACTGCGACAGGCGAGACATCCCTTTGGCCAGTAGGTCGTAGGCCTCGTTCCCTATCTGCTCTGCCGCCTGTATCCGCTGCTGCTGCAGCACCTTCAGCTCGTTCTTGGCTAGCTCTAGGCTCTTCTCATGCCCAAGCCATCTTGTCCTGGCGCAGGATCTTGAGCAGCTCATCACTCTGGCTCTTCCTCTTGCCCAGCTTACGCAGGCCTTGTGCGCCGATCCTTCCGGCGTCACTCTTACCAAGCCTGCCAGCAATGCCTCCACCAAAGCTGACAAAGAGATCCCTGATCCCTTCAGCACTCAGGAGCAGGTCCTTCTTGTAGGCCTCAAGCGGGTCCTTGACTGCCCCAGAGATCTTGTCCTTGACCCAGTTGCCACCGGCTCTGTTGAAGATCATATTACCAGCGCCACCACCCAGGGCACCCCAAGCCATCTCTTCACCACGGCTCTGGTCTCCAGTGGTTCCGCGAAGTCCGGCGGCGATAGCTCCTGCCAGGGCTCCGCCCTTGAGGCCAGCCCCGACCGGTGCAATGCCGAACGCTACCAGCTCCGGGATCGCTTCACCGATGTCGTCCCAGATCCCCTTCTCATCGAAGACCTCGTAGACACTGTTGGCTCCAGCCATGTACCCTTCCAGCTCTTCGACCTTCTCCTTGTTACCTGTCGCCCCATAGTACAGCTGCTGCATACCAGTGAGCATCGAGTCCACCGTGCGACCTGCTCCTACCATGAACTGCGTGGCAGCGCTGGGGTCCTCGTCATTTACGCCCAGGGCATTGCCTACAAAGTCCTTCCACTGGTCCCAGTACGTCTCGTCTGCCGGGTCTGACTGGTTGATGTCTCCAGGCTCAGGGCCTCTCGGTGGGGCGGTAGTCGCTGTGGCCAGCTCAGCCCTCAGCCGGGAGATCTCTTCCTGGGCCTTAGCCTTCTTCTTCTCATTCCCCTCGTCGGGGGCGTTGGCTATCCACCACTCCAGCTTGTCGATTCTATCTTGACTCATCAGTCAACCTCTATGCTGTCACCAATCTCATCCAAGGACATCTGGAACACAGCCTTATCCCTGGCAGCCCGGTGCTTCAATGTCTCTTCCCGCAACTTGTCCACGCTGTCTCTGGCCCTCTTGTAGGTCGAGTCGTACAGATTCACGAAGTCCTCGCCGGTAGTTCCGTACTCGCCTCGCCGGGCAGCGTTCAGCCTGGGGGTGAGGTGCTCGTAGGTGTCAGCCAGCCGCTCTTCGAGACGCTGTGAGATCACCTCTGGATCACCGTTACCGATGATCATCTCCATGGCCATGTCAACGTCCTGGTCCGACAGACGACCACCTGGGTCGAGAGTCTTTGCCAGGGTGTAGGCCATCATCTTCACCTGGGCCTGGAGGTACTCCGACACCTGGCCATGGTCAGCAGCGTTGCTGGTCAGACCACCCAGTGCCTTCTGGAATGCCTCATGGTACTTACCGCCTTCGCCTGTCCACTCACTGAACCGGTCCGTGAACTTGTTCTTCATCCAGGCCACGAACCCTTCTTCATCGTCTATCCGGAACTGCGCCTTGTCCGCGTTCTGGACTCCCCAGGCCTGGTACTCCTGCCAGTTCGCCTTCAGCTTGCTGTCGTTGATCTGCTCCATACCCAGGGTCGTGTTACGGAGGGTGTTGGCGAACTTGCCTACCTCACCAGTGACCGGGTTGAGGGCCCACAAGGCGTTCCCCAGCTCGTCAGACATGCGGATCATAGCCTGGTTCGATGCAGCTGCATCCTCGATGGGCTTGATGAACCGCTGGTCTGCTCCGCTCAGCTTACCAGCCCTGGAGCTGCCAGAGGGGTTGTACTCAAGTGCGTTCGCCAGGGTGGTAGGGGAGGCTTTCCCCCATACTCGGGCCCCCTCTTCGTCCTTATTCTCCAGAGCCTCTCTGAGCTTCTCCTGCTTGTACTCCTGGGCCTGTCTGAGTGCATCAGATACATTCTCACCCTTGAAGCTAGCGCCGTCCAGAGAGCGTCCTGTGGCGTCTCGTAGGACAATCGTGGAGTGCATCTCTGCGTCAGCCCTGGCCTTGTCGTTGCCAATCAGCTTGCCTTCTCTGGCGATCTGGGAGTCACGCAGCTGCACGATGCTGTTAGCCATGTTGATGGCCTGCACCGGGTCTATCTTAGCCATCTCTCCGAGGGCGGCTTCACGCACACGGATCTGATGCTGCAGCTCACTCTCCCCCTCTGCCCGAGGGTTCTGTTCCTGCACCTCAGTCAGCAGCTTCTCAGTTCTCCTGGCCTTCCGGGACTCAGGGGTCCCTACCAGGTTGATGGCGATCTGTCGCATCCTGGCACTGTTGGCTGCGGCCTGGTTCCCAGCCTGAGCTGCTGCACGCATCTCGTCCTGGTACCGCTTGAAGTGCTCTGCCTCGATCTCACTCGCAGTGTTGTAAGTGATCCCGAAGAGTTTGTTGCCTGCCATTACGGTGTATCTCCCGAGTTACCGCCTCCGAACAACCCGGAGAAGGCGTCCCAATCGACGCTCCCTCCTGCCGTGGTGAAGAAGTCACCCCAGGCACCGGCACCTGAGCCGGCGTTGTTAATCATCGTGGCGGTCGTCTGGCCAGCCAGGGAGTTCCTGGCATTGGCCTGGTTGGTCATGAAGTTCAGGGCCATCTCTGCCGGCATCGAGGCGATGTTCTGCAGATTCACCTGCCCCTGCAGTCCCTGGCCGAGCAGCCCCATGGCTGCAGCCTGCTGCTGGAAGGGCATCAGCCCTGCTGTCTGTCCGATCTGGGTCAGCATACCGCCCAGACCCATGTTGTTCTGGAACCGCTGCTGGCTCATGTCGGAGGCCATCTGGTTGATCCCCTGGAACCGGCTCAGTGCGTTCCCGAAGAGCTGGTCCTGCAGTGCCCCCATCCCTTGAGCCTGGCCGAAGAGGCCCATGCTCTGGTTGAACAGCTGGTTCTGACGCTGCGTGCTCAGGCCGTGGGCCTGCAGCTGTCGGTCAATGTCTGCACGCTCCAGGCCGAGGTTGAACTCGGCAGCGTTCCTAGCACCACCAGTGGTACCGATGTTCCCCGAGCCGTACATCCGCTCCAGGAACTGGGCCCCTGCCCGCTCCTCACCAGGACGTGCGCTCTCTCGGAGCAGCCCCAGCTGGTTGTTGTACACCGAGTCGAAGTCCTGCGCCTGGGAGAGGAAGTCCTGCGCCTGACCCATGAGCCCTGCCTGGGCGTTGGCCCCGAACAAGGAGTTGGGGTCCTGGAGGCCAGACAACATCCCCTGCAGCCCACCGAGCTGTCCTTCCAGGTTCTGCTGGAACTGACTGTTGGTGTCACCGCTCATCCCTCCGAGGAGGTCAGCCCCCTGAGTGAAGAGGGGGTTGATCTGGCTGGCTGTGGCCAGCTGGTCCATGCCAGTGCCGGTCATCCACTGGGCTAGGCCAGACTGGAGTGGATCCAGGTTGCCCAGGTCCATGTTGATGCCGGTGATGCCACCGTCTGGGCCGGTCTGGAACCCGACACCGGTACCTCCGACGCCGTTGACGTTGATGCCAGAGAAGGAGCGCCATGCAGCCTCCCGCATCTCTTCCATCATCTTCCGCTGTTGCTTAGCGGCCTTGTTGCTGAACATCCCACCAAGGAGGTTCGAGCCAAGACCAGCGATTGCTCCAAACAAGCCCATTACTTTTTCCTCTCGTCACGCCACCGCTTGATGTAGAAGCTGATGGCAAAACAGCCAGTGACGATTGCTACCGTCCCTGACACTATATCTATCCAACCTTGTGTGGCTTCGATCCACGATAGGGCACCGGCAGCTACAGATATCCCTGCGGCTGAGTCAACCACTTGCTGGGGTATGTCTTGGGTCATTGTATTGCGTTCCATATCGCTATATCTTCCGCGTAGAAGGCCTCCAGGTCTGCCTTGCGGTAATTCAGATCGAAGTCATGAGTCGTAGTGTCCGACACGTTCACGGTCGGTATGTTGGGGAAGTATTCCCCGATCCTGTCCAGGCGGACATGCTCAGTCGGGAGGTACACGTCACCCCGCGCCCGCACCAGCTCGGTAAAAGGGAACCAGTGCCCGTCCCGCTCGTCCTCGTCTAGGATCAAGTCAACAAACTGCTCGTAGGTGGGCTTGTTGAGCTTGCGCTCTTCAGGAATTTCCGCAGCATCCAATTGCTTGCACCACCGCCAGTTAGACACCAGCCGGTCCCAAGGATCTCTGACGAACAGGATCCTAGTCGGGCAATTCGCTGACACCTGCTCAGGCATGTACATCTCCCACCGTTCTCCAGCTTTGGAGTCTGCCTTGATCATGGTGAGGAAGGACGTGCCGGCTGACCGGAACACGCAGCTGTATGCTACATCCGGCTCGCTGCGGCGGGCGTACCACTCACCTCGGGTGTTGTACTTGAAGTATTCTCTCCCTTTATAGTCTCGCTTCATCTTATGAGAGTCCCATGCTGTCCGCGAGGCGGGTGCCTTCGGCGGCACTGAAGACTGTAGCGTAGTCGTCGATGACCAGGAGGCTGTGGTACCCTTCTACGGAGTATTGCCCGGTGCCGGTGCTGCCCAAGAAGCAGCCGATACCCATGGCCTCTGTCGTGGACCACGCCGGATCCATGTTGTTGAACCAGAAGTCCTTGTTCGTGGGGTCCTGTGTCACGTTAGCATCGTTGTAGTCAAACAGCGTGCCGTTGATCCACAGGCGGATTCCGTTGCCGTCCGCTGGCTGCTGGATGATGATCTGGTGCCAAGTGCCGTCTTCCAGATCGTAGGTACCGTCAGCGGTGTAGTCGAAGCGGTAGTCCATGACAGCGCCGGCGCTGTCTTGAATGCGGAACTGCAAGACGTTGGTGGTCAGGAGCCTGACAAAGCCCGTGCCGTCATCGATGAGGTCGTCCTGATCAGGCCCGATGCTCCATGCCATAGCGTTCCACGCGTTGGCGGTGTTTACTTGAAAATGCAGTATCAAGGTGCCTGCCGTATCGGTTGCCCAATCTGCGGCGTCGAAGGACGTCCATCCCCAGCCCTCTCCAGCGGTGTAGCTCGTAGCCTCAATGCGCATTGAGGGGCAGTACCGAGTAGGCCCGTCGTAGTGGAACAAGGGCGAACCCTCTTTAAAGTTGCCTGTGGCCAAATTTGCACCGAACCCATTGTCCCTACAGAAGTTCGTGCTGTCCCCGGTGGGGGTCCAGGTCGAGTCAGGCCCGCCAGTGATTTCGTTGAACGCGTAGTAGAAGCCTTCCCTCACACCGTTCACCGTGTCTACATCGTCAACCGACGCCCACAGGTCGGTGATCTTATCTGCAGATGCCTGCACGCCGTCCCAGTACACTATCTCGTCCACGTCTATGGCGAACTGACCAGAGATGTCGTTGTAATCAGAACCACCCACACTGGTCCTACCTGACGAGCTGGAGATGTCGTCTATCCACGAAGCCGCTGTAGCGCTACCCGTTATGGCGGGGGTGGGTGTGGTGATGGCAACGCCGTCAATGTAGAACGTGGGTTCGGTGCCGTTCTGCACAACAACAAACAGGTGCCAGTTGCCGTCTGCAAAATCTATGCCAGCTAGGGCGTTGGTAACAGTGTAGAAGATGTAGTTAGCGTTGTCGTGCCACACCTCCCACCGCAGGTGTGCACTGTCACTGGCGTCGAAGATCCACCGCAGGCCACACTGGTTTATGGTGTTGCCAGAGTGGAACAGGTACGGGGCAATATAGTCGTCCATGGTGCCCCACTCTGCGCGGAACAGCATAGCAAATGTCCCGGTGCTTGAAGGAGAGCCGCTGTTCAGAGCAGCGAGCGTCTCACTTGCCGCTGTGGTGGTGGCGATCTTGACAGTAGGGAAGGTGCCGCCGAAGGCCCTGCCCTCGTAGGACAGTGTAGCACCGGAGTCTGACGCATTGCCGTCCGTAGACACCGAGTTGGTCAGGTAATACACCCCCTGCTGGTCGAACTCGTCTAGGTCTCCTACTGCAGCGTCACTGCCGCTGTTAGCGTGCGGCCCAGGACTGGCCTCCTCGAACGTGTACCACACGTCTGGAGTACCTATCGCGTTGACAGTGTCATCCCAGCCTGGGGTGAAGTTGTATGACCGTCTTCCTCTCCTGCGGACGAATGGCATATTAGGTCAGCTCCGTTATGCACAAGTAGCTGTTCTTGGTACCGCTGTTGATGGTCTCTGAGGACCCTATGAGCGTGCGAATCTGGACAACGTCACCGGCACCACAGTTGATCAGGCCGTTGACTGGCTGGGTGTGGATGGGGGTGTCGTTGTCTGCGTCCATGTAGAAGTACGAGTACAGCTCTTCGACACCGTTGCGCTCAACGATGATCCGCACTGCCTCGTCTTCGTTCATTGCTGCGATCTGGATCGCGGCATTGATCATGATTTTGGTGGCCACTGTGGCCGTGTACTGGTTGGTGCCCGTGTTGAACGTGCCCCGCTTGAGGTTGTCCCAGTCAGCCGTGTCGTAGTCCACCGTCGTCTCTGCACCACCAGTGATGGCCTGATTGGAACCTACATAGTATTTGGCGTCACCCAGCTCTGCACCTACAAAGTCCTCGACCTGGATCTTGCGATGAAGGGCTGCGCTGTTGTCATAGAAGACCGTAAAGTCAGCTGCCGGGTCGACGCTGGCCTCTTCCACCAGCTCCGGTATCGACAGGTCGATGGTCCGGCTGGCCGTAATGTCTCCACCACCACTCAGGCCTTCGCCTGCCGTGATGATTACCGCACTGTGGTCTACGCCCTCGTTGGAGTTGTAGTCCGACATGTTGGCGATAGTCAGAGCCGCCTCGAAGTTGGCGAATGTGACTTTCTTGACCGTGTTCGTGTCATCCACGTCACCGAAGGACAGCTCATCGCCTGCAGCGATGGTGGCTGTCGCCAGCTCGTTGAAGTCGAGATCGAAGGTGCGGTCGGCAGTAAGGTCACCGCCACCTGACAGGCCGTTTCCAGCCGTCAGGATCCGGTCGGCGCTAGCACCGCCGCCTGTACCTGTGACCAGGTTCAGCGTAGTATCAGTGATACTGAACGCACTGGAGAGTTGAAGGAAGGTTCCGCTACCAGCCGAGAAGTCGAAGAACAACAGCCGGTCAGCACCAGGGTCCTGAAGGGTTTGGATGTCTTCAAGGACCCCGGCACCGTTCTGTGCCCAGGACGTCAGGCGTCCAGGGGTGATAACTACTGTGTTCAGGATACCAGCTTGCGCTTCTGCAGCACTGGCCACGTCTGTCGTGTCGAACTTGGAGGCCATGGCAACTGAGATAGCTGCCAGCTCTCCGTCGATGTCGGAACCCTTAATGATCTTGAGAGGGTTACCCGTAGACAGAGCGTCCTTGGCGCTGTAGTCATTGATCTGGGTATAATCGCTCATGCAATCCTGCCTATCTTGGTGAAGAGTTCAAGCTGCTGGAGCGCGAACTGCCCCACAACATCTGACTCAATGCAGATCCTGTAGTATTGGCCTCGCCCACGCGAGGGTACCTTGAGGATGTTGAGGAACAGACCGCCTGACCACTCTGCGAGGTTCCACTCGGCTATGTTCCATTCCGCTACTGATGGGTCAACGATCTCAGCGAAGGCGTACCGCTTCCTGTCCTCGAAGTCAACGCTCCACCCGAACCGGATGTTACCGTTGTTCCGAACGAACAGGATGCTCCCCAACCTCTTGAGCATCTTGACCCTGTTAGCTATGTTTTCCCCCAGATCCAGCCAGGGTGATGCGTACGCAAACTGGATAAGGTTACCGTCATCGGCGTCAGCCCCATACGTCCACACCTCGCCGGCTGCACCGAACACCAGTGTACCATCCTCTCGTGCACGGATGGCTGTGGGGGCCAGGGTCCAGGTAGTCGCTGGGAAGACCACCTCACCCTCTTCATCTCTAAATCTGTTCTTCACGTCGAACACCCAGCTGATACCCTGCGTGGGGAACGACATGATGTACCACCCGTCCTCCGGGTAGTAGGAGGCACGGATGAGAGAGGTGTTCTCCAGCGCCACGTCAGCCAGGAAGTCATCCCTGACATACTTTGTTACATTGGCGAGAGGGTTCGACTTCTCCTGGATGATGCGCCCGAGGGACTGCAACCCATTCCGACTCAGGAAGACCAAGTCAGACTCGCCTATGTGATGGAGTGTCCGCTGGGACACACAGCCTGTGCCCTGGATCGTATCTACCACGGCCATCTCAGTCGGGTTGAAGCCCAACTGCGAGCCCGAGAGATCGTCCCAGATAATGATAGTATTCTTCCCGAATACCACAATCGAACCGTTAAACGCAGCGATAGCGGTGACCGTGTCCATACCACCCGGCCAGACGTTTGACATATCGATGGAGCCCGAGGATGCAGATCCCCAATCAGTCTCATCAATGAGCCCAGAATACTTAATAGTTTGCGCGTCAGAGTCCAGGCCCCAGACACGACCGTATGCACACAGGCCAACATTATTGTGAATGGTAGGAGCAGTCCCACTAGACTCCACAATAGTGGCGAAGTTGCCGCCCGTGGAGCGAACAATTGGTTTCTGGGCGTCTTGGAATCCAATGACTTTCTCGTTGTAGTTTTGGAACCACCAGTCTCCTGACCCATCATTTACCACACCGCTGATGTCGTTCCCTTCCGGGTCAGACAAGGAGTTACCTATTCCGCCATCCCACGATACTATGGGCTCAACGGTACCGTCCCCCTGGATGTAGTCGAAGATCTCCTCCACGTTGGGGGTGCCCGTGATAGGGGTCGTTGTGGTTACGCTATAACCTAGGCGAGCGGAGACTCTGCCAGCATCGTCAATGACGCAGTTCTTAGCCTCCGTGCACCAGATGGGAGGCAGGATGCTCCCCTTCTGCTGCAGGTTGAGGCCGGCTGTACCTGGAGAGACCAGGTCGATGGGCTGCATCTGCTGCGTCATGAAACGATAAGCTCGAAGTAGTCGCCACTCTCAGCACTGTCCCTTGCGATAGCGGTCGACAGTGCCTCTTGAAATCGGGCCTCGTTGAAGAAGCCCCTGGATCCCAGCTCCTCGCCCCTTTCCTCCATGGCATGCCATACCGCACCCACGAAGATTGGGCGCACAGGGACCCGGATGACCTCGGTGAGATCGTCTACTTCCAGGCGAGGTTGGGGGATAGTCAGAGAGAGCTGGATGGTCCTCTGTCCGTTTGGCCGAGGCCACACGTAGAGGTCAAGACCGTCTCCGCTGGAGTTGTCCAGCGCAAAGTAGGTCGGCCATTCCGTGCGTTCGTCTGGGTCGACTGCGTCACGGTACAGCAGTTCCGATAGATCCATCTCGCTAAGAGGGTCCGGATCATCGGAGTCAGTTATGTCGAACACAAGAGGTAGGTAACCCACACGGTTCTGTTGAAAGTTCCGGATCAAGCGCGTCTGCTCATCGGCTTCCACGATGTTCG
>JABAHQ010001417.1_pt2 | contig 27114 bp, 18 predicted proteins | sample 7062091 | NCBI WGS metagenome assembly JABAHQ01 (sample SAMN14534359, study PRJNA622989) | marine sediment metagenome | biome: marine biome [ENVO:00000428]; feature: marine pelagic biome [ENVO:01000023]; material: deep marine sediment [ENVO:00002113] | place: India: Gulf of Kutch | collected...
CATGTGCGAACATCATTTCCTGCCATTTTTTGGGAAGGTGCATTTGTATTACGTTCCCCAAAACAATCGTGTCGCAGGATTTTCAAATTTGTCAGAAATTGTAGATATTTATGCACGGCGATTACAAATTCAGGAGCGATTCACCGAGCAAATTGCGGATGCACTGGTGGAAGCATTACATCCTCGCGGCGTTTTAGTGATGGTAGAAGCCACTCAACTGTGCGCTTCCATGCGCGGCAACCATCGCAAAAATTTAGTAACGGTTACAGAAGCGATGCGCGGTAGCATTCCCTTGCAAAGGATACTTCATTTAAAAACAGACAAACAATGACCCATTGCGATTCTTTTTTGACTGTTTTTTGCTTGATTAACAGTTCCAAATCGGTGGTGTTAAGCGAATTAACCTCTGAGTGTCAAGGGTTCGACTCCCCAGGACAAAGTCGCTGCCACATCAGGCTGGGCGGAGTCGACGCCTGTTTTGTAGGAGCATAGTTCATTTGATACTACCTGCAAATCTATTAAATATTCTCATTCTCAAGTTCGATCTATTTTAATATGAAAGACGCAATAGAATTTTTATCAGGTAATGTGCCGGGTGGCTTTGGCCTGTATTTATCGATTATCCTCCTCGTTTTTCTGGTCTTGTTTTCAATTTCCAGAAGAAATGATTTATTTACCCCACGACATTTTAAAATCTGGTTTGCTGCTGCCTGGATTGTCATTACGGCTATCTATATCATTGCCTGGAAAAGCAATCCGCCGCCTACGGTGTATACCCGTTATTCAACACTCATTTTCGCCGAAGAAGAAGCCGATCGCTGGCTGGCATATTATTTACGGGATGAGATCTCCAAACAGCTTAAACCCTTTCGAAATTCTACCCATTATCTTTACCTTCAGCGCTGGAACCATTATACAAATATTGACTGTGCCCTCGCCGAAGAAGAGCATTGCGAAAGAATTGCCCGGAAATTGCCTTTGAATGATGTGATTGTCGGACAGATTCGACAAGAGCATCATACCTATAAACTTGAGCTAACCTATAAAGAATTTCCCGGTGAAGAAATTGTTGCCAGCGAAGAATTTACTTTTGCATCGAATTCCCCTCACAAAATTATTCCCGAGCTGAGGCAATGGCTAAGCCAGCATTTTTCACTGAGGAAAGAACAGATGCCTCCCTCTTTAGCCGATCCCCGATTTATTCTTGCCAAAGAAGCATTTTTTAAGCGCGAATATCAAAAGTGCGAGGCGGTGTTTAGCGAGCTATTAAAGCGATACCCGGAAAATGAAGAAGTGAAAAAATGGCATTATTATAATGAAATCCAGCTTGCCGGTTTGCAGAGAGCTCAAGATAAATCAAAGAATCCTTACCAGTATAAAAAAGCTAAATGGCAGCACCGGTTAGAAAGTGCACGCACGTTTTTAATCCGGCTTATAAAAGAGGATCTGACCGACGATATTGACGATGTTTTACTGGCAAGTATGATTGCAGAAAGTTTTATACAGGGGGAGCGTTATAAAAATGCGGAAGAATTTTTAAAGATTGCCTATCATGCAAATCCGTTTAGTATGGCAGTGCTTGAAAATCTCTCCTTACTGCATCCCTCCCGCTATAAAGACCTGCGATTTAGCAGTGAAGAAGAATTGTTAACCCGAATTTTGAATATTTGTCCCGTGAATGAACAAGTCCTTAATCGGTATGTTGAAAAACTGCTAGTGTCTGTCCCGGTAAATCAGACCCCATCCGCGGCAATTGAAGAATATATTCGCCGGACGCTCTCGCTAAATCCATCCTCTGTAATGGCTCTTGTTTTGCGGGGGAGATATTTCATTGCCAATTTTGGTTATCCGAAAGCACTTGATTCTTTTTTAAAAGCTGATTCTCTGGATCCTGAGAATTCTATTATTCAATACAATATTGGCGTCGCTTATTATAAACAAAAAAAATATGAAAAAGCTGAGTCCTATTTTCAAAAAGCGATTCAAAAAGACGACTACTTAAATGCCCATCTCTATTTAGGTGTAATCTACCAAAACCGGGGTGAATATGAGAAAGCACTGCAAGAATTTCGCTATCGGGTAGCTAATAAAAAAGACGAGGATGACTATTACGCAGTACAAGCCATGAAAGGAATTAGAGAATGCCTGGATGCGCTGAACATTCCCATTCCCCAATAAAGGTCGCATTTCATGTTTCGCTTATTAAGCGGTTTAAATAGACAAGATGTTCTCCATGAATTAAAATTATCAGGTATATCAAATCCGGATGCCCGTCTCATCAACTCTCTTCAGCATAATTTTGTGGTCAAAGTTAGCGGGTATAACTTCAATCAATTATCGGAACTGAAAGAGGCATGTCGGGATACAGTCTCATTTGAGATAATTCCTTCTTTAGCGGAAGATGCTATCACTGCTTATTTCATTGCATTTAACAACTCAATATTAAATCTTGAACAAAAAACATTTCAAAGTTTTGCCGGCGTTAATCCTCAATTTCAGGAAGAACTCCGGACATTGTTGGATAACTTAGCCAGGGAGGAATGGAAATATTCCATTCGTGGCGGATATCTGTGTATAGATCGTCCGTTGATTATGGGAATCCTTAATATCACCCCGGATTCATTCAGTGATGGGGGAGCGTTCTTTTCGGATGAAAATGCCTATCAGCGGGCGATGAATATGCTCGCGGAAGGAGCCAATCTCCTGGATATTGGTGGGGAGTCCAGCCGGCCCGGAGCGGATCCAGTATCTGTGGAAGAAGAATGGTCCCGAATTGGGCCTACATTACAACGATTGACCAAAACAAATGACCTCATTATTTCTGTCGATACTTATAAGAGTGAGATTGCCCGGAGAGCCCTGCAGGAAGGCGCCCATATAATCAATGACATCAGCGGAATGGGTATGGATGCTCAAATGGCTACCGTAGTGGCGGAACATAATGCGCCGGTTATTTTAATGCACATGCAAGGGAAACCTAAAACAATGCAAAAAAATCCCTCCTATCAAAATTTAATGGAAGAGATTTTTGTTCGGTTAAAAGAAAATTGTGAATACGCCAATGATCATGGAGTTCAACAAATTATCGTCGATACTGGGATTGGCTTTGGCAAACGGGGGGATGACAATTTTGAAATATTAAGGCGGCTGAGAGAAATACGCGCTCTGGGTTATCCGGTATTACTGGGCGCATCCCGCAAATCTTTTATTGGTAAAATTTTGGATGTGCCGACAGATCAAAGATTGATAAGCTCAGTAACTGCAGCACTCTATGGAATTGTTCAGGGAGCCAATATTCTGCGTGTCCATGATGTGCAAGCCACTAAAGAGGCCCTAACAATTTACCAGGCCATCAGAGAAAATAAAGCGGATTGGTAATTACTCAAGTTCAGAGTTCGGCAAGGGAGATGCTCACGGGAGTCCTTTCCGCAGGAAACTACGATTGGAGCTATGGCAAAAAGTTCCCGGTTCAGCGGTGAACTCTCTCATGCAAAAAGGTAACAACTGACAGGATGAATGTATGTTATTTAAATTTGGGTTTTTAACTGTCACAATTATTGACATTTTAGACATTGCATTAGTTGGGTTTATCTTTTATAAAATTTATCAATTTATTAGCGGCAGTGTTGCTGCCAGGATGCTTTTAGGCTTATTGTTGATTTTTTTGTTTTCGGTAATTGCGGATTTAATCAATTTAAGCGGCATATCCTGGATTTTTTCTAATATCTTCCTGGAGAAAACCGTTTGGATCATCGCTTTTCTAATTGTTTTTCAACCCGAATTTCGCAGACTACTTTTATATTTGGGTCAGAATCCTTTAGTTCGAAAAATAATCAGAATGCAGTCGCCCCGGTTTATTGAGGAAGTTGTGGGTACAGCGAGTGAACTCTCGAAGAAAAATTTTGGCGCTCTATTGGTTTTATTAAGGGATACCGGGATCAAGACGATTGTGGAAACCGGCCAACCTATCCGCGCCCAGGTCAGCAAGCCGCTTTTGATGTCCATTTTTAATCCCCGTTCACCATTGCATGACGGCGCAGTTATCATTCAGTCTGATGTCATTTTAGCCGCTAAATGTCAATTGCCTTTAACTCAAAATCCCAATATCGACCCCACTTTGGGAATGCGTCACCGGGCTGCGATAGGTCTGTCCGAACAAACAGATGCACTGGTGTTGGTGGTCAGTGAAGAAACAGGGATGTTATCATTAGCAGAAAATGGCATTTTGACTCGCGGATTATCCGAAGAAAGTCTTTTGAAACGCTTACGAGAAGCCTTTTCTCCGAAGGTGCAAAACAAACGGAGATTGTCTGATCTTTTGGGTTGGGGAGAACAGGTATGAACAAGAAAAAAAAGTTAAAAAAATTTTTTTTAAGTCGATAGTAAACTTGTTCATATCTAATGAAGAAGGAGGATTTTGATTTATGAAGATTGATAATAATGGTTGTTTCAATCACAGATTAAAAAATTGTATATTAATCTGGTTTCTACTATTCTTAATTCAGAGCACCCTGGTAATGGCAGCCACTTTTCAATCCAATGCCACGGGAAACTGGAATGCTGCCGGATCGTGGACATTTTCCGGTAGTGATAACGATGGTATTCCTGATGGTAATGACGATGTGGAAATTATTAACGGGGACAGCATCTCGCTGGCTCAAAATGAAGCGTGTCAATCGTTAACGGTCACCAGCGGCGCCGTAAACGTTGCCGGAAATACATTGACGGTCAGTGGCAACGTTCAACTTGACGACACCTTCGATGCTTCGGCCGGGGGAACGTTGATAATCGGATCAGATTTCACATTAAATAGCGGCGCATCGTTCAATCCATCGGGCACCAGCTTAAGTCTTACCTTTGATGCAAACTCCGGAACCCAGACAGCCACTGGTACTTTTAGCGGTTCTATTGACATTGATAATCTCAATAAGACTAACGGAAGTACTCTGGATTGGAACCTGCCCATTAATGTACAAATAAGCGGAAGCCTGAATTTATCCGGTGGTACTTTCCAGGCGGGAAGTGCCACATATACTTTATTGTCCAGCGGAACTGTCTTCAGTCAAAGCGGGGGGAATACCTTCACCGCGGAGACCTCTACATTTGAATTTTCATTGGGTATCATTGGCTCTCAAACAATCAGTAGCGATGTCTCGCTTGCATTCTATAATATTACTCATAATCCCGGCGCCACCAGAACTCTGAATTTTAGCGGGAGTGGGGCTACGCGAACCTTTACCATTAATAACCGGTTTACCAGATCAAATAAATCTGACAATATTACTCTCTCCAGTGCGGAAATTGACTATGCTGCCGGCGCTGTCCTGAGGTATGCGTTTTCAGAAAACATCCGGGAAGCTGTGGCCGCCGAATGGCCCTCAACCTCCGCCGGCACGACGCCGCCGACAGTAGTAGATTTTAACACCGGGGCCTCGTTAGCTGCTAATGATGCTTTTTCTGTGGACTCGTTGATAATCGATGGTGGGGGTATTTTCAATATCAATAGCGGCGCTCAAGTTACGGTCGATTCTCTTTTAGAAATCCAAGACGGTGCGGTGGGGGTGAGCGGCACCTTAACCTATTCGGACGGTTCAATTCTGAAATATAATGCCGGTAGCACTTATTCCGTCGGGGATGAATGGTCTGCAACTCTGTCCCCGAAAAACGTGCAGGTCACCGGTGCAGGTGCGGATTTGACCACTAACCATAGCGGAACGCCCCTGGCGGTTGGCGTCAGTGGCGGTCAGGCCTCGGATGGTGATATTACTTTTAATTCGACGCTGGCGCATAATAGTATCTTGGAAGTACGCGGCGATGTTACCGGGCTCGGGGGCAATTTTGGGGTAGCGGATAACGGAGAACTCCGACTGTTAGGAACCGAAAACTCCAGTGTAACCCTAAACCAGCAATTTACCGTTAGAAATTTAACTGTAAATAAACAAACCAGCGGCACGGCAACGGTGACCGATGGTTCAACGCTAAAAATGGATGGCAGCAGCGGGACCAGTGTATTACGTGTTCAGAGCGGTACGCTGACCTTCGATTTAAACGCCGCATTAACCCTGTTTTCAACAACGGATCCTCATACCTTACAGGTGGATGATGGCGCGATCCTGCAAACCGGGGGAAAGGATATCACCGGCTTTGATACTTATACGCTCGCTACGAATAGTACGGTTGAATTTAATGGAGACGGGGCTGAAACGATGCCCGCTGCTACGTATGGAACGATCGATGTAAACAACACCGCTTCGACAAACGATGTTATTTTGGGTGGAAATATAACCCTGCAAAATGGCGCAGACTTTAATATTCAAGACGGTACCCTGAATCTTGGTGGCAATACCATAACTCTTAGTGGTTCCAATGACTTGTTGGTTGCCAGTGGCGCCGTGCTGAGAACCTCAAATGCTGCCGGAGATGTAGCTCCTACGGATATCACGGGGTTTGCAAATTATAGTATTAGCGGAGATCTTGTCTTCAACGGCAACAGCGGGGATGAGGTGTTACCTGCCGGCGTGGATGGACAAGCATTTAATTTGCAGGTGAATAAAATTGCTGGCAATTTAACCACGGCTTCCGCCACCACCATTGGCGGTGCGGGGAATTCGTTGACGTTGAGTAATGGTTTGGTTGATGTCAGCGGCGGCAGTTTGATTTTGGCAGCAGGAACTGCGGTTTCCGGCGGAGATGGTGGCAGTCACGTTGATGGCACTGTGTCGCGGGTATTCGATAGTAGTGTGGAAGCGGGTACCACCGAACGCATTCTGCCAATTGGCGAAGGGGGAAATTACCGGCCGGTGCGGTTGGACTTTGCCGGGTTGTCCGGCAGTATCACCGTCACCGCGACGCAAACGGAGACAGGGCCTACCGGAAGTCTACCCTCCGGGGTAACCGCGTTCGCCAGTGATGTCAACCGGTATTGGACCTTGACATCTTCCGGGGGCGGCACTTTTACCAATGCCAATGTGGATCTGGATCATACCGATGCAACGGATACCCAGACCAATTTGCGAATTATCAGCGGCACCAATGGTTCCGGTTATACAACTATTGGCAGTAACACCAGTTATCCGACCGGTAGCAGAATAGAAGCAGAATTCGCATCGTTTTCCGATTTTGCCCTGGCCCGAACCAGTGTCGTTGCAGAATGGGATGGCGGGGGCGGCAACACGCTGTGGAGCAATGCGTCCAACTGGGTCGGAGACGCTGTCCCGCAAAGCGGGGATCAGATACTTTTGGACAACAACACGGTGGCTGGTTCATTTACGGTTGAGTATGACGGATCGACTTCGGAGACGCAGTTTGAAAGCATCGCCATTCGTCCCGGGAGCGGGAATTCCATCAGATTAATATTAACAAAAAGTACGACTTTAGATTTAACCGGCACTACTACCTCTCTTGATCTGGATGATGTCAACGGCGGGAATCCCATTTTGCAGCTTAATGGCACACAAATCGGGATGAACGGTGGAGGCTATGATGCCACTAAGACTGCTTTTGATAATGGATCGGAAGCCGAATATTCCGGCGGTTCGGATGTGTATGCCGATACATACGGAGATTTAACTGTCAGCAAATCCTCGGGAACGATCACTGCCAGCGGTGATGTAACCGTCAATAGCGATTTCTCCAAATCAAACAGCAGCGATTTTACGATTAGCGATGCCACACTCGCCGTCAGTGGTAGTTTATCACTGAATGGCGGCACGCTCACCACTTCTGGTTCGGGGGCACTTTCCGTTACCGGAAGCACCACAAATTCAGCATCAATTACACTGAGTGGCTCCGGAACGACGACGTTCACCGGGGCTTACTCCGGATCCGGAACGCTTTCCGCAACCAGTTCCTCCCCGGATGTTGCTTTTAACAGTACCTTTACTCCCGGCGGAAATGCCACTTTCGGAAGTCAAACCCTCACGCTCTCCGGTAATGTAAATGTTACCGGCGGCACGTTTACGCCTTCGACGAATACATCTTTTACCGGGTCCGATTTCCAGGTCTCCGGTTCCGGTTCGGTGAGCAGTGTTGCAGGCGGGGTTGCGTTTGAGGCAGGCAGCGGACAGACGATTACCGGTGCCGTAACCTTTAATAATCTAACCCTGAATAACTCCGGAAGCGGTGTGACCATAAATTCCGGCAATCCCACTGTGGACGGAACCCTCACCTTGACAGATGGTATTTTGTCAACCGGCAGTAACGATATCATTTTGGGGTCTACTGCCAGCGTCAGCGGGGGTTCCAGTGCAAGTTATGTAAATGGAAATGTGGGTAACACGTTTGGCAGTGTTGCGGCCATAAAAATCTATCCTCTAGGTACCGGAGGGAAATACCGGCAAGTGAAGTTGGAAGCAAATACCGGTTCGGGTTCGGCGGTTTTAACCGGCTCAATCGTCAACCAGGATGCTACCAATATAACCGGCACCCTGGGAGGAACATTGGAAAGCGTCTCGGCACTACGTTATTATCAATTTAATAATTCGTCAAATGCGCTAACCGTCGCTCAAATCCATGGCTTTCGCGTAAACGACGATGACGGCGTTGGCTCTTTTACCAGTAATACTACTTTACGATTGGCCTCGACTGTGGGATCCGGTGGAACCTGGAATGAACGAGATTTGCAAAGCGACCCAAACACCACTTCTTTACCGGTTGACATTACGTCCACAACATTTACAGAATCTGTCGGCGCTTCAGAGACTGTTTATGTCACGCTTGCTACCTCCTCCTCATCTGATAATGCTCTTCCGGTCGAATTGGTTTCTTTCACCGCGGTAACGGATTATGGTAAACTTATACTTGAATGGTCAACCGCTTCGGAAATCAATAACGAAGGTTTTTTTATCTATCGCTCCCAGAATCAAAATGGCCCATTCTTGCAAAGGGTAAATCACGCGATGATTCCCGGACAGGGCAACACAAACACATCTACGCAATACGAATTTGTTGATAAAAATGTAGAAGCGGAAGTCACTTATTATTACAAACTGCAATCCAGAGATTTTGATGGAACCGTGCATGATTACGGCAAAGTTGTTTCCGCATCGGTTTTAAAGCTACCGGAAAGGTTTGAATTAGCCCAGAATTTTCCCAATCCGTTTAATCCGTCCACTAATATTAAGTTCTCAATTGCTCAACCGGCCCGGGTTAGCCTGGTAATTTATGATGTTTTGGGACGAAAGATCAAAACGATTTTTCAAGACCACCGCTTCGAACCGGGCGTTTATACCGATTATTCCTGGGATGCCCGGAACGCTACAAATCAGAAAGTTTCCAATGGAATCTATTATTTGGTGATGTCGGTGGACGAGTTTAATCTCCAGGAAGTCAGAAAAATGATATATATCCGTTAATATTAAGAAGAGGCAGAGTTTGTTCGGAAGCTAATCCATATTCCGGAAGCCAATCCATATTTTGGTTAGGTTTCATATAGTCTTACGAGACTTTACCCACTATATTTATTATTTTTATTTCACTATCACCCGAAAACAAATTGTAATTCGAAGGGAACCATGCAAGCAAGATTCCTCTTTCTACTATGTAGTTTAATGGTCATTGGTCTTTTTAGCAGCGCCTTAACCCAAAAGTCAAATCTTCATAAAAAGTTTTATAAAATTGAATCTCAATCGCCTCAGGGAATTAAAATTTCCTTTGAGTTCGATCAATTGAAAATTGAAGAAGCCGGTTCGGGGAAAATATTTCGGATTCCCGGACTGAGTTTGAATTATGAACAGGACCATCCCTTGCTGCCTGTCTTAGTATTGCCCCTCACTTTGCCAGATGGAAAAATTTCTATTAATGCCCATGTCAAAAAAATGGAAAATTTTTCGGGGACGTTTCCGGTACTGTTCAAAGATTCGCCCAATGACCCTGCAGCGGTGCGAAAGCATACCCCGGGAGAAAGACGATCTAAAAGAGCTGAGGTTAAAACCTTTACTTCCCTATATCCGCAACAATTTTACGAGCTAAAAGAAGCGGGAATTTTTCGAGATTTTCGTTTATCGACACTGCGGATTTTTCCGCTGCAAGTTTCGGGTTCCGGCGTAAAATTTTATAAAAAGTTCACTATCACAATTTCTTACCGGAACTTAAAAGCAGTTCATCGACACATCCCGGTGGAAGAATCTAACCTGTTAAAAAATTTCGTGGTGAATAAAAATCAATTGAATCTGATAAGTCCGCAGAAGGCTAAACATAAAGCAAGCAAAGGAGCGGGTAGCCTCGGTTCATTTCCAAAAGGGTTTTCGACTACGGATATAAATTCACGAGTTAGAATCATCGTTGATGAGGAAGGTTTATACCAGGTAACCGGCACGGATCTTGAAAACGCCAGCATTGACATCAACAATATCGATCCATCAACATTACGATTAACCAACCGAGGCAATGAAGTTGCTTTTTATTTAGTAGGCGAGCAAGACAACCAATTTGATTTAAATGATTTTATTGAATTCTGGGGCGAACCCAATATTAAAACGGTATTCGATGAACATCCGGATTTATATGTCGATCCGTTCACTAATGAAAATGTCTATTGGCTGGAATGGGGAGGCAGAGCGGGCATCCGTATGGTTGAAGAAAACGGAAGCCTGATCACTTCTCAGCCAGGGACTTTCAATGCTTCATTTTTCTACAATTCAACCGTTCACGTTGAGAGAAACAGCCACTTCGAGCGATTGGGGCAGGGGAGCACGGAGCAGTTATCACACACCCGGGATTTATGGTTCTTTGATTCCGGGATAAAAGCCATTGGCAAACAACAATATCCTTTTGAATTAATCTATCCAGATCAGTCCTCTTTCAACAAAGTATTTGTTACCGCCATGTTTTCCGGTAAATCGTTTGGCCAGCGGTTTAACGGTAGGCCCGTTTCGCATGATGTTATGGTATGGTTAAATAATGGCTTTGTCGGTAATTCAAAATCCGATTGGTTTGCACAAGATACCTCGCGAATTGCCAATATTGGCAATTCCTCCATCCGCAATTCTCATTTGAGTCACGGTGAAAATGTTTTGGAAGTTCAATTACCTACCCTGCCGGATATTACTGTGCAATCGGATACCGGAACTGTGCTAACCAAAGGCACCGATATCGTTCTTCTGAACTGGTTTAATGTGACTTATGACCGGCTTTACAAGGCTCATAACAATCAAATTAATTTTAAAAAACCTGAATTTATTCCATATCCGAATACGGACCTCTTTCAATTTGATATCGATAATTTTACCCGTTCGGAAATTGATATTTATAAAAAAGGAATTAGCAAAATTGTTAATTTTAAAATTGAGTCGGAAATCATTGAAAACCAGCAAAAATTTAAAATTTCCTTTCAGGATAATGTGCCAACAGATGACATCGAATATATTGCCCTCACCAGCGACCGGAAAAAAAAGCCGGTGAGAATTGAAGTGGATAAGCCGTTCGACCGGGAACATCCGCAAAGATTTTTAAAAGACGCCAACAATCGGGCGGAGTACTTGATTATCACTCACAACCGCTTTTTTAATACAGCCCAACAGTTACTGGATTACCGTCGAAACCAGGGAGTAGCAGCAGAGTTAATCGATGTTCAAGACATCTATGATGAATTCAATTTTGGGATAAAATCGCCACTGGCAGTCAAGAATTTTTTGCAGTATGCATTTTTTAACTGGAACCGTAATCCCAGGCTGAACTATGNNGGGACGCCAATTTTAATTATAAATCAAAATCCCCGACTACCCAGGATCTGGTACCGACGTTTTTTTATCAAACCCAGGACTTCGGTGCATCCGCAACAGATTTTCCCTATAGCCTTATTTCCGGCGAGGATAAAATTCCCGATCTTTTTGTCGGAAGGATTCCCGCATCGACTAATACGGAAGTCACCAATGCGATTGACAAGATTATCGAATATGAGGAAAATGCGCCGCTTAATTCATGGAGAAATCAAGCCTTATTCATTAGCGGCAATGATGCGAGCACCTATGAATTGTCCGGATTACTCGGAACACGAAATCCGGCTTTTCGTTCTCAAAATTCAAGAGTAATTGAGTCGCTTGTTCCTAAGTATGTATCTTCCATCCGTTTAAATACCGTTCGTGATTCGCGCATTCCACCCGGCCAGTTTGACCCCAATTTCGGCACCGATACGGATCTGATCAATTACTGGGATAATGGCCTGTTCGTAATCAACTTTATGGGACACGGCGGTGGCGGCATCTGGGCTGACGTTCAATTAATGGATTTACCGGATGTTGACCGATTGAACAACAGGGGTATGTATCCGTTTGTGACCAGTATGACCTGTTTTACCGGTGCTTTCGAAAATCCAAGTAACCAGGGCTTGGCTGAAAAATTGGTCGTTACCCCGGAAAAGGGCGCGATTGGCGTCTTTGCCTCCTCCGGGCTGGGGTATTTACATAATGATTACTCAATGCTCTGGTATGTCGGGCAATATTTGTTTGAGCCCAATTTGACTACGGGCGAAATTATAACACTGGGTAAAATATTATATTTAAGCAACGGAGGCGGTTATAATGTTGGCGGCACCATCTATTCAACACCCGGATTCCCCAGCGTCAGAAATGAAATGATCTACCAATACAATTTGATTGGTGATCCATACGTCAAAATGAAGTATGCCGATCATGAGTTAACACTGGAGTCAAATTCGAAAACTCCCCAAAAAGGAGATACGCTGAATGTCACCATTCAGTCCAACTTCGCTTCCTCGGATGGTTATGTGGAACTGGTCGATCAGGATTTTAACATTGCCGATCGAGTACCCGTTTTCGGCGCTTCTCAATCAACCAATGTGCAAATAACAGTGCCGGATGATTTTCCGGAGGGCACCGGTTTTATCCGGGCTTATCTGTCAAACGGCACTCAGGACGGGAGTGGAGAAATTCCGATTGGCGTAAATCATGCCGTAATCAATGCCATGACTATTCAACCGCAAAGCCCGGATGTGGATGATACCGTAGAAGTGCATCTTCATGTGGATGATAATCATGGTATACAACACGTTTATTTAATTCCGGAACACCATGCCTTTACAAGCGGGGATACTGTCTGGGCAACCCAGGTGAGCGGAGACTCCTCACATTATGTGGCACAAATGGCCCCCACTTTCCAGCTTACCACAGTTTTGTTTAATGTTCATGTGGAAAATACAATTGGGAATACAAGTATATTCCGGAATCTGAATTATGTGGTAACCGACGTTCGTCCCGACATCTCGGTGATACCAAATTCATTGCAATTTACCGGAAACAAAGCCGTTCGGTTGAGAGCTGCCTTGCAAAATGTGGGTGGGGCAGGGAATGACAATAATGTCAAGGTTAATGTTTATTTTTATGATGGGCAAAACAATTTCAATTCTGATAATTATTTTAAATCTTCCCAGGTTCAAATGAACGCTTCGGATAGTACAAATGTCACAGTTGATTTTCCACTTAGCTTAAACCGCAGCTCTTATGATCTTTTCGTTCGTGCTACAGTGGATGCATCGGAAGATGTGGAAGATTTTAATCCAGCAAATAATACCCGAAATCAGCAACTAACCCCGACCGTTTATAACATTACCCCGGCCACAGGGTCAGATACGATTTCCGTTGCATCCGTCATTAAAATACACTTTCCGCCCGGAAGTGTAAGCGATTCAACTGCGGTTAAGATTGAGGTACGACCCTTTGACAAACCCAAAGACCAGACCGCTTTAAAACCGGTTTCTTTGATGAATACATCTCAAATTCAACTGCTTGAAGTCCGAGTGCTAAATTCCCAGGCAGACTTAATAACGCCATTTAATTTAGAAATTGATTTGGATTCATCCCTTGTTGATACCAATCAATATTCGATTGAAAATATAAAACTTTATGAGAAAACCACCCAAAGTCGTCCCTGGGTGGTGATCAATTCTTCTGTAAATGCGGAGAATTTAAAACTACTTGCTTCCCCGCAAAAAAGCGCGATGTTTGCGCCATTCATTAGTGATGACAGCAAACCTCCCCAAATTGAGTTAACGGTGGATGGTCGCCCACTACAGGAAAGTGGATTGGTTTCCGAAAAGCCCTCTCTTTATGTAATTGTCCAGGATGAGGGCGGAATCGATTTTGACAAAGAGAAGATCGAACTCCTGCTGGATGATCAACCACTAGCTGAAGATAAATTTTTTATACCGGATTCTTTACAGANNAAAGAATGCGCTGGGTATTACGGCTTTCCCGGAGTTGATTCGGGGCAAACACAATTTTGAAGTGAGTGTCCAGGATGTTAACGGCAATGCTTCCAGTAAAGAATTTGAACTGGTCGTTGCTGACGGATTTGATGTAATTGTGTACGGCAACTATCCGAACCCTTTTAGCGAGCACACCATCTTTTCTTATTTTGTTCAGCTTAATGACGATTTAGATGAATTTGAAATTCGCATTTATACGGTCAGCGGTCGACTCATCAAGGTAATTGATTCGGATCTTAATAATCCCATCAATGCTGTTGATGGTGGTGCGAAAAGAAAAGGATACAATGAATTGATCTGGGATGGCACTGACAGAGACGGGGATCAGGTGGCCAATGGCGTGTATTTTGCAATTGTCCGAGCTACCTATGAGGGAGAAACAATTGAAAAAACACTTAAAGTAGCCAGGTTACGATGAAACGGAAAATGATAAAAACCAGGATTTATGCAGGCATAATCACCATTGTGCTGTTAGTTTCAACAATTGCCACAGGTCAGGATACCAAATATGCAGGGGCGTTCCTGGATTTGGGAATTGGTGCACGGGGAATGGCTTTAGGTGGGGCTTATGTATCGGTTGCTAATGATGGATCGGCATTTTACTGGAATCCTGCTGGTGCCGCTACACTCCTGAGGGCAGAGGTTTCCGGTATGTATGCCTCCTTGTTTAAGTCCTTAGCAACCCACTTCTATATTGGCTTTACCCGACCGCTGCATGGCGCCGGAGCGGTCTCTATTAATTGGATTCGTCTATCTGTTTCTGATATTCCGCGGTATGATTCTAAACTTCTGGACAACCCGAACTCCACTTATGCCTCTCGAGTGGCAGATGGACCGGATTTTGCACTTACCAATGAGCCATTCGGTTTTTCAAACAACAACAACGATGCACTCTTTATCACGCTTTCAAAACAGAACAAAATAGATATTGATTTCGGATGGCAATATTTTGTTATGCCGATTACCATACCCATTGGCTTAAATGTGAAGTTGATCAGACAAACACTTTTCGATAAAGAAGGTTCGGGAATCGGTTTTGATTTCGGTAGTATGCTCAAATTTGGATTGGATGATTTGCTTAACGATAGCCATTTAGGGAAAGTTTCAGTTGGATTTGCAGTGAAAGATATTTTTGAAACTGAAATCACCTGGGATACAGATTCCCGCCATTCCGATCGTATTACCCGAACCTGGCATTTTGGTAGCTCCTATCTGCAGCCCCTTCCAAAACTCAGCAGTCAATTATTATTTGCTTATTCCTTACAAAAAAGTCAACCAAACTCTCCCCATAATTTTGGGTTGGAATATTTGTACTATGATCGATTGGCGATTCGTTTCGGGCTAACAGAAAGTAAGTTTACCGCCGGGGTGGGGATCAAATTATCACTCTTCCGATTTGATTATGCATTCAGGAGCCATGAACTGGGCGGAAGTCATCGTATCAATACTTCAATTCAACTATAAGAGGAGAAAATGATTAAGCAGCTAGTACACATTGGGGCCCTTTTGCTAGCCTTTATTATGATTATGCAAGGCTGTAAGGATACCACTTCAGCCAATAATCCAGTTCCGGGAAGAGTTGTATTAGTTGAAAAATCCCCGGACAGTGCGTTAGTGGAAACAGGCATCGATGCAGAAAATTCGGAGAATCCAAATTTGAACCAGAATGGCATATTTCTACATTGGCATCCGGTTAATGATGATGATTTAGAGGCTTATGATATTTATCGGAAAGCCTTAGATAGCACGGGAACATTTAACCCAATTGGAGTAATCAGAGACGATACCACTTTTTTAGATATGCAGGTCAGCACGGACACAATTTATTACTATTACGTTATTGCCCGGGATGAGGAAAATCAGGAAGGATTGCCCTCCAAAAAAGAGCACTATAAATTGCTTGCTAAACCCCTAATCCTCTCGCCTGATAACAATCAAAATTTTACAGGTTCATTTAATTGGGAGTTTACAGGTTTTGTTGAACAATATTTTATTATCAGAATTGAAAGGCGATTTACCGGTGAAGAATATTTACCATACTATTTGGCGCTATTGGAAACACAGAATTTTGATCCATCACAAATGTGGGATTTGTCAGAAGTAGGGCTGGATTCTTTAGCAACCGGGGACTATCGTTGGCGAATTGATGTTCGTAAATTCAAAGATGACCGACAGGGGGCTGAGTCAAATTGGGGAGTTTTCAGAGTGCCATGAACAAATTTGCAAATCCCAATCGGGCAATTTTGATTAGTTTCAGAAAGAAATTACCATATTGTTTATAATTATGTATTTTTTCTTGGGAAATATCCCTTTTTTTTACTAAACTTGTTAATACTAAAGCCGATAACAATGCTTATATAAACGGATTTAAATAGGTTTGGAGAATCGTTTCCTTTCCTTACAACAAGGAATCTCATGTTGTTAAATAAATCGAAATCTAAAAATATCTTCCTGTTTTGTCTGAAACGGAAAAGAGTTTGTCTCTATGAGAATGAATGTGGGTATGAGAATCCGATTTGTCATTATTTTCTTCTTCTTAGTTTTAATTGTACATCCTTTATTCGGTCAAGAATTTGATACACAACCGCAGATCCAATTTGGTGATCGACCCGCACAGTATATTTTAGGGGATAATGATGTATTATTAATTACAGTTAATTTATGGGGACACATTCGCAAGCCCGGCATTTACAGTGTACCCAGTTCTTTTGGGATAATTGATTTACTCTCCTCTGCGGGTGGCCCACTAAGGTCTGCAAGACTTAATGATGTTCGTATCATTCGAAAAAATCAGGAAGTTATTACAGTGAATGTGGATGAATTTATAAAAACTGGAAATAAGGATTTGTTAGTGCCCCTGCAACCGGGCGACGTCATCATTGTCTCTGGAAGTATTTCGGATATTTTTGGACGGGTAGTTGGATTTATGCGAGATGTCGCAATAATTGTTAATGTTATTCTCTTAGCGACACGAATATAAATGAAAGCGAAAAATTAAGACAGTATATAAATAAAAAAAATGACGAATAAATCTAAATTATAATAATTATGGAAACTTTTGATAAATTGCTTAAAATATGCGGGAGGTCACCCATGTCTAAAGGTTACCTTGTAATTTTAAGCTTGCTGCTCCCTTGCATTGTATTTGGTCAGGGATTGGGAAGTAAAAGCTTATTACATGTGCAAAGTGCTTCTACGTTGAAGCCGAGGCATACAGAATTGCGTACCAATTTAAAATTCTTTACTAAAGTTGGTGATTTTTTAGGACAATCAAAACCAACAAACTTCACCGCAGTAAACTGGTGGGATGTCCAATCTAATGCTTTGTTGACTTATGGTATTTCCGATCATTTTGACATTTCGGCAATGATTCAGATTTATCAGGATGTACACAAGCGAGATAATGAGGCAAATACACCAGGGGATCTCTTTGTTGATCTGAAAACCGGTTCATTTGGCCTTGCCAATAATAAATTTAATATAGGCGGTCAGGTCTCATTTCGTATTCCCACCGGAGAGAGTCATAATTATCCGTTTGAAGCCTATACCGCTGGCTCTACTGAATTTGGCGCATTTTTATTGTTCTCTTACTTTAACGATCCGTTCTTACATTATCGTGACTTCAGCTTTCACGGTAACTTAGGATGGTATTGGCATAATGACGCTGGTGAAACTTTGTTTGCCCAAAAAACACGGAGCGGTGATTCGACTATATTTGAATTAAGAGCAGGGAATAATGCAAGCGCTCTCAGATTCGGTTTCGGCTTTACTTATCCGACTGAGTTATTTGATCTTAATTTGGAATTATGGGGTAACGTTTTTACCAACCAGCCTGATACTGCCGCATTTAGTCGCGAAGATTATACCTATTTTACCCCCTCAATTCGATTTAAACCCCAAAGATGGATCAGTTTTGACCTGGGTGTTGATTTACGGCTCTCTTCGGATTTAGAAGAAACGTCCGATAGAGTGTCTTTTCAAGCAAGAAATTTGGATCTACCCAATTACCCCTCGTGGAGAATGACCCTGGGAACGAATATTGTATTAAACGGAGGCTCGAAAAGAATTAGTTCGGGACTGGGGCAGCAAGAAGATATAAGAGACAAAGTTGATTTTTATGATAGACTCTTAAGAGAGCGAGAAAAAGTTCGCTCTATCGAAGAAGAACTCCGTCGGTTAAGACGGGAGAGAGAACAGGCTGAGAAAGAACTGGAAGAGCTTCGCCAATTGCTTGAAGAGGAAGGCAATGAATAAAGAAAATTAAAATATTTAAGATCATATTTTAAATCCCTCCGTATCTATTAGCGAGGGATTTTTTATTTACACGCCTTAATCAAAATTATGTCAAGTCAGTTTCTTTTGAATGATTTTTGTTATATATTGGATAACAAAGTGTTTACATGCAAATTATATCGGTTTCGGTGTTGGCTTTTTTAACCATTAAGACAACAATTAAGTTGATAATATGGAAGAAGGCAAAATCATTGAATTGCTAAGGGAGGTAAAGAATAAAGCCTTAGCCTTTTATTCGGACTTTCATGTCGGCGCGGTTCTTGTTACAGACAGAAATGAACTGATTACCGGATTTAATATCGAAAGCAGTTCCTACGGATTGACAATGTGTGCCGAAAGAGTCGCCTTATTTAAAGCCTTATCGGAAGGCAAAAACTCCTTCAAAGCAATTTATATTATGAGTGATGGTGAAGATCCGTGCCCACCTTGTGGTGCGTGCCGACAATTATTGATTGACTACGCACCTGATATTATGGTAAAAATGATATCCGAAAATGGAAGGTCCGTAGAATTATCATTAAAAGATTTACTGCCTCACGCCTTTCGGGATAAGAACCTTTCCCTTTAAAAATTTATTTTTTTGTTTGATAAGGTACAAATATATGTTTTATTAATCGCGAATTTTTAAATTAGTGTATTACTCAAATTGTGTTATACCTTTAAAGGATTTATGGTAGATGGCTAATAAAGTTAAGACAGCAATTAGCCCCACTCGACAAGAGAACTACCCGGAATGGTATCAACAGGTAATTCGAGCGGCTGACTTAGCAGAAAACTCCCCCGTTAGGGGATGTATGGTCATCAAACCGTGGGGATATAGTTTGTGGGAAAATATGCAACGCGTATTGGATGGAATGTTTAAAGCAACAGACCACAAAAATGCCTATTTCCCTCTTTTTATTCCGATGAGTTATTTGGAAAAAGAAGCTGCCCATGTGGAAGGATTTGCCAAAGAATGTGCGGTGGTCACACATCATCGCCTTGAAGCCGATACCGAAGGCAAATTAAAACCATCCGGTCCCCTTGAAGAACCGTTAATCGTTCGTCCCACTTCCGAAACCATAATCGGAGCGATGTTTTCTAAATGGGTGCAGTCATACCGAGATTTACCGCTTCTGATCAATCAATGGGCTAATGTTGTTCGCTGGGAAATGAGAACCAGGCTTTTCCTGCGAACGACAGAGTTTCTCTGGCAAGAGGGGCATACAGTTCATGCAACACCTGAGGAAGCTCAGGAAGAAACGCTTCGCATGTTAGACATCTATGCAGATTTTGTTGAAAATTATATGGCAGTGCCAGTTTTTAAGGGTGAGAAAACGGAAAGCGAGCGGTTTCCGGGAGCAGTGCGTACTTATACGATTGAAGCGATGATGCAAGATAAAAGAGCTCTGCAGGCGGGGACGTCTCATTTTCTCGGTCAAAATTTTTCTCGTGCTTCTGACATAAAGTTTTTGGATTCCGATGGGAATGAAACCTACGCCTGGACAACTTCCTGGGGTGTTTCCACAAGATTGATTGGTGCTTTGATTATGGCCCATAGTGATGATGATGGCTTTGTGGTTCCTCCCAGGTTGGCTCCGGCACATATTGTCATTTTACCCATTATTCATAATGAGGATACCAGAGAGCGAATACTAAGCTATTGTGAAAACTTGTCTGAAGAATTACAAACATTAAGCTATTCCGACCGTAACCTGGTAGTGGAAATTGATACCAAAGAAGAACGCGGCGGCAAAAAATTCTGGAATTGGGTAAAAAGAGGCGTTCCGATCCGACTGGAAATAGGACTTCAGGAAGTAGAGAATGAATCGGTTACATATGGTCGCCGAAATTCCAATCATAAAGATAGGCAGACACTGAATAGGAAAGCGTTTATATCATCAATAACTGAAATATTAGGCGATATTCAAAAATCTATTTATGATAAAGCAAAAGATTTTCGGAGCCAAAATTTAGTGAAGATTGACTCAAAAGAGAAATTCTATCAATTCTTTTCCGAGCAAAGAAATCAGGAATCCAATTTAGAAGGGGGTTTTGTACTTAGTCATTGGAATGGTGATCCATCTGTTGAGGACAAAATTAAAGACGATTTAGGGGTTACTATCCGATGCATTCCGCTGGATGCGGAGGAAGAAGAAGGAAAAGGAAAATGTGTTATAACCGGAGAGCCAAGTAATCGTCGGGTTCTCTTTGCAAAAGCTTACTAAACTTGAAGGATGATTAGATGTATGCTCGTCCCGGCTTTAGCATGATGCCGCCGGCAATAAAGAATTTAATATTGGCCAATATTGCGGTATTCCTGATACAAAATTTATGGTTTTCTAATGAGTACTATTACATTTTTGGATTGGTACCAATAGTCTTCCTGCAAGATTTATTTATCTGGCAATTGGGGACTTATCTTTTTTTACATGGTGGTATTGGCCATATCTTTTTTAATATGTTTGCCCTGTGGATTTTCGGAATTGAATTGGAGCAGATGTGGGGCACGAAAGAGTTTATCAAGTACTATTTTTTAACTGGTGTAATTGCCGGGATAACAATTGTTCTTTGGAATTTCTTTTGGGGAGTGGGTATAAACATACCGACAATTGGCGCCTCGGGTGCGGTTTTCGGTATCTTGGTAGCGTTTGCTATGTTTTTTCCCGACCGCTACATTTATATTTGGATGCTGTTTCCTGTAAAAGCAAAATACCTTGTATTGTTTTATGGTGTAATAGAACTCTTGATGTTACCCAACCAGACTGGTATCTCTCATATTGGCCATCTCGGTGGAATGGTCGGTGGATTTTTTTACCTCAGACATCGTTATCGTCGATGGGGAGTTGGTCAAAATTTTTTTCGGGATTTTTTCAAAAAAAAAGGCCACTTCTAAAGAAAAGCAAACCCAAGAAAGAAACGGATAAAGAAGAAGAATCATATGAAAAAATATTGGATGATTTATTAGATAAGATTAACAAAAGAGGTTATGATAGCCTGACTTCTCGTGAGAAAAATTTGTTGAAAAAAGCCTCTGACTACCTTGGAAGAGGTGAACATAAAGGAGATGATAATACTTGAGAATATGCAGAAATGAATAATCACCGATGAACATCAAAAAAGCCCGGTAGAAAACCTGCCGGGCTTTTTATTTGCAGAAAGTGGAATGTTGTCTGATAAACTTATTCTTCCTCTTCCTTCACATCAACATTTTTACCGACTTCATAAAATCCTAATTCATTCTTATTTTTCATTTTAATCTTAATCAAGCTGCCTTCTGCAAATCGCCCTCTCAAAATCTCATCTGCAAGCGGATCTTCAATATATTTCTGAATGGCTCTCTTCAGGGGCCTGGCGCCTAACACCGGATCGTATCCGTTAGTCACAATATATTCTTTAGCGCCGTCACTTAATTCCAGCGTAATATTATGTTCCAGCAATCGGGATGTCATTTCATCAACTAATAAATCAACTATCTTAATGACTTCTTTCTTTTCCAGTTTATGGAAGTAAATGATTTCATCCAATCGATTCAGGAATTCCGGATTAAATATCCGCCTCATTTCATTGCCAATTTTCTCTTTCATTACCTCATGTTCTTCTTCCCGCTTTCCTCGCGTAAATCCCATTGAGACGTTTTTCTTTATCTCACGTGTACCAACATTACTGGTGAGGATCAGGATAGTATTACGAAAATCTATTTTTCTGCCCAGGCTATCTGTTAATTGTCCTTCATCGAGAACTTGTAGTAAAATATTAAAAACGTCGGGATGCGCTTTTTCAATTTCGTCAAACAGAATGACAGCATAAGGTTGTCGTCGCACTTTCTCGGTAAGCTGTCCGCCTTCTTCATACCCTACATAACCTGGTGGCGAACCAATTAATCGGGAGACAGAAAATTTTTCCATATATTCAGACATGTCGATACGTATCAACGCATCATTGCGTTCGAACAGATATTCTGCCAGGATTTTAGCTAAGTGAGTTTTTCCAACTCCGGTGGGTCCTAAAAACATAAAGGTTCCGATCGGTCGATTCGGATCTTTAAGCCCTGCTCGGGTACGTCGAATAGCGCGGCTTATGGTTTCAATGGGTTCATCCTGTCCAATGACTCGTTTTTTCAAATTGTCGTTCATGTGGATCAGCTTTTCCGTTTCACTCCTCGCAACCCGCTGTACAGGAATACCAGTCGTCATGGACACCACTTCTGCAATGTCAGATTCTTGAACATTTGCTATGCGTGTTTCTTCCTCTTTTTCCCATTTGTTACGCTCCAATACCAGCTCTTCTTGTAAGCGACGTTCAACATCGCGGAGTTTTGCAGCACGCTCGAAATCTTGTTGTTTTGCATACTGCTCTTTTTCCTGGCGCACTTTTTCAATGCGTTGTTCCAGCTCTAAAATTTCTTTGGGAACAACGATACTGGAGATATGAACGCGTGAGCCAGTCTCATCTAAAACATCGATCGCCTTATCCGGGAAGAATTTATCTGTAATATACCTTTCACACAGCCGGATTGTCGCAACCAGTGATTCATCCGTATAGGTGACGCGATGATGCTCTTCATATTTGGATTTAATGAACCGCAAAATTTCTAGCGTCTCTTCGGGAGATGTTGGTTCAATCATAACTTTTTGAAACCTTCTCTCCAGGGCTCCATCTTTTTCAATATACATGCGATATTCGTCGAGCGTGGTGGCACCAATGCACTGCAGCTCTCCTCTGGCTAATGCCGGTTTAAACATATTCGAAGCGTCCAGTGATCCGGAGGCTCCGCCTGCGCCGACAATTGTATGAAGTTCATCAATAAACAAAATAATATTATCCGCTTTCTCCAACTCGCTCATAATTGCTTTCATGCGTTCTTCAAATTGTCCCCGGTATTTGGTTCCAGCAACAATACTGCCCATATCCAGTGCGACAATTCTTTTGTTGTGGAGTACGCGTGGTACTTTTTTACTGTTGATGCGAAGTGCTAATCCTTCCGCAATCGCCGTTTTACCAACACCCGGTTCTCCAATCAATACGGGATTATTCTTTTTCCGACGGCTCAGGATTTGAGCCACGCGTTCAATAATCTGGTCGCGTCCGATAATGGGATCCAATTTGCCTTGATTGGCCAATTGGGTTAAATCACGACCGAAATGATCTAATGCTGGTGTCTTAACTTTCTGAGATGGCTGGGAAGAATATGACATTGATGGCTTACCCTCTAATATATTTTTCAACTCATTATAAACTACATTATAATCAACACTAAAACTCATTAGAACTTGTGCCCCTAATCCTTCCTTCTCTTTTAGTAAAGAAAGCAGCAAATGTTCCGTCCCAATGATATCAGATTTAAAGTTTTTTGCTTCCAAATAGGTGATTTTGAGAACTTTCTCAGCCCGTTTAGAGAGAGGTAAATTTCCCAGAGTCATCATTCCTCCCGCAGGGCCGGAAGCTTCTTCTAAACGTTGTTTCAATTTCTCAAGATCCAGACCTAAATTTTTTAATATCTTGACCGCTATCCCTTCTCCTTCTTTTAAAATTCCAAGTAACAAGTGCTCAGTTCCAATATAATCATGGCCTAATCGCATCGCCTCTTCTTTAGAAAAACGGATAACTTTTTGAACTCGGCTCGTAAAATTATTTCTCATTGAAAATCCTAACATAATTATGTAGTCCTCTTAAATCTGACTTTTCTAATCCTTGTCCAATATAACAGATTCATCAACTTTAATCAAGTTACATTATCGTAATCGGGTATACAAAGTATAGTTTTTACGATGATGCCAAAAAAAATTTCCCTGAGCTTTTATTAATGATAAAAAACCTCACCCCGTAAACGAACAAAATTACTATATTATTTACAATAAATTTGTGGTAAACTTTTGACAAGTAAAAATTGATTCTTCCCTGATCTCAATTTGTGATATGATAGCTCTCGGGAAGTGTAGAACTTAATCTTGTAGCTTAACCATTTTTAAGACATTTTGTTTGGTTGCCAAGGAATGATAACTTAATTTTTTCGGTTAATTTTGGGTTTAAACTAAATCCTTAAAAAGTTTACATTCAATGAGAATTACGCGATTGTTTCTACAAATAGCCCTGATCATTTTGCTACTTTTTTCCTTTGCAGGCGTTTTATTTTTCATTCAATATCATCAACTACAACCGGATATCAATAAAGTCAATACCTTAAAAAGTATTAATGATCCGGTGCAGATTAAATTCGATTCTGCCGGTGTGGCTCATATAGTCGCCGGGAGTGAGCGAGATCTGATTACAGCTATGGGATACATTTCAGCCTCACAAAATTTATGGCAAATGGATATGATGCGGCGAGCCGGACAAGGGAAATTATCAGAAATTTTTGGTAAACCAATCCTGGAAGTTGATCTGCTTTTTCGTAATCTACAGCTTGATAGTTTGTCTGAGCAGATCTTTGCGAATATGTCATTAAACTCTCAGCAGTGGCTTTTGTGGTATGCGAACGGTGTTAATGATTTTATAGAAAATGAAGAAGATAATTTACCTATCCAATATAAGTTAAAAAATATACAACCTGCTAAATGGAAATCGTCTGATAGTATCATTATATATCGATTTATTTGTTGGTTATTGGATGATGGATGGAAAGTTGATTATTTAAGCAGCCAAATGGCCAATAAGTTATCCCTTGAAAAGCTTTCCTTTATTTTCCCGACTCTCCCTGCGCCTCAGTTACAGAGCACAATGGAATCCAGTAAGGCTATAATTGACAGAATGTGGAATATTGAATATAATTTCAGACAGTGGTGGGGGACGCCTCTTTTAAAGAATATTGGCCAGAGTTGGGTGATGCACGATACATCATCAAGTTCTGATAAAGTCTTTTTGTTTAATAAACAGCCTTTTGGCTCTCCCTTGCCTTTTCATTGGACAGAGTTTCGACTTTCGTGTCCAAAGATTAAAGTAGCCGGATTATCAATACCAGGTATTCCCGGAATATTTGTAGGACGGAATCAAAACATTTCCTGGGGTATGACAGCGGCGATGCAGAATCAGACAACCATTGTGAATGGCAAGGTCGATTCAACCCAAGAGATTTACATTATTGATAATGAGGAAATTCCGATTTATGAAACTCAACAAACCATCATGGTTAATAATCGCGCATTTACATTTCCCATTTTTTCAACGGAATATGGTCCGGTGTTAAATTTATCATTGCAGAAAAATCCGATAACTCAGTGTCCGCTATTGGAATGGGCAGCTCCTGTTGACAGTGATGAAATCTTAAGCTTGATTCTTTTGATGAAAGCGCGAGACTGGGCAGAGTTTCAAACCGCGTTATCTCATTACAAAACCCCTTCGCAAAATTTTATTTATGCGGATGCGCAAGGAAACATCGGGCTCCGAACCGTTGGTGTTAATCCTCTCTTTAGCTTACAACAGCCTATTCATAATCATGATAATTCAATCAAAGAGAATCTGAATGAGCAATCGGCTCATTCAACCTTTTTCCAAAAGGAAGGAAGTTGGATTGCGACAATTGAAAAGAGCTTCAGTCAACCGTTCATACATGGATCCTCTAAAACCAGGAATGCTCCCACGTTACTGGATTCTGAGGCAGCGATGGTAGAAAAATTAAAAGGCAACATTCTTGAGGGGAAGATTGATGTCATTAATCTGGATTTTTACGAACAGATAGCATATCAATTTCTACCGGTTTGGTTATCTTATATTAATGAGGTTATATATAAAAATCCGAATATTCAGGAAATAAAATATATTCTAAGAGAGAGACAAAATAGTTCTACAGTAGAGTGCATTGTGAAAGTTTGGCAATGGTTTATGATTAAAAATCTGTTTGAGGATGAACTGGGGGAAGATTTGTTTCGGAAGTTTCTTGAATTCCCGGGTGTTTATTTAAAGGCTTTTTATAACATAATAGCCAAAGAGAAAAATATGTGGACAGATGATATTACAACCCCGGATAATCGGGAAACCAAGAAGGAGTTAATAAGTAAAAGTTTTGAGGATTGTCTCGTTTTTTTGGAAAAGCAATTAGGTTTGGCAATCTACCGATGGACGTTATCAAATTTATTTGAGTCAATATCAACTCCTTCGTTTTATTCAGGAGATGTGGTTGATTTTATTGTTCATAATGTTCCATTTCAAGTCATCATGAATAGTGAAGATGAATTTTATAGCAGTTGGAATCTAATGACCAGTCCGCGGATTTGCAGTGGAAGCCAGGTTTTATTCTCCATGAATTGGCAAGAGCGCAATATTTACAAGAGTATCAATACACAATTAAATTCCAGGCTTTCACAAAAATTATTTCCGGATCGTAAAGCTGAATACAGTAATGATAGAGAGTTGACGAAAGTGCTATTTTCAAACAAAGGTAATTATTTGATTACTATAGAGTTAATTCCAGAATAAAAAACTAATTTTTTATTTGCAATACCTTTACTTAAAATTTATATTATGCGCCGCTTTACGACAATAAATCAAAACAGAGTCTACTAGCAGATTCAGATGTTTAAAAGCATTGACACGTGGTTTTGTCACGCCTTATTTTTGGCATGCTCATCTGAGCATCATTGGTTGACATTTTATGATCTTTGACATGAGAACTTTTATTTACT
>JABAHQ010003014.1_pt1 | contig 27106 bp, 28 predicted proteins | sample 7062091 | NCBI WGS metagenome assembly JABAHQ01 (sample SAMN14534359, study PRJNA622989) | marine sediment metagenome | biome: marine biome [ENVO:00000428]; feature: marine pelagic biome [ENVO:01000023]; material: deep marine sediment [ENVO:00002113] | place: India: Gulf of Kutch | collected...
TATGGCAGAAGGCGCAGATCTCCTTCTCGCTCGTGGCCCCCACGCTCCCCGAGCCCGAGACGGAGAGATTGTGCTTGGTGCTGCTGATGTCGGATACGCGCCCTGCGCCGACCTGACCCGGCACCACTACTGCGGCCGCCAAGCCCATCAGTGCGATGATCCGTTGGAGCTGCACACTATCCCCCGAGGTATTGGAAGATCACCACTCTCCCATTGAACATATCGGCCACGAAGATCCGATCCTTATCGTCGCTCCATACCCCAGCGGGCAGGAAGAACTGCCCCACCCGCGGGCCGGTGCCGCCGATGGGCAACAGGAGCCGGCCCTGCTGGTCGAACACCAGCAGGTGATCATAGTAGGACTCGACGATATAGACGTGGCCTTCGGTGTCCACGGTGACCCCCTTGGGCCGCGCCAGGTTGCCGACGTAGAGGCCACGGCGACCGATGCTGTGCTGGGGACTGCCGGCCGGTGTGAGCACCTGCACGCGGGCGTTCAGGGCATCGGTGACGTACAAGTGGGCCCCATCCGCGGCAAGGTGCGTGGGGGCGTTGAAATGACCGGGCTGCGTCCCGCGCTCGCCGATGACCCCTATGAGCTTGCCCTCGGCGTCGAACACCTTGATATCGTGGGCGGCGGTATCCGCCACGTAGACCCTCCCGCTCGTCGGGTCGCGGGCCAGGCCGGTGGGCCGCTTCAGCGCCCCCTGCCCGAAGCTGCCCCGCGGCGTACCGTCCCCGGCCAGGCGCACCACCCGCCCGAGCTCGGCGTCCGCGACCAGCACACTACCCTCCGGGCCGGCGGTGATCCCCACCGGCGCTAGGAACTGCCCGCCGTCGCCCGCCTGGTCCCAGATATGGAGCTCGCCGGCGCCGGGGTCGAACACGAACACCGCCTGGCGGCCCGCATCGGTCACGTATACGCGGCCCCGCTCGTCCACCATGCCGGACTGGGGACGCAGCAAGCGGCGGCTCTCCCGCTCACCGTCGGTCAGGCCCACCAGCCAGCGGACCAGGCGCTCGCCCCTGCCGGCCCTGTAGCCCTGCGCGGTGACGAAATTGACCTCCCCGATCAGCTCGCCGGCGTAGCGGTAACGCGGCAGCTCGGGCGGCTCGGGCCAGACTCGGGGCGTCAGCTCCTCGCCCTCGGGGAAGTAGCGCATCTCCATCGGTACCGATGCGCAGGAGACCAACCCGCCCGCGCCGGCCGACAGCATCATGACGGCAAGGACCCTGCGCATCATCGGCAAACCGGGGGCACCGCAAATACGTCGATGGAGCCGCCGTCGGCGTCTGCTACATACAGCCTGCCCGCGTCGTCGATCCAGAGATCGGTGATGCGCATGAAATGCGAGCCGGTGAGCAGCTCCATGCCCTGCTGTCCTTGCGAAAGGCCCCGCCGAAACACCCGGACGGTCTCGCCGGCGCCGTCGGCCACGAACACCCGGTTGAACTCGTCCACCGCCAGGCCCCGGGGCAGCCCCAGCATTTCCCCGCCCAGGCTGTAACGATGAAGCCCGTCCTCGGCATCCATCACGTGAACGGCCCGTGCCGCGGGATCCAACGCATACAACCCGTCGGGCCCGGCGGCCAGGGCGTTGATACTGCTGAACGGATCGCCCCGGGCGACCCGTTCGCCGAACACGTCCACGAAGCCGCCCAGGCCGCTGAACACGACGATGTGGGCGTGCAGGCCGTCGGCCACGTAGATGCGCCCGCGATGAACCACGACGTCCACGGGCTGCGTCAATGCCGCGGGTTCGCGATACACCTGAAGCTCGGTTCCCCGGTCGTCGTAGCGCACTACGCGCTCGTTCGGTGGATCCCCCAGGTACACCGTACGGTCACGGTCGACGAACAGCCCGGTGCGCGGGTCTCCCGAGTGCGCCACGAAACCGGCCACCGTCTGCATCATGCGTTGCACCCGGAACACGACGCGCCGCGGCGCATCGGCAACGTATATCTCGTCTATAGAGGCGGCCACCTCCGTTGGGCCGGCGAATTGGATCTGGCGGGGACCGGGACCGGCGCCGCCGTGCCCCTCCCGTATCCCGCCAACGATCCGCTCCACCAGACTGGCCTGAATGGGCCTTCCGGGCTCGACACACCCCGGCACGGCGCCTTCACCGGCGGCGCGTTGCGCACCGCAGCCCTCGAGTAGTACCGCGCCCGCGAGCACCGAGGCAGCACACGCGCGTCCAGCCGTGAGCCCACCCCTCGATACGCTACGTGTTCCAGGTCGCATATCCATATCCGATTCCTAAAGAGCTCCCGGTCCCCCGGTCTGATGGCCCCCGAAAATTCCGGTCTTCAGGCCAGGGCGGCCCGAGTGACACATCTCGCAGTTTTCCAGTGACCAAGCAATCTCCCCGTTGTGGCACGCCCCGCAGAACTCGCCCTGCGTGAGCTTATCCATCGTAATGCCGTTGCCGCCTGCCCGCATCTTGAAGCCTAGCTCGACATGGCATACGCGGCACTGGAAGCGTATCCGGTGAAACCAGTGCGGAAAAATCACCGGCGGCATGTCTTCCTTCTCCGCGCGCGTGTTCAGTATGACGTCGCCGTACTCGCTCACCGCTGTTGTAGCGCCCAAGAGGCCCGCCACGGCGACAACACCCGCGCAGAGTATTTGGACTAGGCTAGTTCGCACATTGCATCACCGCGGCTTGGCGCCGTTGGCAGATGCCGATGTCTCCTTCGGCACGGTATGGCAACGATCGCACTCGGTCAACGGGAACGATACACGCGAGTGACAGCGCCCGCAGTATTCCCCTTGCAGGATATCGAGCATGGTAAATTGGGTCGCCCCCTCCTCCTTTTCGAACAGGCGGTCGTGGCAGTTTTCGCAGGCCAGCCACTCCGTGTGCGGTTTGTGCGGGAACAATACCCACGGCATGAGACCCGTTTCCTTCATAAGGATTTCTGTATCTCGGATCTCGATTTTCTTGTCACCCTTTCGAGTGCTGCGGGGGTCGATCGCTCCCTTTTCGAGGGCACGGACCCAGTTTACCTTGTTGCCGGAAGGATCCGCAGGCAGGCGCTTGAGCGCCTCTTCGGGCTCCTGCAGCATACCCACCGCCGGGCTGCTCGGATCGTGCAAGTTGTCCTCCTGGATTCTTTTCCAGCCGCCGGCACCCGCCAAACCCGCCGCGAGCAGAAGAATCACGAGGGCAGCCAAAACCGAGACTCGGGCGCCACCGGCCAAACCGCGGTCAACTTTGAAGTGTACGTTTTCGCTAGTCATCACATCGGTATGAACATTCCGGCGCCTCGAATCGCGCGCACGAGTTGCTTGGTAGATTCCTCAAGAGTTTCCACGGCGGCCTCGTAGTCATCGCGCGCCGCCTGCTGCTCGGCCTCCTTGCGCAGATCTACGGCCTTGTCGACGAAGCGTTTGACCATGGCCTTCACGGACTCGCTGGACTTTTTTTCCTCGATCAGCAACTGCACCAACATGTGGTGAGTATCGTTGCGATCCAATTCGTACTCGTACTCCTCCTGCTTGGTTTCGAAGTGGAGCGACCGCACCAGCGTCTCCCCCTGGCGAAGCTCCCGTACCGCCAGCTTGATGGTGACGTAGGCCTCCGCCAGGATCTCCCGGGCCTCGTGCAGACGCCCTCGCTCGGCAAGCTCATGAGCCTTGTCCACGGCGGGGGCTATGGTCTGCTCCAGGTCGTGATGTGCCGTGCCCGCGCCCTTCTCGTCGCTGACCCGCGCGTGCGCCTCCATTAGCGCGTCGACGCTGCGCTGCAGCTTTTCCAGGTCGCGGCGCTCATTGTTTTCCCTCCCCTGTCCTTGCTCCGCCGCTCGTACCGCCTTGAACATCGTTTCCGTGGCGTGGAACAAGGCCTCTTCAACCACCTCGTGGTCGTCGAATCTGTGGGCCTCGACGGCGCGCCGATACAGAGAACGTGCTTCGTTATGCAGTGCCTGCACCTCGGGATCCGGGCTGGAGGCAACGCGCTGAGCCGCCGACGACTCCTCGATCAGCTTGTGCACGAAGCGCAGATGGCTGGCGTCGTCAGTCGCGGCACTTTCGTGTGCGGCCTCGACGGTGGGCATCATGTAGAGAATGGCAAGAAAAAGCAGTATTAGCCAGCTTTCTTGCGCTACCGATTTTCTCATAGCCGTCTTTTCCGATCGTGCGCTCGGCATGCCGGTTCGCCTTGGCGGATCTACACCGCCAGCCCTCCCATGCGCAGCGCCTTGCGTAGATTCTGCGTGCTTTGCTCGATCAACTCCAGTGCCTTCGCCGTATCGCCTTCTGCGAGCCGCGCCTGCGCCCTGTCGCGAAGGTCTTGGGCCTTCTCGAGCAGCCGCTGCATCAGCAGGATGCGCCCGCCGCGCCCGGGGGGCGACTGGGCGATGAGCATGTCGACCAACGTTTGATAGTTTCGGTTGCGTTCCAGCTCGAAGGCGAACTCTTCCTCGGGTGAGGCGAACTCCCGTCGATAATACAGAGTTTCCTTCTCCAGGGCCTTGCTGAGGGCGCGCTCCAGCATGCCGGCGGCTTCGGCCAACGGTTCGATCGCGTCGTCGTAGCGCTTTTCCTGGGCAGCGGACTCGCCCTGTTCCATTAGCGCATCAAGGCGCGGACGATCCAGAAATTTTGCCGCCTCCGCGCCCTTGCTCATAACCACCTGCGCAAATGCCTGGCGGAAGCTGGCAATACGGTTGCCCAACTCCTCATAACGCTCGCGCGGGGTCCTGCCATGGTCGCCCCCGCCCGACAAAGCGCGAAAGGCGACGCCGATCGCGCGCAGGCCCATGTCAATCGAGCGCTCGGCGGGTTCCAAATCGCCCGCCTCCATCTGGCTGCGGGCGCGCTCGGCATGTTCCCGTGCCGCTGTGAGAAGGTCCTTGGCCTCCGGATTATCCCCTACCTCGATCTTCCGCGTCCGCTCCGAATCCCGGACGAGGGTATTCAGGAAAAGAAGTTTCTTCGATAGCGCCTGCCGGCGCCGGTGGATATCTTGCTGCCCGGGTGCCGCCCCCTCGGGCTCGGCGGCCCCCGCGGGGGACCACCACGACGAGCCCGAGTGTACCACCAACGCGACGACAAGCGTTACTGAAGCGATCCGGCGGCAGCGGCGTTGCATGTCCCCTCGGGGCTATTGTGGCCCGAAGCGACGGTCCGTGGTCTGCTTGTCCTTGTCCTTGTCCTTGTCCTTCGCCTCGGCCTTTACCGGCTTCTTGCTCTTCGAGTGGCATCGCCGGCAAGTCTGTGCATTGATCGGAAATGCGACCTTACCGTGGCACACACCGCATTTCTGGCCAAGAAGAATTGACGCCATACTGATCTGGTTGGCCCCCTTCTGCGGCACGAAGATGGCCGGGTGGCAATTCGAGCAATCCAGCCATTCTGTATGCTGCTTGTGGGGGTAGACCACGTCGGGCATCGACCCCTTCACCTCGCGCACGATATCCAGATTCATGATAACCGGCTCGGCCTTGGGGTCCAGTCGGTCGAACCGCGGGTTGATCTTACCCGACTCCAGCGCCTTGACCCAATCGACATAATTCCCGGCCTTGCCTTCGGGCAGCTGGCTCAACGGCGGCTGAGGCGGCTGCAGCGTATCGACCGCCGGGATCGTGGCGTCGTGTATACCGTCTCTAGGAGGCGGCAGGTTTTTCTCTTCCGGCTTTTTGAGAAGCCGATTGAACTTTAGAGGATCCGCCGCCTGGATGTGTTGCGCGGAAAACCCGAGCAGCACCAAGACCGCGAGAACGGAGGCTACCGCCGACAACATGCGAGTATTGATTGTCATGTTCACCTCCCCTATTGTCCCGGTTTTGCACCGGACGGCGCCAGCAGCCTCTGCAGGGTACTCTTGTGCACCTGCGTAGGCGTACCCGGCTTACCCGAGTGACAAAGGTTGCAGTTCTCGACCGACCAGGCGATCTCCCCATTGTGGCATGCGCCGCAAAACTGCCCATCGATGATCTTTAGCATGTTGATGCCGGTGGCGCCGGCCTTGAACTTGAATCCTAGATCTGCATGGCACACCTTGCACCGGAATCGAATACGGTGAAACCAATGAGGAAACACGACCGGAGGCATACCTTCCTGCTCTGCCCGTTCGTTGATCACCACATCGCCGTATTCGGCTTGGCTTGGAAGCCCGGTGAAGCAGATCACGAACGCCACGACAACCAGCAATAGCGCGGGCGGCCCCCCTGCTGATCGGCGCAGCGACTTGCTTCGGCCTTCTCGCTGTTTCATAGCTTACCCTTTCACCCCTTGTTCTAATTACACCATGAAGCCAAAATGACTTCTCGCATCGCGAGGCTCCTTCCTCACGTGGCTCCCGTGCGTCCCTGAAGACTCCTCCGGACGGACAACTTTCTCAGGGTCTACCTTACTTGTTCATGTCGGTCACATGCTAAAGCGCCTGCGCGCCTGAAACAGCAGCAGCATGTTCAGGTTGCGGTCCTGGCCCTGCGAAAAATTGGCCCAGGCGTTGAGCTCCAGCAAACCGATGTTGTAAGTCAGACGGTTGCGCCACACCCGATCCTCCCGCTCGTCGGATGTCGTGAACTCCGTCTGCACCACAGGCAGGAGGTTGTGACTCATCACCCGCAGCTCGGAAGTGAAGTCCAGGCGCGGAACGTCCATTACCCGCCGCCGCTGGTAGGTCAGGGAAATGCTCGAGCTGCCATCCCAGTCCCCATCCAGCTCGCGGTTCGTCGCCTCGGTTACGGAGCGCGAGGCCTGGATGGTGACGTTGCCGTTCCACGACGTATTCTGGTCGACCCGGTGGTTCCGCGTGACCTGCACATTGACGAGCTGAAACGTGCTTTCCTGATCGCCGTACTCGCGGCGGTCATTCAGCGAGAGCCGCGCCAGCGTGCTCACGCTCCCGGACTGCCGGTTCCACCCCAGGGATGCGCTGTGCACCAGGTTGACGGACTCGGAATCCTCCGTATCGGCCAGACCGTTGACGCGCTCGCTCAGCCTCAGGCTCAACGACCCCCCGCGCGCGCCCGGAAACTCGCGTCCCAGAGTGTGCCCCAGCCCCCCGCCGAGCTCTTGGACAGCCTCACCCGTACCCAACTCGCCGGCCTGTCCGGAGCGATTGCCCACTTGGCCGTTTGCCGACCAACGGTACATGAAATCGCCCAGCGGGATCTGGTCAGGGTTGTAGTCGATGAACAGGCGCTCGGACTCGGAGTGAGTCTCGGTCTGCTCATCGCGGCTTCGCCGCGTTGCCAACGCGGCCCGCAGTGTGACATGCGGGGTCCATTGATAGGTGGCGCCGCCGTTCAGGGAAACGCTCTGCGTCTCCGCGTCGCCAATGGCCCTCTGGTGGTCGAGCGAGCTCGCCAGGATGTTGGCCGTAAACAGCAGCGGGCGCTCGGTGCGCGGGCGCCAGAAGGCCACACTGCTCAGCTGTGAAACCTGGCTGATGTTCTCCGTCGCCGCAGCGGTTTCGGTGAAGTCGTTGAACGACAGCATGTTGTCCCACGAAAACGTCCCCCTGGGCCGGAACGTGTGGCGCAGCAGGTACAGCTCGCGCTCGTGCCGGCTCCCGGGATCCTGGCGCTCGATCTCCTCCATCTCGCTGGTGAATCGAAAGTTATGACTACCGAAAGCGCGCTCGAGCTCCAGTCCCAGCTGATCGTCTTGCTCCTCAGCGCTCAGGCCGGTTGTTCCGTTGAGCTCCTGGGTGCGCTCGCCATGCCGATAGCGGAGGCGGTACCGGCCCCCGTTGGGGGGGTTGTATTGCTGGCTGAGGCGATAGCGCGTCAGTGTGTAGTCAGGGCCGACGACGTCCCCGCGCACGCGCGTGTCATCGCGCTCGACATGCGCTTCGAACGGAAAGTGGCTCTTGGGGAACAGGTTCAGGCGCCCCTCGCCGGTGGTGAGCTCGCTGTCCGATTCAATTCCGTCGCGGAACCGCGCCCAGGTGAGGCCCAGACCGCCCGAGACCTGAGCAAACCAGGGGCGCCACAGGTATGATGCGCCGTTCACGCGAACCGTCCCCAGGTTCATGGCTCCTTCCTCGCCTTCCTCCCGGTCCGTGTAGCGGCCCTGGTACTCCAGGTAGCCCCACACCCGGCCCTGGGGCTGTCCGAGTGCCGTGCCAACGGGGATGATCCAAAACAACGCAGCCAGGACGAGGGCCGGGAGCTCGAGGTAAGGGCGCGGGCGCCGGCCATTCATGGAACCCCTGCTTCCTTAGGCACCGATCCTTCGAAACGTCGTGCCAGCACCTTGACGTCCCTGCCTCGTTGCGCATTTTCCTTGGATTCGTGCTGGGGCTCTAGATACTGCTCGTTGATGGTGATGGGAGTCTTCGCCCGCAGGTCCTGCAGCAGGCCCTGCCACGCCTTCTCGCGCCGTTCGCGCCGCCAAAGGTCCTTCACCCGTTCACGGACCCGGGCATATTCCATTCGATGCGCCGATTGGCGGTCATCCAAACGAAACACGGCGATGCCCTCAAGCACCATCGCCGGGTCGGAGACCTCCCCTGGCTCCAACTCGGCAATGATCTTCTGCACCGGGTCCCCGAGCATGCCTCGGTGCACGTAGCCCATATCCCCGCCCTTGGCGGCCGACTGATCCGCCGAGCGGAGTCGCGCCGTCTCCTCGAAGCTCGCCCCATCGCGAAGCTCCGCCACCATCTGCTCGGCCTCGCGACGCGCGGCGTCCCAAGCCTGCGGCGGCGCCGAGGCATTCACACCGAGGAGGATCAATGACAGGCGCAGCCGCTCGGGCTCGGTGAACTTCTCCGGATGATCCTTGAAATACCCCCGGAGGTCCGCCTCCTTGGGCGGCGCCACATCCTCCACCTGCTCCCGAAGCCGCTGGATGCGCAACTGCTGCTCGACCTGTTTGCGCTGCGCGGCACTGGCCCGCTTCCCCTTCAGCGCCTGTTCCACCGCATGAGGCTGCACCTGGATCTCTCGGCGCTCTACCTCTTGAAGGAGTAACACGCGGTCGATGAGCTCATCGGCCACCTTGCGCCGGAATGTTGCCCGCTCGCCTTCCGGTGGCTGGCCATGATAGAACGTCCACCGCTGGCGCTGGTGCAGGGCCGCTCGATACTCGGGTACGGTGATGACCGTATCGCCGACACGCGCAAGAACCTGCGCACCATCGGCGGGGGCCGGTTCTCCGGCCCCCGCCCATGGCGGAGCAACCAACAGGATCAGGGTGGTGAGCAGGGACCCGAGCGGGCGGAGGGTAGATCCTCCTTCCCTCCGACCCGCGGGCTGGCCCTTATCTAATGCGGGTGCAACCCGGCGGCCGGCAGTCGCGTTCGTCGGTTCGGGAAATCCACTGCGCGGCTCTCGCCTTTCCGCCATAAAGCCCCTTTAGATACCGCCGTGCCCACGATTACTTCGTGTGGCAGGCGAGACAAACGTCGCTGCCGTTGGTGTCGTTGTTGATGCGCAGGAAAGACACCGGTGTGGATGTGTCCGCATGCGGATCATGGCAGCTTCCGCACTCCACGAACGGCTCCGGCTCGTTGGCCGCGGTGGCCTCCGTGCGGGTGTAGAGGATCATGTCGGTCTTCTCGCGGGTGCCGGCGGTGCCCACCGTGGTGTCGACCCACCACACCAAGTTGCCGTTGATGGTGTCGTTCTGCGGGGTGGCGAAATCGGGGTCCCCGAGAGGGCCGCAGGCCGGGGTCGTCGTGTTGCAGCCGCCGCCTGCGTACTGGATGGAGATGGGATGATCGTCCCGCAGATCCTGACCCAGGTTGGGAATGGGCGTACCGGTCATCAGGCCGATGCTCGCGCCGTCGATCTCGGTACCCGCGGCGTTGTACCCGCCGGAGCCGGGGGAGTTGACCACCACGTCCATGGCCTGGGTGCCGTCATGGCAGGACAGGCAGGCCAGGGATACGGAGCCGACCTCGGTTTCCGTGCCGTCCAGGGTTACCGTGCCCAAGGTGGAATAGCGCGTGTAGCTCGCCGGAGACCCCAGCACCTTGTTCCACAGCGGCGCTGCGGCGCTGGTGTCCGAGCCGTGCGGCGTGTGGCAGAACACGCATACCTGATTGGCCGTGCCCGAGGTCTGCTGGGCGCCGCCGCCTATGCCCAAATCGTGCTTACTTCCCAGGATACCCGCCTGAGCGCTCGTGCTGGCCAGCCCAAAGACTGACAAGGCCGCGCACGCGCCGATCAGGCGCAAGATGTGTGTCGTCGGTCGGTGCATGATTGATCCTCCCGTTACTGAGCACGGACTCTCCGCCCGCACCGTGTAGTGGTTGCTCCAGCGGCATCGTGCCTCCCTGCTGCGCAGCCCGCGACCTCTCTGGGCCGCCAACGGACAGTCCATACCGCCGTATAGTTGTGGGCACTCCCAGCGCGGCCCTGCCCCCGCAGGGCTCAAGCTTATGCCTTCCCTAATCCTAGGATAAAACTAAGGTAAGGGCCCTCCGGGAGGCCTTGACCTGGATCAAGTGGGGGTGGCGCCCATTGTGATAAAAGCGTCACATTTCGACTCCCTCTAACACTCATTCCAATGGTTCCCGGTCAGCCTTCGGGCCGGCAGCGGCCCGCAGTGCCTCCTCGATCGCGCCCGGGGCGCAGAGGATATCGACGAACGTCCCGCCCCCGGGCCTGGTCAGCATGGGAAGGCCCAGGAAGCTGATGGCGATGCGGAAGCGCGCGTGCAGCGCGTACACACGGTTTCCCGACACCAGCATCTCGTAGGGGAGATAGGCCGTGCAGCGCAGCCCCCCTCGGTCGACGCGCTTTATGATGTAGGCATCGGCGCTGCAGCCCTTGGTCATGCGCACCCCGAACACGGTCTCGGCCTTTCCCGGGATGTCGATTCGGTAGACCTTGTGCACGCCCCCCTGTCCGGCAGCCAGTCCCGCCTCGACGGCATCCACAGCCGCACGATGGCTGGCGTGCTCGGCGAGCTCGAGGGGATCGTCGAAATACTCCATGGCCACGGTGTAGTGATACTCGCGAAGCTTGCCCGCAGAGATGCCGAGGCTGTACTGATGGAAAGCGCCGAATTGCTCCATGTGGCCGAGGGACCGTTCCAGGCTGGCCGCCACAGCACGCAAATCACCGGTCATCCGAAAGGCGTGGGCCCAGTAGACAGGGTTGGTATAGGCGACCTGGACGGTCTCCCCGACACGCGTCAGCGTCACGCGCTGGGCGGCACCGTACCCGCCGAACCGCGAACGGGCCGCGGCTCGGCGCAGGGCGTCGTTGGTGATCGCAATGACGACCGCGCCGTGGAAGGGCGCATATTCGCCCGCGATCTCGAATCCCGCATCGGTGAGCCTGCGCTTGATCTGCCGGGTCTCCGCACGGAGATCGCCGCTGGTGGTATAGGCCAGACTGTAGGGCTTCAGCCGCCCCTGCGCCGCTGCGACCGCGGATGCCGCCATCGCGAGCGCGATCGGCAGCCAGACGCGCAGCGCGCGCCTCGCCCGACCCGCGCTATTGACTGCCGAGCCGGGCGCCAAGTTGGCCTTCCTCCGGGGCCAGGCCCGCCGGGCGGAAGATGTCCACCTTGCGAATCCACTGATCGGCGAGATAGATGCGCCCGTCCTCGTCGACATCGATCCCCGCCGGGAGCAGGTATTCACCGGGTCCTCCACGCTCGGAGCGCGTGCCGATGAACAACAAGAGCTCCCCCTCCGGAGTGAAGATCTGGAAGTTGCCGAAGGAGGTGTCGGAGACGTACACCCGCCCCTCCGGGTCCAGCGCGATCCCCTTGGGCCGCGAGAACTGACCGCTGCGGCTTCCCACTTCCCCGAAGCTGCGCAGGAACTCTCCGCTGGGGCTGAACACCTGTATGCGGAAGTTGCCGCCATCGACCACGTACAGATTGCCGTCGGGACCGATTTCGGCATCGCGTGGCAGGTTTAGCTGGCCATGGGCGACCCCGCGTGTGCCGATATCGTAGAGGTGATCGCCGGTAGCCACATCGAACACGCGCACCCGGTGCTCGGATGTGCCTACTCCGCCGGTATCCACCGCGAAGACCCGGCTGCCGTCGGCGGCCACTGCCGCGTGCGACAGCCGGTGAAACCACTGGCTGCCGCCTACGGCACCGTGGAACTTCCCGTTACGATCGTAGATTGCGACACGCTTGGTGGTCGCGTCGGCGACGTACAGCCGGCACTGGGCGTCTGTCGTAAGACCCAGGGGTTTGGCCAGCCGCCCCGGCGAGTCGCCGCCCACCGCAAAGAACCGGCCTGACCCGAAGTCGAAGGCCAGGACCGAACGCTGGATCGAGTCGCTGACGAACACCGTGCCGCCGCAAGCCGTGACGTCGAACGGCTTGCGAAATCCCGCGCCCTGCTTTACGGTGCCGGCCAACAGGCGGCGCCAGCGCGACTCCGTGTCCTCGCGCTCCACCTGGGCGCTGGAGACCAGCGTCATCTCAAAGATGAAACGGGCCTCATTGGGCGGCGGCGGATAGACCGGCGGCTCAAAAGGCTCCCGTTCTGGGGCTGGAGCGCAGGCGACTACCGCCGTGACGACGACGAGCGCCGCCACTGCCTTCAATCGCCGGAAAGGTAGCTGCTTCGAAAAAACTTCTTGGATCACGTACAAACCACTTGCAAGACAGGCGTCAATGCGCGTATTGATTCATGTTGCATGATTCTTTTGTATCATGAAGGGGCCTGCGGGACAAACATCGGTTTCACGGTCGCCCCCCGTCCCGACCTGGGAGCCGGGCCTCGGGCCGCCACCGCAGGATCGAAACCGGCGCCCCCAGGGCGCCGCAAGAACTGGGGCAATCTTAAACCATTATGCACACCTTTCGCATGCGCGGCTGCGCCACTCAGGAGAACACGCCAGGTCGAGGGGACACTCGAGTCAGTGGGGCGTGCCTGGAGACTCGCCCTTCCCGGGGATTGCCGGCCTTGTCGTTGGCCCTCACCGTATGTCTCGCATCCACCGCCGCGCTCGCCGCCGACAACACGGCGGTGGACGCCGCACGCCTCTACCAAGAGTATTGCTCGGTCTGCCACGGCGACGCCGGCGATGGCCGCTCCCGGGCACGACAGGGCCTCACCCCATCGCCACAGGACTTCACTGCGTCTGAGGTCATCCAGAGCCTGACCCGCGAACGGATGATCGACGCCGTGCTCAACGGGCGCCCCGGCACGGCCATGGCCGGTTGGCGCACGCGCCTGAGCACCGCCCAGGCCGAAGCGGTGGTCGATTACATTCGGACCACCTTCATGGGCCTGCGCGGCACCGACGAGGGCGATCCGGGTGCCCGGCTCTACGCCGAGAACTGTAGCGTCTGCCACGGCGACGGCGGCGCGGGCTCGGTATGGGCCTCCGAGGCCCTGAACCCGGCCCCCCGGGACTTCAGCCAGCAGTTCCTCCCACGCGAGCGCATGATCGCGGCAGTTCGAGACGGCAGGCCCGGCTCGGCCATGCCCGGTTTTTCCAGCCAGCTGAACGACCAGCAGATTGCCTCGGTGGTGGACTACATCCAAAGCGCCTTCATGCCCGCGGCGCCGAGCACGCCCGCCGGGCTTCCCCAAGGGATGGAAGGTGACCCGGCCGCGGGCAAGCGCCTGTATGCGCAAAATTGCACCAGCTGCCACGGTGTGGAAGGCGATGGCGAGGGGCCGCGCGCTTATTTCATTTCGCCCAAACCACGCAACTTCCGCGACGCCGCCGCCCAGCAGCTGGATCGAAACGCGCTGTTTTGGGCGATCAAGCACGGGGTCGCCGGACGCGTAATGCCCGCCTGGGGGAAGGTGCTCGACGACCAGGCCATCGCCGACGTGACCGAATATGTCTACACGGCCTTTATCCGAGACGAGGGCGCCCCCGATCCACGATGAACGGCGTAGCCATCGACTCGTTCGGCCTTCGAGGGCTGGCGCTGGCGGCCGTGGTGGCGGTTGCCGCCTGCCAGTCCGGCGCGCCAGCCAAAAAGGCGGACACTGGGCAGGACAACCCGGCGCCGCCCCCGGAGCCGAAGGTGCGGGACGCACGGCCGCGTGCGGATGAAACCCAGTACTACGCGCCGGCCGAATCGGCCGTTGGCACCCTGCAAAAGGCCCATTCAGCGCTGGCGGGGTTCCCGGCCGACCGAACAGGCCGGGTCGACTGGGTCGCCGCCCTGCGCCGCGGCGTGATCGAGCCGCGGGCCGACCTGTACGGCGAGCGGCAGATGACCGTCATGGACCTCGACGTAGTCATGACCGATACGCGCGCAATGCCCTATGTGGTGTTTCCCCACAAGGCCCACACCGAGTGGCTGGACTGCCGCAACTGCCATGACGGCATCTTCAAGCCCCAGGCGGGCGCCAACCCGATCTCCATGAACGCGATCTTCAAAGGCCGCTATTGCGGGGTATGCCACGACAAGGTGGCCTTTTCGGTCTATGTTTGCGACCGCTGCCACAGCCTGCCGCAGGAAGAGTACGCTGGAAAGAACGCCGCTGCCCGATGAACGGCTGTCACCCGGGGCCCCTGCTCATTCCGCGGGCGTGGTTTCGGCTGGGTCCTTTCCGTCCGCGGTCTTGAGTGCTCCTGCCACCTCGGGGGGCATGTAATTTTCGTCGTGTTTGGCCAGCACCTCCGAAGCGACGAACACGCCCTCCGGGCCCAGCCGCCCGTTGGCCACCACGCCCTGCCCCTCGCGAAACAGATCCGGCAGGATACCTTCGTAGACCACCGGAACGTCTTTCGCGTAGTCCGTGAGCACGAAGTGAACGCGCAGGCTGTCGGCCTCACGCTGGATGCTGCCCTCCTTCACCATCCCGCCCAGGCGAAATGCGCGGTCCTCGGGGGCCTCACCCGCGACCACCTCGGTGGGGCTGATGAAATACAGCAAGTTCTCTTGAAAAGCCCGTAGACCCAGCCCGACCGCCGTGCCGATGCCGGCGATCAAGACCACAACCAATACGATACGTCGCTGGCGTCGCGTCACCGCTGTTCCTCCCGCCGCTGTCTGCGGACTAGCTCGTCGATTACCTGGCGCCTGCGCCGCACCGCCGCCCATACGTTCCCCAACAACACGATCAATCCCAGCGCGTAGGAACTCCAGACGTACACGGCGTAGCCGCCCATTGATGCGAACTCCGACCAATTCATGACGGCCTCACCAGTTCTCTCACCCAGGTACTGCGCCGCTCCTGATACAACACCTCGGTGCGGGCGCGCACCAGGACGACGCTGATATAAAACAACTTGAACGCCACCATCATCAATACCAGCGGAATCAGCATATCGATGTGGATCGCGGGTCCCTCCGAGCGCACTACGGTCGGGCCCTGGTGCAGGGTATTCCACCACTCCACCGAGTAGTGAATGATGGGGATGTTCACCACGCCCACTAGTGCCAGCACGGCGCTCGCCTGGGCGGCGGTGCGCCGATCGTCGATCGCCGCACGCAATCCGATGTAGCCCAGGTAGAGAAACAGCAGGATCAGCTCCGAGGTGAGCCGGGCGTCCCATACCCACCACGTGCCCCACATGGGCTTGCCCCATAGTGAGCCCGTAACCAGGGCCAGGAACGTGAACGAGGCGCCGATGGGCGCCGATGCGGCGGCCACCGCATCGGCGACCTTGATCTTCCAGATCAGATTCACCGTGGCCGCCACCGCCATCGCCGCATACACGAACAGCGACATCCAGGCCGCCGGCGCATGGATGTAGATGATGCGAAAGCTCTCGCCCTGCTGGTAGTCGGCCGGCGCCGCGAACAGTCCGCCGTACAGACCGGCGATCGCCACCAGAACGCTCGCCCAGCCGGCCCAAGGAACGATCCGCCCGGCGACAGAGTAAAAGTGCCTCGGCGAGGCCAGTCTATGTATGGAGTTCATCATATCTCGCTATCCGGTACTAATGCGCAGCGCCGCGCCGGTGGCCAGGGGCGTCAAGGTCACGGCGAGCGCCAATATGGCGCCGAGAAACATGAGCGGCGCGCGGATCTCCAGACCGATCGCGGCGTCGCCGACCGCCCCTGCCGCGAAGATCAATACGGGCACGTATAGGGGCAACACCAGCAGGGAAAGCAGTGTACCGCCCCGGCGCAGCCCCACGGTGAGCGCCACACCGATCGATCCGACCAGGCTGAGCACCGGCGTGCCCAACAAGAGGGTCAGCTCCAGCGCGATCATCGCCGGGCCTGGCAGATGCAGCAATACGCCAAGCAGGGGTGCAACCACCAGCAGCGGCAAGCCGGTCACCAGCCAGTGCGCGAGCACCTTGGCCAGCACCAGTACCGCGACTGGGTGCGGGCTCAAAATCATCTGCTCCAGCGAGCCGTCGCTGAAATCGGACCGGAACACGCCGTCCAGCGAGAGCAGCGAGGCCAGCAACGCCCCCACCCAGATCACGCCCGGGGCGAGCTGCTGCAGGGTACGCGACTCCGGCCCCAGCGCCAGCGGGAACAGGCTCACCACGATGACGAAGAACAAAAGGGGGTTGACGATCTCGCTGCGGTTGCGAAGGGCCAGCGTGAGGTCCCTGCGCACGATCGCTGCGAACGCAATCCCGAGGGAAAAACTGTTCATGGCGAAAGCCGGATCGGCGTGTCGACACTGCATGCCAGGGATAGTGGGTGATGACTGGATACCAGCGCTATCCCGCCTCCGGCACAATGGTCTTCGAGGAGAGCTTCGACCATCTTTATACCGGCTTTGTCCAGGGCCGTAAAGGGCTCGTCCAGGACCCACAGCCGGGCATTGGAGAGCAGCAGCCGAGCCAGCGCGACGCGGCGGCGCTGCCCCGCCGAGAGTACGCGCACGGAGACGTCGGCAAAGTCTTCCATCCCCACCTGCCGCAGGGCGCCCAGCGGCTCGCAGCCCGTGTCCCCCGCGGCCAGCGCGCGGCTCATGCGCAGGTTCTCCGCCGGGGTGAGCTCTTCCTTGATCCCGTGGGCGTGGGCCAGATAGGCCAGGTCCGCCTGATACTCCAGGCGCGTGTCGGCGATATCGGCGCCGCACCAGCGTACCGCGCCGCTCTCCGGTCGCACCAGGCCGCAGATGGCGCGCAGCAGCGTAGTCTTGCCCGTGCCGTTCGCGCCTTCGACCATCAGCGCCTGACCGGCATCCACCTCAAAGCTCAGGCCGCTGAACAAGACGCGGTCGTCGCGCACGCACTCCAGCTCTACGACCTCCAAGCGCGCGGCAGCCGGGCCGGCGGCCGCATCTCGCTCCACTGGGTTCATGGCGGGTCCCGCGGCAGGAATGGGATCGAGCCGGACGATGGGGACAATCTCCAACAGGTTGGAAACACGGGCAAAAACAATGCAATTCTGCCAAAAATGCTTATGAGAATCCACAAAAGCTCATCCGGGGGCGGCATTTTTCATTTTCCCTCTGCTGTGCCATGATTGCGCCGGTCCCGGCGCGAGCGGAGGCGAGATGGCCCACTTCGACGTGTTCAACGGGGACGCAGACGGCATCTGCGCCCTGCACCAGCTCCGCCTGGCCGATCCCCGAGCTTCGACCCTGGTCACCGGGGTAAAGCGCGACATCCAGTTGCTGGAGCGGGTTCAGGCCGCCGCCGGCGACACCGTGACAGCTTTGGACATCTCCCTGGACAGCAACCGCTCCGCCCTGGAGGCGTTGCTCGCCGATTCCGTGCGAATCACCTATATCGACCACCACTATGCGGGCGAGATCCCCGAGTCGCCCTGTTTGGACGTGCTGATCGACACAGCGCCGAACACGTGCACCGCCTTGCTCGCGGACCGGCGGCTGCACGGAGCACAGCGCGCCTGGGCGGTGGTGGGCGCATTCGGTGACAATCTCTGCGAGAGCGCGGCCCACGCCGCACAGCCGCTGGGCCTGGACCGCTCCCAGCTGGATCGCCTGCGGCAGCTGGGCACCTACATCAACTACAACGGCTATGGGACCACTGTGGAGGACCTGTACTTCCACCCCGCCGCGCTCTACCGCCGGCTCGCCCCTTACCCGAGCCCGTTCGAGTTCATCGAGGCCGAGGACGTCTTCCAGCAATTGCACCGGGGCTACAACGACGATATCACCCGTGCCAGGCGGCTGACATCCGAGCTCGCCACCGAGCATACCGCCTTGTACCTGCTCCCGGACGCGGCATGGTCGAGACGGGTCGTAGGGGTGTTCGGCAACGAGCTCGCCGGCGCACACCCTCGCCGCGCCCACGCGCTGCTCACCCATCGCCCCGGCGGCGGCTTCGTCGTCAGCGTCCGTGCACCGCGTGACGTCCCCCAGGGGGCCGATGAGCTATGCCGGCAGTTCCCTACCGGCGGCGGCCGCAAGACGGCCGCGGGGATCAATCACCTGCCCGAGGATCAGGTGGAGTCGTTCACGCGCGCCCTTCAGCAGGCCTATCCCTGACACCGGTACCTTGTGGCCCGCTCGACCCGGGTCGATGAACGCAGAGCACGCAGAGACCGCTAAGAAATCGATTTGTCGCGGCAGTAATGCCGCTCCCACTGTATCCCCGGCGCCGGCGCTACATTTCCGGGTGGGAGCGGCTTTCCAGCCGCGATCGACTGTACACTTTTGCCTTTTGAATTTGTTGAAGCTCAATCCCGGAAGTTCACGTACTGCAGGGGCAGACCCAAGTCGGCCCCGCGCAGCAAGCCGATGACCTCCTGAAGATCGTCGCGCTTCTTGCCGGTGACTCTAACCTGCTCGCCCTGAATGGCCGCCTGCACCTTGAGCTTGCTGTCCTTGATCAGCTTGACGATCTTCTTCGCGGTCTCCTTGTCGATCCCCTGCCGCACCCGGATGTCTTGACGCGCGCGCATGTTCGCGGTCTCGACCTTCCCCTTGTCGAGGCACGCGATATCGATGCCCCGCTTGGCGAGGCTCTTGTTGAGGATATCCGCGATCTGTCTGATCTGGAAATCGGTCTCTGCGTGAAGCGTCAGCTCCTGCTCCGACTGTTCCACGCGGGCGTCCGTGCCTTTGAAGTCGAAGCGGTTGGCGATCTCCCGGTTGGCCTGGTCGACAGCGTTGGTGAGCTCATGCTTGTCCACTTCCGATACGGCGTCGAATGAAGGCATGGTGGCTGTGTATTCCTCAATCAGACTGCGGTGATCAGCGCATTGAAACAACAATTGGGGCGTCATTCAAGCACGGTATTTGTGTACGTTGCTCGCCCGGGCGCAACGGGGTCGATCCAAAATCGGGAACATGTTAGCGTTGTCCCGCGAAGGCCACCGGCGAACCGATCGCGAGGACGCGCATGAGCACGATACAACTCACCGACGAGCTCTTGTCCAATATCCAGGGCGTCCTGGAGGAACACGACGAGCAGACGAGAGACGCAGGCATTGGCATCCAGTACCTGGCGGCGATACTGGGCTTCCTGGTGGCCCGCTTTCCCACGCAGACCGGGGAGCAGAAGCAACAGATCCTGCGTGAGCTGTTCGACTTCGCCAGCCACGTGCTGGACCAGAATACCCGCCAGGAGCCGCCCGCCGCCGGTCCGGAGGAGGCCTTCGGCATCTGGAAGCCGAATGGCGGCAGCTGAGACGTAGAGGTCCCGAGCCCGCGTCGCCTCCCGGCGCCCACTGCGAAATCCGGGCTACGTGCGGCGCAGGCAGACGAAAGTCAGGTCGTCGCCGGGCGCGGCGCCGGCGAGGTGGCGGTCTACGGTGGCCAGCACCGCACGTTTCAGGTCCGCTACGCCCTCCCCGGCATGGGCGCCGATCAGCTCTTCCAGGGCCTTTTCGCCCAGCCCCCTGCCCTGCGCATCGCGCAGCTCGCTCAGTCCGTCCGTATAGGCAAACAGCGTTGCGCCGGGCACAAAAGGCACCGAGTGGACCGGGTACTCGACACCGCTCACCACGCCCAGCACCGGCACCTGGGGGAGGAGGCTGCGCAGCTCACCGGTGGGGTCGCACACCAAGGGCGGATTGTGCCCGCAATTGATATAACGAATGCGGTCTTCGGCCGGTCGAATCTCCATCATTGCCAGGGACACGAATCCGCCGCGCACGCTCGCGCGGCCGATCGACCGATCGAGCGCGCCCGCCAGGTCCTCCAACGAGCCTTCGCGCTCGATCAGCATCCTCACTATCGCCTGGATAGCGGCCATGGTCAGCGCGGCTGCATAGCCCTTGCCCGAGACATCCCCCACTACCAAGTAACAGCGCCCTTGGGATCCCTCCAGCACATCGAAGTAGTCCCCGCCCACCTGCCGCGACGGGCGGTAATAGGCCTCGATCGTCAGCGGTCCGGGAACGGTCGGCCGCTTGGGAATGAGCCGCTCCTGGATCTCGGCGGCGCGCTGCATGTCTTCTTCCAGGGCGCGCAGGCTCTCTTCGGCGCGCACCTGCACCGCCACCCGCTCCAGCAGAACCCGTACCTTACGCGCCATCAGCATCGCGGCTATGCCCATCGCCAAGAAGACGACCGCCTTTATGGCTACCCCGGTCCAGCCGTTCGCACCGCTGCTGAGCAGCCCCCCGTCCAGACGCGGATGGAGCCAGAACCAGTAGGCCCCCACGAACTGGCCGGCGGCGAATCCCCCGGCGAGCAGCGAGAGCATCGGATTCAGGGTGAGGCTGCTGATGCCTATGACCAGCACGTACAGCACCGGTGCGCTGGAGCCAAGGGCGAACTCCGCGCCCATCAAACGCACGCTGGCCATGAAAAAAAACGTCACCGTGGAGACTTGGACAATGACATTGACGTACTTGAACCAAGGACGATAGTGGCCGGCGCGGATCAACAGAGCGCTGCCGGCGAACCAGACCGCCAATATGCCGCTCAGCGCCAACGCAAAGGAGCGAAACGGCTCTTGGAAACGCGGCTGCTGCAGCTCTGCGATTGAGATGATCACGATCACCGTCGCTGCGAGCAGCCAGTTCGCCTGTTGCTGCGCCTGCTTCTCCACCTCCAGAAGGTCGGAGGCGAGCAACCCTTCGTAGCTCTTACCCGCCGTCATACTCTCCCGTCCCGAAGTGAACTTATGGCGCGAGGCTTTGCCGCGGGCATCCCAAAACCTCTAGGACGCCCACATCCGCGCGATGTGTGGAGGCCCCTCATCGTCGATCGTGCCCCGCGGAAGCCTGCCCTCGTCGCTCGACGCCCGCCACACGCACCAGGAACACGCCGGAGCCGAGGATACCCAGCGCGGCAAACAGGCGGCTGGTCGCGGCGACATCGAGGTGCTGGGCGAGCGCGCCGGCGGTGATGCTGCCCACCGGCATCAAGCCGATGAATACCATGGAAAACAGCGACATGGTTCGACCACGCAGGGCATCCGGGACCCGCAGCTGGATGAGCGTGTTGATGGCCGCCACCAGGGTGGTCTGGCAGAAACCGATGATGGTCAGGAGGGGCAGCCCGAGCCCCACATCGGTGATCGAGGAAAACATCGCCAGCGTCCCGCCGGCCACCACGCCGGACGCGCCGATCATGCGCTCCAGCCCCTCGGCGCTGGCCCGGTGGGCCAGTCGTACAGCCCCCAACAGGGAACCCACGCCCATGGCACCGAGCAGCACGCCCAGGACCTCCGCGCCGCCTCCGAAGACCTCCCTTGCGAACACGGGCATGAGCACAGTGATGGACGAAGCCACGAGGCTCATCATGGCCACCATCAGCAGCCCCGCCCGCACCGTGACGTCGGTGCCGGCGAAGCCAATGGCCTCACGAATGCGCGACCAAGCGGACCCGTGGCCGTGGACGGGCGCCCGCACCACACGCTGCATGGAGGCCAAGGCCGAGAGGATCGCAACGAAGCTCAGGGCGTTCAACACGAACACCCAGCCCTCACCCACCAGCGCCACCAACCAGCCCGCCAGTGCGGGCCCGACAAAGCGCGCGACGTTGAAGGCGCTGGAATTCAGGGCAATGGCATTGGGCAGGTTTTCGCGCGGGACCATCTCGGCAATAAAGGAATGACGCGCCGGCATCTCCAGGGCGTGAACGCTTCCCAATACCAGCGCCAGCCCGATGATGTGCCAGGGCGCGACCACACCGCTCAGCGTCAACGCGGCCAGCGCGAGCGCCTGGAGCATCCCCACGATATGGGCGCCCACCAGCAGCCGCCAGCGGTCCACCCGGTCGGCGAGCACGCCGCCGTAAAGGCTGAGCACCAGTACCGGCACCAGGCTGCAGAAGGCCACCAGTCCGAGCATGAAGCTCGATTCGGTGAGGCGGTACACGAGCCAAGCCTGGGCCACGTTCTGCATCCAGGTGCCGTTGAGCGAGACCAGCTGTCCCAGATAGTAGCGGCGGTAGTTCGGGTATCTCAGTGAGCGGAAGATGGGAATGGTCCTGCCCCTCGCTGGATCGGCGCTGGAAAGGCACCCCAGTATAATAGGCACTTTCCGCCAGTTGCATACCGCCCGCATCGACCCGAGAGAAATGCTGTCGATCGCGGTGCCTGCCCGATTCTGCGCGCTCACCTGCGGATCGCACCGGAGGCGAGACCGAGGGCCCGGACCCGACGGCAGCGGGCGTGAAAGGAGCGAAGCCCCCCGTTCGCAAGCGACCTGCGCAACGATTGGGATATCCTTGTGCATAAGCGGCCGAGCGAGCCACGCGCACCCGACCCATGGCGCTATCGGAATTCGAGATCATCGATCGTTTTTTTACCCGCGGATCCGCCTCCCGCGACGATGTGGTGATTGGCGTCGGCGACGACGCCGCCCAGGTGCGCGTCCCCGAGGGCCACGACGTCCTGGTCGATGTGTCCACCGCGGGAGGAGATGACACCGCGGACACGGACCCCGCCTCCCTGGGCCACCGCAGCCTGGCGCTGGCCCTCGCGCGCCTCGCCGCCCGTGGAGGGCGTCCCGCCTGGCTCACCATCGCCCTCACCCGGCCGCTGGCCGACGAACGGTGGCTGGAGGCCTTCAGCAGCGCCATGACGGCGCTGGCCGACCGCCATGGCGTCCAGCTGGTGGGCGGCGACACCACGCGCGGCCCCGCCCGGCTCACCCTGCACCTGCATGCACTGGCCCGTGCCGGAGAGATCCTGTCGCCCGGGGGTGCGCGGGTCGACGATCTGATCTACGTGACCGGCGCGCTCGGGGACGGGGCCCTGGCCGTGCTGGAGCGCAGCGGCGAGTTGGCCCTGCCGGCCCGCGACCGCGAGCCCGTGCTCAATCGCGCCCGACTGCCCGAGCCCCCGGTGCGAGAAGGCCTGGCGCTGCGCGCGCTTGCCAGCTCGGCCATGGTCCTAGCCGGGGGGGTGGCCGCCGCCCTGCGCGCGCCGCTGAGCGACGGCGGGCTCGGAGCCACAATACAGGTGCAGCGCCTGCCCCTTTCCGACAGCGCCCGGCGGAGCTTCGAGCGGGCCGGCGGCTGGAGCCTGGCGCTGCATTCAGAAGAGCCCTGCGCCCTGGCCTTCACCGTCGCGCCGCGGCGCCGGGGGGAGCTGGAGCAGCGGTTCGCAGAGCTGGGCCTACGCTGTAGCCGGATAGGAACAGTGGAACAACGCCCCGGCCTGCGCCTTCTGCTCGACGACGGCAGCGAGTACAGCGGCCGCAGCTTGGGGTAAAGGCGCTCAACGCAAACGCCCGGGCAGCACGTCCTTCAGCCTCCCGGCCGCGTCGCGCAGCGTGCGCTCGGTGGTCTCCCAGCCGATGCAGGCGTCGGTGATCGACACCCCATAGCGCAGCTCCGAAGGCCTTTCCGGCAGCGATTGATTGCCCTCGTTGAGATTGCTTTCCAACATCAGGCCGACGATAGACCGGTTGCCCTCCAGGATCTGGTTCACGCAATTGTCCGCCACCAACGGCTGCAGCGTATGATCCTTCATGGAATTGCCGTGACTACAATCGATCACGATGTTCTGCGGCAGCCCCGCCTTGGCCAGCTCCTTCTCGCACATGGCGATGCTGACCGAATCGTAGTTGGGCCGGGCCCCTCCGCCGCGCAGCACCACGTGCCCATAGCGGTTACCCCGAGTGTGCACCACCGTGCACTGGCCGTTCTGGTTGATGCCCAGGAAATGGTGGGGTGAGGACACCGAATGCAGCGCGTTGATGGCCACCTGAAGGCTGCCGTCGGTGCCGTTCTTGAAGCCCACCGGCGTAGACAGGCCGCTGGACATCTCCCGGTGCGTCTGGGATTCGGTGGTACGTGCACCGATCGCGGTCCAGGTGGTCAGGTCCGAGAGGTATTGGGGGGTGATGGGGTCCAGGGCCTCACCGGCCGTGGGCAGCCCCATCTCCGCCAGGTCCAGCAACAGCTTGCGCGCCGCGGACAGCCCCTTCTCGATATGGAAGGAATCGTCCATGTAGGGATCGTTGATCAGGCCCTTCCAGCCGATAGAGGTGCGCGGCTTCTCGAAATAGACGCGCATCACGAGCACCAGCGACTCGCGCACCTCGTCGGCGAGAGCGCGCAGCCGCCCCGCGTACTCCAGGGCGGCATCCACGTCATGGATGGAGCACGGGCCCACCACGACGAACAGGCGCGGATCCTTGCGATCAAGGATGTCGCGCACGGTCTCGCGACCCTGCAGCGCGGTCCGAGCGGCCTGCTCACTCAAGGGCAGAGCGGCCTTCACCTCCGCCGGCGTCGGCAGCAGGTCCTGGGAAATGACGTTGATGTTGTTGAGCTGATCCATCGTAGAACGCCGTCTGTCACCAAACAAGGAGAGTCGTCATCGCGGCCGTAAAGTCGCTTATGATACCTTTTTTCTGTGTAACGATTAACTTGTGGGCACCTTTGGACCCGCCATGCGCGCAAACCCCACGCCCGCAGGGTATTCGCCGCCGCCAGTGGACCCTATACTCGGCAAACGACACGAGCCGGAGCATCCATGAGCGAAGACAGTCCCGATCTTGCCAGCGGTATCGCCGCGTTCGAGAGCAAGCACTTTGCCACCGCGCTGCGGCTGCTGTCGCCCCTGGCCGAGCAGGGCGAGCCGGAGGCCCAGTTTCGCATGGCCGTCATGTATCAAAATGGGCTGGGCTGCGTCGCGAACGCCGAGCGCGCCTTTCGCCTCATGCGTGAGGCCGCCGAGCAGGGCCATGCGCTGAGCCAGCACGGGCTGGGCTTCATGTACATGGAGGGCGAGTGCACGGACCGCGACCCCGAGCAGGCGGCCAAGTGGCTGCGCAGGGCGGCCGATCGGGGTCTGGCGGGCTCGCTGGCCACCCTGGCCCTCATGTACAAGGAGGGGCGCGGCGTGGAGAAGGACGAGGAGGAGGCCCGGCGCCTGTATCGCGAGGCCGGCTTCGATCCGGACGAGCTCTGAAGACCCCGTACCGGCTCGTGGAACGATCGGCAATCCCGTCACTGCACAGATCGATCGCGGCGGGTGTTCTCGATCAATCTGCCCAATCACTGCAGAAATGGATCGAGAACCGGGGCCTTGCACGCCGCTTCGCAAGGCGCCCGGTCCCCGATCTCACCGCCGATGCAATCCTCCGGTAGGCGACCAACATGGCACGAACGCTGCAGCTGACGGCGCTTGCCTGCACTCAACGCGGTTGTTTCCGCAACCATCGGGTCTAAGCGACGGCAAGGCTCTTCGAGGCGATCTCGTAGCAGTCGCTGGACAGCCCCTCCGTATCCAGCACGCGCTGCAGCTCGCGGGTCATATGTTCCTGGCGCCGCGAGTCATAGCGCCGCCACCGGCTCAACGCCCCCAGCAGGCGCGCCGCAATCTGCGGGTTGAGCGCATCAAGGCGAATCACCTGGTCGGCAAGGAAGCGGTAGCCCTCCCCAGAGGGGTCGTGAAAGTGCACGGGGTTGGCGCGGCTGAAGGTCCCGATGAGCGCCCGTACCTTGTTCGGGTTCTTGATGTCGAAGGCCTCGTGGTCCATCAGGCCGCGCACGCGGTCCAGGGCGCCGGGCAGCGTGGATCGGGCCTGCAGCGACAGCCACTTGTCCAGCACCAGCGGATCGCGCCGCCAGCGCTCGTAGAAGGCATCCAGGGCCCGGGGGCGCTCCTCGCAATCGCAGTCGTTGACGGCGTTGAGCGCCGCCATGGTGTCGGTCATGTTGTCCGCGCCGTGGAACTGCTCCATGCAAAGGGCCAGGGCCTGCGGGTCCTCGAGACGCAGGAGGTAGGCCAGACAAAGGTTCTTGAGCCGCCGGCGGCCAGCCTCGGCGTCCATACCCGACGTCCCGCCGCGATGGTTGGCGTGGTACTGCTCGAGAAACCCCTCGCGCAGCTCCCTGGCCAAGCCCGCGCGCATGAGCTCGCGCACCTGGTGGATGCCGTCAACGTCCACCACCTCCATGTGCTCGGCGAGAAAATCCTCCGACGGCAGGATCAGCGCCTCGGCCTGCAGGGCGCGGTCCTCCAGCGGCGCGGCCAACAGCTTGCCCACCGCCTCGACGAGGACGGCCGGGAGGCTCAGCTCGGCGCCCGCCCGGCGCTGGCCCACCAGCCGCAGGGCGATCCCGCTGGCAAGGCGCTGCCCGGCCTCCCAGCGATTGAACAGGTCCGAGTCATGGGCCATCAGAAAGGCGAGCTGCTCGTCGGTGTAGTCGTACTCCAGCTTCACCGGGGCCGAAAACTCCCGCAGCAGGGACGGGACGGGCTCGTGCTCCACGCCCTCGAAACGGTAGACCTGGCATTGCTCGGTGAGGCGCAGCACCCGACTGGTCACCGCGGCATGGGCAGGCTCGCCCTGCAGGCGCAACGGGATGTCACGACCGTCTCGATCCACGAGGCCTAGCCCGAACGGAATCACCAGCGGCTCCTTGTGCTCTTGCCCGGGTGTCGGGGGACAGTGCTGCCCCAGCGCCACGGTGCAGATGCCCGTGGCCGCATCGTGCTCCATGGTCACCCGGACGACCGGCGTCCCGGCCTGGGAGTACCAGCGCTTGAACGGCTCGAGATCCACGCCGTTGGCATCGGCCATCGCGGCGCAAAAATCGTCGGTGGTCACCGCCTCGCCGTCGTGGCGCTGCAGGTACAGCTCCAGGCCGCGGCGGAACCCGTCTCGGCCCAGGAGCGTTTGATACATGCGCAACACCTCGGCGCCCTTCTCGTATACCGTGGCCGTGTAGAAATTGTTGATCTCCACATAGGAGTCCGGCCGTACGGGATGGGCCATCGGGCCGGCGTCCTCGGGAAATTGCAGGTTGCGAAGCGCGCGCACGTCCTCGATGCGCTTTACCGGCCGCGAGCGCATGTCGGCGCTGAACTCCTGGTCGCGGAACACGGTCAGGCCTTCCTTGAGGCTCAGCTGGAACCAGTCGCGGCAGGTGACCCGGTTGCCGGTCCAGTTGTGGAAGTACTC